>Ga0181593_10000194_pt1 | contig 50300 bp, 14 predicted proteins | sample 071ome_19_FD_133756 | JGI IMG/M metagenome (GOLD analysis project Ga0181593, IMG submission 133756) | Coastal salt marsh microbial communities from the Groves Creek Marsh, Skidaway Island, Georgia - 071413AT metaG (megahit assembly) | ecosystem: Environmental > Aquatic > Marine > Intertidal... | reverse complement strand
AGCCGTATCGGGCCAAAGTTTTTGAAGAGTTCGATCGGGTTTGGCGGTTCTTGCTTCCAAAAAGATGTACTCAATCTTTGTTACCTTTGCCGGCACTTTGACCTTCCTCAGGTTGCCGAGTACTGGGAACAGGTAATCCGGATGAACGAGTACCAGAAGGAACGTTTTGTGACCCGTCTGTTGGACTCCATGTTCAACACCGTCTCAGGTAAACGGATTGCCATCCTTGGCTATGCCTTCAAAAAAGATACCAATGACGCACGGGAATCACCCGCCATTGGTATCTGTGGGCGATTACTGGAAGAAAAAGCAAACCTTGCCATTTATGATCCCCGGGTGACTAAGGCGAGTATTCTTTCCACCCTGGGTTGGACGGAAGAACAAGCACAAGGTCGCATAGAATTTTGTACTTCCTCTGAGCAGGCATGTGATCAGTCCCACGCCATAGCTTTGCTGACAGAGTGGGACGAATTCAGGGATTTGGATTATTCCTCGATCTATGAGAAGATGCACCAGCCTGCAATTTTGTTTGATGGCAGAAACCTGCTCGATCTTGAAGAGCTTCGAAAGATTGGATATCGGGCAAACGGCATCGGCCGAGCATAGATCAACTGGTTATCTAGACAAGTGGTTCGCGGTTCGGCCGACCGCTCCGCTTACTTGCCTCATCAAGTACCCCATTTAAAAACTTGCGAGAATTATCAGAAGAGAAATCCTTGCTGATTTCTAATGCCTCATTAATGACGACCACAGGGGGAACATCGATACGGTAGAGAATTTCAAAAATCCCCAGCCTTAAAATTGCAAGGTCAGTTTTTGCAATACGAGAAAATTCCCAGTTAGTAACGAGCTCGTTAATCAAATTATCAATTTCTTCGAGCTTATCGAGTATGCCGTCCACTAGTTCTATAGCGTAACTGAAAAATCCTTCATTTTTTTCGAACCGCTCAAGGAATTCAAGAAGTTCAGTGGCAAGATCTTCCGGTGGGTTGATTTCCCATTGGTAAAGAAAGCGGAAAGCGGCAGTGCGGTTTTGACGCCGTGGACTCCACTCGGGATTGACGATTAAATCTAGGTCCATTTTTGTCGAAGACATGCCATTTCAAGAGCGGCATGAGCAAACTCTCTTCCGCGATCAAAACTACCAGTGATACGTTCTTCGGCGGTGACCAGATCATCAGTGACCACAATGCCATTAATGATAGGAAGCCTGTGCTGAATGACCAGGTTTTGGATAGCATGCCCGGATGATTCAGCCACCAGGTGGTGATGAGAGGTGGATCCCTTGATGACCACACCCAATCCAATAAGACAGGAAAAGCGACCACTCTCAGCAAGGAGCGAAAGACCAGCAGGTACTTCATGAGAACCTGGTACTCGATCCACCACAAGGTCGGCAGGTTTTCCATGTTCCTGCAAAACTTCAAGTACCCGATTGAGAAGGCACTGCGTGAGCGATTCGTTAAAGCGGGCACAAATAATACCAAAACTAAACGGAGAGGGGTCAATCACAGGTGCGGTTGGAGAATCTGTGCTCATGTGAAAAATGATTTTAGGAAAGGAGTGTACGCTCCACAATCTCCAATCCGTATCCTTCCAAGCCAACCACCCGACGGCGGTCGCGGGTAAGGAGTCGGAGTTTTTTGATTCCTAAAGCGGCCAGGACCTGTGCACCAATCCCGTAGTCACGGAAATCCATTTTTCCGGGATTTAGTTCGGAGCCCACGATTTCTTCCGCATCTTTCCTGCGGGGTTCCAAATAGATCAGGGCACCAGATTTGTTTTTAGCGATGGCTTGGAGAGCTTCATTGATACCACTGCCGAAGCGTCCTCTAATACTCAGGCCAAGGGCATCAGTGAGAACATTGGCGGACTGTACCCGAACCAGAGTGGTTGATCGTTTGGAAATTTTTCCGAGGGTGAGGGCGTAGTGAATTCGACGGTCAAGCACGCTTGAAAATACATGCAGTTGAAAGGTACCAAACTTGGTGGGGAATTCCGATTCGCTAATTTTTTTGATTAACCGTTCTCGCTTGTGCCGATACTCGATAAGCGAGGCAATCGAGATGAGTTTCATGCCCCACTTCTTCTTGAGTTTCCGAAGATCAGGGAGACGGGCCATGGTACCGTCCTCCTTTAGTATTTCACAGATTACTCCGCTGGGATGTAAGCCGGCAAGTGAGGCTAGATCAACCGCAGCCTCGGTGTGGCCTGCCCGCTCCAGTACTCCGCCACTGCGGGCACGCAAGGGGAAAACATGGCCGGGTTGCACCAACTCCTCCGGATTGCCTGAAGGATTGGCTAGAATCTGAATAGTGGATGACCGGTCGAAGGCACTTATCCCAGTGGTGATTCCTTCAGCGGCATCTACGGAGACCGTGAAATCTGTACGTTGGGCCTCTCGGTTATGCGGAACCATACTGGAAATGCCTAACTTTTTTAACTGATTACTGAGAAGTGGGACGCAAATGAGACCCCTAGCATGGGCAATCATGTGATTGATCGCTTCGGGAGTAACCTTGGATGCAGCCAAGACTAAATCTCCTTCGTTTTCACGATTTTCATCATCGGTGACGATGACCATCCGTCCATTGGCAATATCAGAAATTGCATTTTCAACGGGATCGAAACCGGTGTTTTTAGAGGTTGGCATGGAAAAAGAACTAGAAGTAAAAACTTTAACCTAGCTGAATTCTTTAATTCCTCAATCCTAATTGATGAGAGTCTAGAGAGATTTTAGGCAGATTCTGGGTTTCCGAGAAGAGCTAGAAATTCATTTTCATTAAGCACGGGAACCCCGAGTTTTTCGGCTTTATTCAATTTGGATCCAGCTCCCGGACCGGCCACTAGATAGTCGGTACGCTTGCTTACACTGGAGGATGATTTACCTCCCAGTTTTTCAATGCGGGACCCTGCCTCGCCGCGAGTCATTTGGGTGAGGGTGCCTGTAAGTACAAAGATTTTTCCTGCCCAGGGAATACCTGTTGATTCATTGATCTCCAGTTCAGGAGATAAACCTAGACTGGCAAAATCTGCCAGGAGTGCCTGATTGGAAGGATCTTGAAAATATTGACGAATACTCAGGGCCATGATCTCACCTATCCCGTCGATAGAAATTAACTGCTCCAGTGACGCATCTGCTAACTTAGAAAGCGAACGGAATGTGCGAGCTAAATCTTTGGCTGCCGCTGCTCCCACATGTTTGATGCCGAGTGCACAGAGTAACCTCCACAGTTCTTGATTCTTACTATTGGCTATGGAACGAATAAGGTTCTCCGCAGATTTCTCAGCAAAGCCTTCCAAGCTGAGTGCCTGTTCCTTCGTGAGACGATAGAGATCGGATGAGCGTGAAACCAGGTTCTGTTCCACTAGTTGATCCACCACGGCTTCTCCAAGGTGATCAATGTCCATGCATCCGCGGGAGGCAAAATATCGCAACCTTCCCTTCACCTGTTCGGGGCATTGCGAACTTGGGCATTTCCAAGCGGCTTCCCCTTCCTCTCGAATAAGCTTGGTTGCACAGGCGGGGCAGGAGTCAGGGAATCCAAAGGCTGTGCTGGTAGCTTGGCGCTTGGATAGAATCACTTCCACCACCTGAGGAATAATCTCTCCAGCTTTTTCCACAATGACCCGGTCTCCGATGCGGATATCCTTACGGGCGATTTCATCGGCATTGTGCAGACTGGCCCGTGATACCTGGGTACCGGCAAGCTGGACCGGGGTGAGCCATGCAACTGGAGTAACCGTACCAGTTCGGCCGACCTGTAGACGGATATCTTCAAGGGTGGTTTCCTGCCTTTCGGTCTCGAATTTATAAGCGATCGCCCAGCGGGGAGACTTTGCGGTGGCTCCGGCCTCCGCATGGAGGGAAAAGGAATCCAGCTTGATGACCGCACCATCGGTGGGATAGCCATAGCCGTGCCGCAACTCATCCAATTCGATAATTGATTGCCAAGCCTGTTGGGCATGGGGAACCTGTCGGAAGTATTCCACTGCAGGTACTTGCCAGTCAATTAAAGCCTGGTGAAACTCTGAAAGGGTGGCGAAATGATTTTCGGGCTGGCAGAAACCAAGTCCGTAGAGCACGATCTCGAGCTTTCTTTGCCTTGCTTCTTTGGGGTCTAATAATTTAACCGTGCCGGCAGCGAGGTTGCGGGGATTAGCATAAAGAGGAAGGTTCTTTTTTTCCCGTTCCTGATTGATTCGCTCAAATTCCTCGTGACTCATGAAAATTTCACCCCGAATTTCGATTGATTCCGGCAGTGATGAACCGGGCAGGACTTGGGGCAGGCCGTCAATATGTAAAATATTCTGGGTGACGATGTCTCCCTCGACTCCGTTTCCACGGGTGGTGGCAGTGGTTAATTTTCCGTTCTCATAGGTGAGAGAGATAGCAACGCCGTCAATTTTGGGTTCCACCACATAGGTCAGGTCTCCGGTACCAAAAATCCGTCGCAACCGCTGATCAAACTCGAAAAACTCCTGCTCATCGTATGTGTTATCCAGACTGAGCATGGGCTGGAGATGGCGATTTGACTGGAATGCATCGAGGCGGTCGTCTCCCACATCGGGTTGAAGGTCCTGCTGTTTTCCTCGCTCTTCTGAGGCAAAAAGCCCAAGTGGATCAAGTTCTGCCTGGAGATTGTCCAGTTCCCGTTTTTTCTGATCGTATTGCTGGTCTGATATTTCTGGCTGGGCCTGGCGGTAATACAGTTCGTCGTGACGTTTGATTTCGGCTCGTAATTCTTCGAGCCTTTGAGATTTTTCTTTTTCGGATTTCGACATGCTTACGCCTTAATCAGGCTCGAGCACGCCCTTTCCATTCGGTCAAGTGCCTGCTCCAATAAATTTTGAGAACAGCCAAGATTGAGCCGTAGAAACCCTGGTGCTCCAAAGTCTGAACCATCAGAAAGTCCTACACCATTTTCTTCAAAGAAGCGGTGTGGATGTTCCGGCTTCAGTTGACGGGCATCCATCCAGAGAAGATAGGTGGCACTGGGAGAGTAGGGGATAAGGCCAGGCATGGTTTGTAGCCTGGACATTGCGTAGTCACGGTTGTTTCGTAAGTACTCCAGCAGGGATTGGCGCCATTCTTCACCATCCTTGTAGGCGGATTCGGCGAGATGAAAACCCATGGCTGCGGGATCAGGCACAATGCCGGCCATGGCTTTTTTGAAGCGGACGCGAAGGTCCGCATTAGAAATGATGGCAAAAGAACATCCAAATCCTGGGAGGTTGTAGGTTTTGCTTGGTGCCATCAGGGTGATGGTATGTTCTGCAGTTTCGGAATCGAGGTTGCCCAGTGGAATATGGCGAAGTTCAGGATCGAGCAAAAGATCGCAATGAATTTCATCGGAACAGATGACCAGTTCCCGCTCTCTGGCCCACTTGGAAAAACGCTCAAGTTCCTCCTTGGTGAATGCGGTACCCACCGGATTATGAGGATGGCAGAGCATGAAAAGATCCCCCGGTTGGGTAGGGGTATTTTCCATCCGCTGAAAATCCATGGAAAACCGGCTACCTTCGAGTTTTAGAGGCAGATGGGTACAGGTAAGATCGAAATTGCCGGGAGCGGAAAGAAACGGAGGGTAAACCGGAACGTGGGTGATTGCCTGCCTCGCCTTCTCCTGTTGCATTCGGCAGCAAACATTAAGGGCACAGACCATGCCGGGGAGCCAGATAAGCCAGTTGGGGTCAATTTTCCATCCATAGATCGATTCGCAGTGACGAACCACTGAATCGATCAAGCCTGAATGTGCCTTAGCGTATCCATAATTCCCGAAATCGGCTTCCCTCTTGGCCGTTTCCAGAACAGAAGGAGGGGCACGAAAATCCATATCAGCCACCCACAAGGGTAGGATATCTTTACCCTGGTACTTACCCCATTTTAGGCTGGGTCGGTTTCTTCTGTCAGGACAGTCGTCAAACCATAGGGTTTTGTTCAAGTAAAAGCCTCTTTTCTTAGTATTTCGTTTCTACTTCCAAGAGTAGAGGTATTGGAGTGTGAACTGATTAAGCTCAGAATCCAAATATTTTGCGTAATCAAATGTGACTCCATGATCGTTGTCTATCCACCAAGTCATTCCCGTACATAGCATTAAATCATTAACCGAAAAATCGGACCATAATCCGTATAGCTTGCCGCCCAGATAAGCCGAAAGCGAGCGGTTTATCTTAAATTCTGATCCTACATACATACTCCAGGTGAAACCATCTTCAGCCAAAAGAATAGGGGTCTCTTCATCCAAATATGAAATACCAATCCCGATGTAGGGGTGAACGGGCGAATTAGAACCAGTTAAATCTTCAAAGTGAACGAGATAGTTAATGCCAATTCCAAAGGATGTTCCATCTGAAGCGTTCGACTCCACGCTTCCATAATCCAAGTGCACAGAAAGATCGGATTCAGAATCATTGGGGCCGTAAGCGGAGAGTCTCAAAAAATCTCCCTCCTTTTTCTTCCCCTTGTCAGTTTCCACAAGGCTGTAGCCAAATCCATAATAGTATTCTCCCAACTTTGATTTTGCCCAGCAACTAATTGAAAAGGAAAGAATAAGAGCTGAGAACAGAAAGTTACGAAAATTCATCCATATAATCAAATCACCCCAATCCCTATCGTCAACTGACAACTCATCAAATGAAGCAACAAATTAAAGACCCGATAATTTGGCTCTCTTGTTTGAAAATAAGCGGTAAAAAAGGAAAGTGGAAAGCGTAACGAGCGCCACAGAAAACCAGGCAACTCCCTGATAACCAAGAATTCCCAGTAACCAGTAGCCAATGAACGGGGCAAGAGCACCCCGAAGGCCTGTGAGGGCAACATGGGCTCCCATGTACCTTGCCTCCATTCCGTCAGAAGCAAGTTTAGTGACCCATAAGCTCCAGGCAATTTTGGAGCCTCCCACACCCACTCCAGCAAGTGCAGCCCCAATGGATACACCCACTAAGCTTTCTGCATGAAAATAGACAAGCGTGGCAGAAATAAGGAGCAGGTTTAAAGAGATTCGGTAGTGAAGGAATCGCACACGGTCGAATAACTCTCCCCACAATCGTGAACTAATAATGCGTGCGACCGAAAAAAACACCACGGTAACGAGGGCAACTTTTTCGTTGCTAAGGTTTAGCCCGCTTTCTCCTCCGAGGTACTCGATTCTTAAGGGAAGAGTCATGATGATGCCCAATCCCATGATCATCCATGCAAGGAGCATGCTGGCAAAAAGGCGGTCTTCTTTGAGGAGATCCAAGCTGTCAATCAAGCCCTGGGTATGTTTACCTTTTTTAATGGGCTGGGATGGAATCAGAAAGAGAGCAAAAGCAGAGGCCAGAGATACCATGCCCATGATTCTGAAAATTAGCCCAGGGTCAGCGGACTGGCCATCCAGATAACTGCCGCCGACATACGAAAGAATCATTCCAATTAGGGCAGAGACGATAAAATTCCAGGACAACCGCTTGCCTCTCTCTTTGGAACCATAGTTTCTGGAGTACACCTGAATCATGAACCCAGGAAGCTGGGAAAAGCAGACCTGTGCCAGAAACAAAGCCGCGGCCAGTAGCCATACATGACTGAGGTATCCCGATGCGAATAAGAGCAGGGAGCATATAAGCATCAGAGAAGCACAGAACCCGCTGGCTGAGAGCTGGGTCCATCCAGCTAGTCTCTGCATATGAGGGACGAGGAGCAGGCCAGCGGAAACCCCAGAGGCAAGCACTGCTTTGATCGTATCCGGGGCACCAAGAAAGCGAATGGCAATCAGAATGGCAAAAGTACCAAATCCGACTTCAAGGATCCCACCGAGGGAACTATTGATTAGATCGAGGCGAAAAGTCTGGGTGGAAACTTTCTTTTTTTCGTTGGATAAAGGCACGGTTTTGGAGATCAAAAGGGCAGAACATGACTGAAAAAGATTCCAAGATCGAATGAATAAACCTTGTTAGAATGAAAAAGGTAAGTTTTGCTAAATTTCTGCCTTTTCAAAGAACCCAGACATTCATGAATACCTTTTTTATAAGAACCCACAAGTTTCTGCTTTTCGTCCTGATCACTGCTGGATATCCCCATCTGGTAAATGCCAACCCCGCCTATGAGTGGACCTCAGATCACATGCAGGTTGGGGTGCGTTGGCAGCCATCTGCATCCCGCCCCCTAAATAATGCCTATGAGCTAACCCGCCCAATTTTGGCCAAGCATAGCAGCTATGTGATGTTCTGGGTGGCCTGGTCTCAGATCGAGCCCAATGCAAAGAATTGTGACTATAAGAAATATCCCTCCAGTGGACTGAAGATGTTCGATGAGGTGGTGAGTGCTGCCAACCGCGATGGTTTGTTTGTGGAGTTTGTTTTTTTTGGCTTTCCAGGTTGGGCAGCCGAGGTAGCACCCAACGGAGATAAACGACCCAAGCCAGATCATTTCAGTGGCTTTATGAAACGGCTAGCCACTCATTTTAAAGGGCGGGTTCATTCATGGCAGCTTGGGCATGAGACCAATTTGAAAAGCATTCTTCCTGGTGCGGATGTTGAATTCTTGCACAATGAGATTTTTATCAAAGGAGCCAAGGCAGTGCGTGGTGTTTACAACCAAGATCCCGCTCTTCCGGTTCTTATTTCCACCTCAGGAACTTCGCCCTGTGAAGGATGTCCAGTGATTGGTGGACTGGATGGACGGGGTGGCCGGGCAGTTAATGATTACCTCGAACAAAAAGTGAAAAACCAAACCCTGATGGAATTGGTGGACTGCTTGAATATCAATGTTTCCGATCATCATGATGGTTATGGAATGATGGATGGGAGTTTTGTGACATCGACCTGGGGAAATTATGATCTGTTCCGTCAGAAACTTGACCGGGAGGGATATTGGTGGAAACCGATTGTTTCCGCGGAGGCATGGGTGAACTGGGATGATGGCAACCTGGGCAGCATGATACTCAGTGCCGATGTCAATGGAGACGGGGTTCGCAATGAAATCGATGGGTTCTACAAGACCCTGACCTTGATGGGGAAGTGTATGGAACGGGGAATGAATGTGATGAATTTCCTATGGACTGATAATGAGAGCCCCTGGTCGATGGGATTAACCAAAAGAAGAGATTACAATGGCAGGGTGGGGGAATTGAGGCCCGATTTGGTTATTCCAGCAAGCGATGGTGGAGCGGCGGTCATAACCCGCAAGGTTTCGCTACGTGGTGGCGATGATAATTTTAAGGTGACTGATGGGCAGGGAGAAATTTTTACGATTGAGGATTATCAGGTTCCATCCGACCCCAATCACTTGATGTACTATGCCTGGGAATGGTTTGCCCAAGCGGGTGGGGGAAGGGATGAAGTGATCCGCCATGCCCTGGCTGGGGAGGTTGGAAACGATCTGATTGTCTCTGGCCAGGGGTATACTGGCAACGAGCGCTACCGGGTATCCACTTGGAACCGTACGCAAAAAAGGTTTACCAACCTGATTTATTCAAGCGGTGGTTCGGGTACGACTTCGGCAGAAGTTCGTATTCCAGCCACTGTACAAGAAGGAAAGCGCTTCAATCATGCTAAATCCCGCAAATCTTTTCAGGGAGAAGGTTTCAGGAATGGATCTTTTTACAAGGTGGATATTACCACCAAGAATATCAATCCGGCCACGGGTGAAGATGAGGACGTTGAGTTGATGGAACTTGGACCCTATCAGGTAAGGGATGGTATTTTATCAGTTAAAATTCCCAGAATGAATAAATTTACTCGCGTGGATTTCTTTCCATCTAAAATGGGCCAAGGAAGGAGGTAGTTAAGATGAAAAACTTTTTGTTTTGGATCCTTTTTATAAATCTTTGGCAAAGCTTGTTTGCTCTGGAGGACCGTCGCCCAGCAAAGCCCAATGTTTTGCTTATGCTGGTGGATGACCTTGGGTGGCAGGATGTGATCTGCTACGATGTGGATGAACCGGCTCCCTACGAGACCCCAAATCTTGATAAGTTGGCTAAACGAGGGGTGCTGTTTACCAATGGATATTCCCCATCGCCGGTATGCAGCCCGAGTAGGTGTGCGATAATGAGCGGAAAACACCCTGCCCGCACCATGAGTACCTCGGTGGCATCCGGTAAGCCACCCATGCCCCATCATCCACAGAATTCTTTCATCTCGCCTTGGTGCCGGGGAGGGATGGACACAAAAAATGTGACTGTTGCTGAGGCTCTCCAATCAAACGGGTATAAAACTGGTCATGTGGGCAAATGGCATATCGCGGTGAACCACTATGCTTTCCCGCAACCCGTGGATGAAGGTTTTGATTTTTCCTCTCACTATCCGGGGAATCCTCAGGCAAGAGGTGTACAGAATGGCATGCCCAATCGGTTGGAAGGATTTGCCACAACAAAAGAGAAAGATCCCTACCGCCTTGATGAAAACGGATACCCCCGTGACCATGTGACCGAGGAAGCCCTACGCTTCTTAGCTGAGAACAAGCAGGATCCAATGTTTCTTTATTATGCGAGCTGGTTGGTGCACACGCCCATCCAGACAAGGAGCAGACAGCTCCTGGAAAAGTATTGTGAAAAACTGGGAGTGGACTACCCCAAGGACCCAAAAGGATGGACCCTGAAGGGCCAAACCAACCCCTACTATTGTGCGATGGTGGAAACTCTTGATTATTATATTGGAAAATTAATCAGATATTTGGAGAGAACCGAAGACCCCAGATGGCCGGGGCATAAATTAATTGAAAATACTTATGTGATATTCAGCTCCGACAATGGAGGAATGGAGGGCTATTCCAATGTCGTGATTACGGACAATTATCCCTTGGATAAAGGAAAGATTCATGTGCGTGAGGGTGGTATCCGTGTGCCTTTCCTTATCTCTGGTCCCAAGGTTGCCAGTGGGGTGAAAAGTGAGGTGGTGGTAAATGGGCTCGACTTTTACCCCACCATTCTGGGTTGGACAGGCACACCCAACTCAGCCAGGCAAATTCTCGACGGAAGTGATTTGGGAGCTTTACTTGAGGATGACCCAAACGATGCCGCCAAGGTTGTGGATGGGAAAACGAATAAGCCAAGAGAATCCATGTTCTGGCACTTTCCCAATGGATATTGTCAGCAATCTGCCCATCTCAAAAATGGATATAAATTAATTTACAACCATCCCTATGAGAGGCAACGGGTTGAGCTATATCAATTGTATGATGCGTCGGGTAAGCGTGTGGATTGGGAAGAAGTTAACGACCTGAGTAAACGGAAGCCTGAGATCGCTGAATCGATGAAAAAAGAGCTTTTGGCTTTCTTAAAGGATATGAATGCAGGAATGACGAATTACAATCCAAGCTGTACGAAGATCAAAATGCCAGGTGCTGGAAAATTTGTATCCGTAATTGATCAGCAGCGGACAAACCGGAGGGTGCGCCTGAGATATCAGGAAAATGGGGCGAAATTGGTCACGGCCCGGGTGATTTACTCCTTTAATGGGGACGATCAAGATAGTGAGTGGTTCCCTTTGGAGGCTAAAATTATTCCAGCTAGTGGAAAGAATCCGGCAAAGGTGGAGGCCACCTTACCGCCCAAGGCGACCCATTATGTATATAACTTGGTTGATGAAAATAATTTCATGGTTTGCCACCCCAAATTGAATAAGCAGGATTTAGGGGGGAGTGCCCTGAAAGTGATCAAGTAAGAATTGATCAACCTCCCGATTTTGTGGAGAGAGCCGGGTCAGGACCGGAATCTGGACTCAAAGGATTTTTCGGCTGCCTCGCTACCGATCAGGATAATTTCCCCATTCTCACAGAACTTGTCGTCGGGGGAAGGAGTGATGATCGTACCAGCATCTCCTTTGATTGCGACAATGCTGCACCCGGTTTTTTCGCGGATTTTGGAATCCTTGACCGATACACCGGCGAGGGATTTTGGCGTCTTTTCACTGAAGACATCGAGCCCTTCTGTAATCATGAGAATTTCTGCACGGTTAAGCAGGTTAAAAATGGTGTTCGCTCCCATCCAGTCCTGGGACATAACAAAATCTGCTCCTGCACGGTGTAAAGGTTCCACATTTCGGTGAAGGAATGCCCGGCTGACGATTTGGATGTCCGGTCTCAGTTTACGGCAGTAAATGGTTAGATACATATTGCTTTCATCATTATGACTGGTGATGACCACAGCAGGTGCCTTATTTATCCCTGCCCGTTCCAGAACTGATTTCTCGGAGGCATCCCCAAGGATGGAATTGTCGACCATGCCAGCTTTCTTCTGATCCGTCTCAATTACCCGGTAAGGAACATTCATTTCGTGCAGGGTCTTGGCGGTTTCACGACCCACGCGGCCAGCCCCTATGATAATGACCGGGGCAGTGTTGGAACTGAAGTTGCGAAAATCATGATCGTATTTATCAAAACTGTTCTGGGTACCAGCGAGTAGGAGCACGGTGTGGTTGTTGAGCATGGTGCCAGGCTCGGGTGTCTCGAAATTCCCTCTCTCCCAAACCCCTACCACATTGACTCCATATTCCTCGCGCAGTGTGGTTTCCATTAACTGCTTTCCGACCAGAGGTGTGCCATGAACCGTGGCCTCAGCAATCAGTACTTCGCCAAAGGATCCGATCACATGAGTGTTGTTATCAGTACAGGAGATCCGCCGGGCAAGGAAGCTACCCATTTGCTTGGCGATACGGATGACATGATTGGCTCCTGCCAATTCGATAATGTCTTCTGAACTTGGGTTGTTGCAGGTTCCCACAATCGGTAGATGGGGGGCCACATCCCGGGCGCGAAAGGCAACATTGACATTACGGATGTCATCATCAGTGGCCACCACCATGGCGGCATTTTTAATTCCGGCAGCCTGAAAAGTCTCGGAGTCCTCAATGGAGCCAAACATTACCGGAATACCCATGTCATGGTATTTCTGGGCTTCCTTTAGTTTATCGATAATCAAAACAAAAGGGTAACCAAACTGAGTCAATTTTTCCATCAGAGCATGACTGATGGAATCATAATGAGTAAGAATGACATGTTTTTGCTCACTTGGGTCATATTTTTTGGGAACCCGTGCACCGGATTGATACTCCACAAAAGGCTTGTAGAGAAACTCCATGAAAGCAAAGGGAAGCACAATAAAGAGGTAGAAGACCCCAGTAAACATAACCGCCATCGAAAATAATCTTCCCGTGCTTCCGGAGAAAGTAATATCCCCATAGCCTAAAGTGGACATAGTGGTGAGCACCCAGTAGAAGGCTTCCACCCAGCCAATGTGAGAACCTCCGCGCTCTTCGCCCATAAAGGAACGGTACAAATTCATATAAACAACAACGAATAGCGCTAGGACCAAAAAGAAGCGGAAAAGACGGGTCGCATTTTTGCGCCGGTTTCTTTCCCTGAAAATAGAGGGCATGAAATGGATCGAATCTTTCATGGCTATTTCTATCTCCATAGATGGAATGTGGACTGGGTGCGAGAATGTTTTGCGCCCAAAATAATAGGAGGCTTAATAAATCGCTTTCGGGTTGAATAGATCGTCCGAATCGAAGAATGCTTGGTGGGTGATTAAACTTCTCTTCCTATCTTTCTACATTGCGGTTCTTTTCTCTGCACAAGCAACGGACAGATGGGTGAAGATAAGGCAGGCTAAACCTCTGTCCAAAGAGGCAATAACATCTGACTGGCCGCGTTTCAATGGGCAGGGGGATGATGCGAAATCATTTGAGACAAAGCTCACGCATCAATGGCCTGAAACTGGCCCTAAATTGTTGTGGTACTTAGAAAAAGGGCAGGGGTATGCATCCCCAGCGATTGAGGATGGTATGTTAGTCATATTTCACCGCATGAATGGAAATGAAGTGGTCGAGGGGAGAAACCCGGAAACCGGGGCATCCATTTGGGAATACTCCTATCCGGTGGAATACCGCGACCGTTACGGTTACTCGGCGGGGCCTCGAGCAAGTCCCGTAATTAGTCAGGGGCGGGTCTACCTGCATGGCGTGACGGCATGGCTGACCTGCCTCGATCTTACCACCGGCAAAATCCTCTGGAAGCGTGATCTAACCAGAGACTATCAAGTTCCTCAGTATTTTTTTGGCAAAGGCTCCAATCCAATCGTGGTGGACGGTTTGATTATTCTGAATTTAGGAGGAGGAAACGAACAATGTATGGCCGCTTTTGATTGTGAAACCGGAAAGACCCAATGGATCCTGAAGGATGAATGGGGGGCCAGTTATTCTTCCCCGACTTTATCCAAAATTCATGACCGAACGGTTTGCCTTGCTCTCACTGGAGGGGAAAGTAGACCAGCAACCGGTGGCTTACTGATTTTTGACCCGCATATCGGTGAGAGGTTGGTGCGTTTTCCCTGGCGTTCGAAAAAATATGAATCTGCCACTGCGTGTCCGCCCCTTCATCTTGGCGATAATTATGTATTTCTATCTGAGTGTTACGATAAGGGGTCGGTGGTCCTGCACATAAAACCGGATTTCTCCTATGATGTAGTCTGGGAGGATCGTGAACTTGGGATTCACTGGATGACTCCCATTGAGTCGGGTGGTTATCTGTATGGCGTATCAGGAAGACATCAGCAGGGAGCGGAGTTGTTTTGTGTAAATTGGAAAACCGGAGAGGTGATGTGGAAGGAAGCAGTGTCATGGCAGGTAAACCTGCTTGGGCGGGATCTGAACCTGCAACTTTTTCGGGCGAGTTTGTTGCAAACGGGAGATGAATTTCTTGCACTCTCTGAGTTTGGTTCCTTTTTACGGATGAATCTTTCCCCTCAGGGTTGGAAGATAAAGCAAAAGTCCCAGTTGTTTTTCGCTCCAGAGACCTGGACTTTACCTGCACTCTCCAGCGGGCTTCTTTACATCATGCAAAATGATACCGACCGGATGAGCGGAACTGCCAACCGCTTATTGTGCTACGATCTAAGGGGAGAATGAGCAGTCTTTCCGATATGCCGGCAATGGTGGAAATATTGCCCCTTGGGGGATTTGATCACCCCTTGACTTATGGGGCCAAGCCATCCCTCTACGAGACCCTGCAAATTGGTTCGCTGGTTCGTATTCCCTTGGGGGTGCGCCGCATCATTGGAATTGTATCATCCTTATCTCCCAACCACTCTCCACCGCTGGATAAATTACGTTTTGTATCTACTCTGGTGCAACCAGAGCCAGTGCTGAGTGAAGAACTGGTAGACCTGGCAAAATGGGTATCCAATTATTATGCTAGTTCACTGGAAAACACCTTAGGGGCGATGATTCCAGCATCGGTACGGGATGGAATGAATGCAAAGACCCGCAAGATGATCGAGGTGGTTTCTTTGCCGCAGCCCGAAGTTGAGCAGTTGCTGAAACGGTCCCCAAAACAATTGCAGGCCTATTCTTTACTTTCCCAGCAACGAGGCAAAAAGATGGATGCAGTTAGCTGCGGAAAAGAGCATCAGATTTCCATGGCGATTATTGATGGACTGATTAAAAAAGGTCTTGTTAGGAAGTCGATGGATGAGGTCAACCGCGAGGCTTATGCGGATCAGTGGAGTGAGGAGGTTGCCGATATAGTTGATGCCTTGCGGGTGCTAACCTCAGAGCAAAAAATAGCAACCGATGAAATATGTGAGGATCTAAGTAAGGGTAAGTTTTCTGCCCGTCTATTACAGGGAGTAACCGGTTCCGGTAAGACCGAGGTTTACTGTCAGGCAATGGAAAAAGTTTTGGGAGAAGGAGGAGGGGTTTTGTTTCTTGTTCCCGAAGTTGCCCTGGCTCCCCAGACTGTGGATCGTTTACGAGCACGGTTTGGTACGCGTGGTGAACAGGTAGTTGTCTGGCACAGTCATTTATCGGCAGGTGAACGGCTGGATGCCTGGAGACGGTTAGTCAAGGGGGAGGCAAGGATTGTAGTTGGGGCCAGATCGGCGGTTTTTGCTCCTGTTCAAAATTTACGCCTGATAGTAGTGGATGAGGAGCATGAACAAGCTTACAAGCAGGAGGATTCTCCCCGTTATCATGGGCGGGATGTAGCGGTGTATCGTGCCTACCTAAATAATTGTATGTGCCTGCTGGGGTCGGCGACTCCCTCACTGGAAACGGCACATAATGTGGATTGTGGAAAATATAAAAAGTCCACGCTCAGTCAGCGAATTGATGGGAGAGAACTTCCGCTGGTTCATTTGGTTGATATGAGACGTGAAACCCTGAAACAAAAAAAAGCTCCTGTTTTATCTCAACAATTAGTCGAGGCTTTAAGGCAGCGCTATGAGAACAGAGAACAGAGCATCTTATTTCTGAATCGTCGTGGATTTAATACCACCATGTTTTGCACAGAATGCGGCGAGGTGGTGCAGTGCAAGGACTGTAGTATTGCTATGACTTACCATCGTACAGATCATTATCTGCATTGTCATTTGTGCGGGTACCGAAAGCCTGCCCCACGGGTATGTGCTAATTGTAAATCCATTGAAATTAACCGGCGGGGGCAAGGCACTCAGAGGATTGAGGATGTCGTGGAATCAGTTATGCCCAGACGGGCAAAAGTGGTGCGCGTGGATGCGGATGTGATGACTAAAAAAAATCTTTTTCGTGAAATTTTAAGGGATTTTAGGCAAGGCAAGATAGATGTTCTCGTAGGTACTCAAATGATTGCCAAAGGACTTGATTTTCCAAAAGTTACGCTTGTTGGGGTGATTGACGCAGACCTTCCGCTTAGAATGGAGGATTTTCGGGCTTCAGAGCGTGCTTTTCAAATTCTTGTTCAGGTAGCTGGACGGGCGGGCAGGGGAGACCGTGCAGGGGAAGTATTTGTACAGACATATGCTCCGCATGAGAGTTGTATCCAGTTTGCACGCAGGGCGGAATTGGATGAGTTTCTTGAGGATGAACTTGCCATGCGTAAGGAGTTAAAGTACCCACCTTACCGCCATTTGGTACGTCATGTATTTCGAGGCAGAGGAGAGGAAAAAACCCGTTTTTATGCTGAGCAATGGAGGAAGAAACTGGATAGCTCAAACCTTTCTGGAATCGAAGTTAAAGGACCAGCGGCCACACCACTTGCTAAAATGAAAGGCTATTACCGATATCATCTCTTTTACCTGACATCCAATGTTCAGAAATGCCTGTTAAAAATTTATGCAAATAAAATGGATTTTCCAATGGATAAAGAAATTATCGATTTTATAGATGTTGATGCATATCAGGTATCCTAAGAAAAATGAAATCCATTAGAACGCAATCAGGGTTGTGAAATCTTGTTTAACGGCATTAAAGTCTCTATTCCAGAGGGGTGGTTGCGTACAATCAGTAGTCCTGATCCTGCAGGAATAGTCAAATTACTGATAGGAACATTACCAGTTAGAAGAGATCTCCATCCGCCATCGTGCACAATTACCTCAGGTGCTGTGATGTATGAAAAACCTCCAGATTTTAATGAAATGGAAGTTATGCTTCCATTTTCCACAATTCCTGTTGCTTGTGCACCGGTGCCACCACCACCCAATATGGTAAGAGTAACATTACGGTCGTAGCCTTCGCCTTGAAATCCAGTGCTCCAACTTGCGTTTTGATCAGGCAAGAATTCGCAATCAAGGGATGAACCTACAAGTTCGAAAGTATCTGCAGTTAGGTTTTGAATTTGCCAGCTACCATTAAGCGATGAATTGATAATAAGACCAAATCCTTCCTCGATTTCATTACCTGAACCATCAATACGTTTATTGTCAGAATTTATTCGGTAACCCTTGACATTTGAAATCGTGACGGTGAATCCTTTTTTCAAACCATGCCCCGGAGAAGTGATTAAAGCATGACTACCTGATCCGGCGGTGCTTTCGATGTCAGTAATGTTTCCTTCAGAAAAGGAAAAGTCTCCTGGTGTGAGCCTACCACCAATGCCCGAGCCTTTTCTAGCAGAAATCTTCGCCTTTCGGCTAACATTCAAATTAGAGGAGTTACGGTCATGCCAATATGTGGACCATACAGTATCATTAAGAATTTTGATGTTATCCGCCATGTCGGGATTATGATGAGTGTACCAAAGATGACCCTCTTCGGAGGAATTACCATCAGTCATGAATTCTGGTTTTATTAGATCGGAAAGTTTGATTTCCACTGGATAAGGGTTGGAGACAAGTAACTGCTTACCTTGAGGTGGTAGTCGCCAAAAGCTTGAACCAAGTAAAACATTTCCTCTTAGTTGCAAGTTCAGTTCCTCATCAAATCTACGGGCAATAATTATTGCTTCATCAGGATATATGCACCTAGTTGATACTTCGTTCGTGGGATTGGCTACCTCCTTCCATGAATCATTATCATGAAAAAAGGTAGTAAATGATGTATCCCCGTTTTGTTGATCAGGAGGCAGACAAAGATATACCCAATCAGCAAGTAATGAATTTGAGTTACTTGCCAGTTCAGTGTTTTCATAACCGAATAGGGATCCGAGCGTCCATGCCTTGAAGATTTCTACTACGGTGCCTTCTTTGAGAAGGTTACTTAATTGAAAGTCAGATAAATTTTCCAGCTCAAGGGTGGTATCTGAGTTTCCCAAAATTTTGAAGCAGAGTCCTGAGTAATTAGAATCATTTTCGGTGATGCGAACAAAGTGAGGGCCACCATCTATGGCAATGCTTGGTGTGTATGTATAGCCACGACCTTCATTGGTAATAATGATCGAGGAAACCCTTCCTGACTCGATCTCACATTTTGCGTAAGCATTTTCAGTAATACTTGAGTTTACCGTGCCTTGGACCGGAGGAGAAATAAAAACACTGGGAGCATGCAAATATTGATCTCCGGGATCGACCAGACTTGGGTTAACGATTGAGCCATTTGAATCAATTGAGCAAGTCGCCCGTGCTTGCTTACTTGCAAAAACACCATGTGTGAATGGACCGATTTTACGGGTCGGGTTTACTAGGTCCGTTACAGTATCAAAAGTAATATTGTTTTCAGAAACAGACAAGACTGGTCCGATGTATACTGCCTCGCCATTAAAGCCCGGCGAAATTACCTGGTATGAGGGAGCCTCAGGATTAGAAGCCGGTAAATTGATGGTTAAAGTTCCTGATGGGGTACTGGAATTTCGGGCTAATCCGAAAACAGCAAGGCTGCAAAAAGCCGCAATCAAATGAGATCTTTCAAATTTCATATTACCCAATTAAAGGAACTTTCAAGAGACCTTTCTATTTAGTTCTTTTCAACTTCTTGGCCGGCTTTCTTCCAACCTGATATACCTGCAGCTAAATGCTTGATATTTGAATATCCAAGTTTTGCGGCAGCATTCGCTCCCTTTAAATATGCCCGGCAGGCAGGACCGCCACAATAGGACACAATTAGGGTGTTTTTATCAGCAGGTAAAAGTTTGGGTAAATTTTTAAAATCTTCGGAAAAATTAATTGCTCCGGGAATGTGTCCATTTTTAAAAGATTCAGGACCATTAACATCAATGATTGCTACTGCATTTGAATCAATTGCCGTTTTGAGGTCTTTTACGGAGATGTTGGGGAATTCAGCAAAAGCCAGAACCGAAGACATTAAAAAAAAGAAAATTATTTGGTTTAATTTTTTCATATTTGATTATTTTTAATTTTAGTTATTGGAGTTTGACGATTTTAAGTCGTAAGAACTTTTCCTCTTCAGAAGAAGACTCGGATACAAAAGTAACTCTCATGTAACCGCCAGGTAATGGCAAAGTGTTTTCCAGGGAAAGGTCGCTGGCAAGTTTCCATGATCTTAAGTTTGTACTCTCCTCTATGATGTATTCAATCAATTCAGAAGAGGCCTGTTCTTCTGAAAGACGAATGTAGGAAATTCTAGGCTTACCGTCATCTAAGACAGGAGTGATTGGTTGATTTGTTCTATCAAAACCAAGAGAGTCCATGCCGAGAGCCCGTTCGTAGAGGTTGCTGAACCCATCTCCATCTGAATCAAAGTTATCCTGATCAAATTCGAAGAAGGCTTGTTCCTCCGACCATGAACCCATTTCAGAAATTCTACGATCTAAGAATTTCTGACGAATTTCCCCATACCTAGGATCATTCCTCCTTTGTTCAATCCATGAGTCTTTTGTAGGATTGATGACTTCCAGGGTGCGCGTTCTTGTAATTGCCTCAGCAAAGTCATCATTCCCAGCTAACTTAAAAGTCAATGTTACGCTTCCAGTATTTTTAGCAAGGACTTGGTTGCCATTTATGACCTTAATGATTTCCGGGTCAGAGCTTATTATTTCTAAGTGATTGTTATTATCCGCATAAGCACCGGATAGGGTAATCAGGCTTGGTGAGGCAAAGACCTTTTCCATCGGTCCGGAAACCAAACCGTCATCGAACAGAATTTTCGGTCTAGTCTTATCCAGTACTTGGATTTCAATTTCCGTTAGCGGTGCCGGATTGATAAAGGCGTTACCCACTTGACTTGCAACAATAACGATCGTTCCAGGTGTTCCATCTAAAGAAATAACCCCCGTAGAGTCGATTGAAGCAGGGCCAGACTGAATGGATAAACTTACAGGCAATCGGTAGACCGAGTGGTTTACACCACTTGATTCAGCTGTTGCAAAGACATTGAATGGTTCATCATTAACCACTTTCAGTGGGATACTAGCGATGGTAATATTTTGATCGTCTTTCTGAAAGGAATTATCAACGATTTGTAATTCTACAGAGACAGGACTTGCGGCATTATACTCACTATTTCCGGTTTGGTAGGCAGTAATCGTAACTTTACCTACATTATTGATGGAGACGATATCTCCAATGATGCTGGCAATAGAGGGAGCGCTTGATACATAAGTCACGGGAAGCCCAGATGAAGAGGTTGCCCGCAATGAAAAATCCTCATCACTGATTGATTTAATTTCCAAGTTAGGAAGTCCTTCATCAGGAATATCTCCAAGATCGAACCAGGTAATGAATTGAGTTCCCCCAAAGGATGGAGGAGCGGAAGAGTAGGGGTGGAGAGTGGGTAGTACCTCTAAATTCCATTTGAAATTCAAATATCCCTCCAATGCTTGCCGGTCATCCTTGCCTACGAGATGATCAAACACGAAAAGTTCAGCAATATAACCAGAAAAATTTTCACCAATCTTATCCAGTGGAGAAAGAACATTAAGGTTTTGGGAAGAACCTTCCAGTCGACCGTTAATCCTTAGTCTACATGTGCCATTTTCAAATTCGACAGAATAAATAGACCATACTTTTGAAGATCTGGTGCTGGAAATGAGCACGCCATTATTTTCGTATCCAAAACTATAGTATCCATTCTGATTAGTTGTAAGAAAATTTCCACCCAGGATTTTGCTGCCTGCTGAGTTTAATGGCTCGATCTGTTGTGCAAGGAAACTCACGAAAACTGGTTCATGAATTGGATCTTGAATAATAAGCCTCTGATTCATCTGATTATTAAATTTAACAGCCGGATTACCATTGAGAATACCTGGACTCCAAAGAGGCATTTCAGATTCCACTGAATTGGACGGATTATTATTTTTGTCGGAACGATCATGCCATGTACTAATCGGTTTCCCATCCTCGAACTCGTCTCTTATTCGGTCCTTATCAATATCCAAGCTATCAAGCCATAAAACTAAGCCGGCAATTGAATCTGACTTTAAGTCAGCTTTGTAGATGGTGATTTCTTGTGATACTGGCTGGGCACGACTGTAGCTCGAATCACCAGCTTGATGTGCGGTGATCGTAAGTTTTCCCGCTTTTTTAATGATTAATAGATTTTCATTAATTGTCGCCAGAGATGGATCGGAAATAGAAAAGGTCACAGGTAATCCTGAACTTGCATTCGCCTCCAAAACAACAGGGAAATCACCCACAGAAATATCTGGCAAGTCCTTGAAAGTTATGTTCTGGTCGGTGAAATTTACCGAAATATAGTTAAACACTGGAGATGCTTTAGCATAAAGGTGGTTGCCATTTTGATTCGCAGTAAGCAATGCAGTACCGGCACCAGTGGTAATAACATGATTAAAATCACCGCCACCGCCTCCATAGATTTCCTCAATAGTACTTTGATCCAATGCTTTATTGTATAATCTTAGATCATCAAATAATCCAATAAATGAGTCATCTGATGACCCGATTGTGAGATTTGAAAATCGTAATTTTACTGGGAGGGTTCCATTCTCTTCCAGGTCGAGTTCATCAATAATATATTCTCCATTTACTGCAATACGAACTCTGGCAATACGCTGGGCTTCAGTATGAAGAGTATGGTCATAAACCAAAACAATATGGGTCCAGTTGTTATCAGATAAAACGATGTTTTGACTGGTGAAAGTGTGGGTCGGTTCTCCATTTCCATCAAGGTATAGATCCAAACCGATTGAACCATTTCCATCTGCTTTGAAAATCCGGAAATGATTCATTCCCTCAATACCATTCTTGCCAAGCAGGGTCATTTCATTGCCTTCAGAAGTACCATTCTGGGGCTTGAGCCAAAAAGAAAAACTGAAGTCTTTCTCCAGTCTTAATGGACCAAAATCGACATGACCGTTAGTATTGCTTATTTCAATTGCATTCCCAAACCAACCATCAGTCCAGGCTTTATCTTCACCTGTGATCGAAAGGTTTTTTAATTTACCAGAATTTCTTTCGTATTCATCTTTCGCTTCCCCGTACAATGATTCGTTAAATTTCCAATGCGATAATAAGAAATCTTCATCAGTCACTGAAATTCTGGCTACAGATTCATCCTCTGATTCGTAATAAAGACCCAAATGAGTTAAATTATTGGTACCTGCATCGCTGGAATAACCGGTTAGTTTAATAGGTTCTTTTGAAGTGACGATTTGATCGAGGTTTTGGTCAAATGTCAGTTTCTGAACATCTTTGTCCCCAACTGTCAAAGTTCCATCTATGTAGGTAAAGAAATATTTTGATGATTCCCCTCCACTTGCAAATAGAGTGTATTCTCCAGGAGTAGATGGAAACAAAGTAGATCCTGAAGATAGGGGTGGTTCAATTCTTATCGCAAAAGAAGAATTTAAATCGCTGGCATCCTCGTCATTTACAAAGCCAATCACATCATAGGTGAGAATTGGGTTTCTCTCATGGGTTTTTCTGAATTGGTCATGTGGACGCACTTTGAGTTCCTTCTTGAAAATTTGAATATCCCAAATGATCACCGGGGCGGGCCCGTACGTTTCATTCCCATTCTGAGAAAGTCGGAGTTGGGCAGAGCCAGTATTTAATATTGTCATGCTTACTGGCATGGTAGTTGAATTAAGTTCAATTACTTCATTTCCCCGATGAACAGATACTTCAACTGGTAAGCTAGAAGTCGACTTGAAATTTAAGTCAACCGGTGGGTCTCCATACCGCATAATCGAGACATCATGTAACTCAATTGATTGTTTCCCGGGATTTACAATTAAATTCATGCTGTCCTCGGCAGATCCGGATGAATTTTTTGCAGTTATGGTAACATTGAAATCCCCAGACTCTTGTGGAGAGCCAAAAATCAAACCATCACTGGGGTCTACCATCAGTCCTTCAGGTAGTCCGGTAGCATTGAATTCAGTTGGACCTCTTAAAGTCTCCGGCAAAAAGAAATAATCTTCACCGTAGTAAGTAATTAATTGGGAATCGAGTAGGAGGTATGCCTCTTCGCGTTCCCTAGGACTGAGTGCGTGTTCGAATAGTCTAAAGTCATCAATAGAACCGATGAATTCACCATTAGCCAAACCTGCTTGCCCACCAAGATAAAGATCTCTGGTTCCACTCAGTATACCTTTAGCATTTATTGGTTCAACCACTTCATTATTATTGAGGAATAATTTTAATTTTACTCCATCCCACAATAGAATCACATGAGTCCAGTTACCTGACGGGAAAAGGGCAGGGGATGTAATCCGCCACCTCGAACTTGTAAAGATCTGAGCTTGAATAGCACCGTCATTTAAGAACACTTTGAAACGACCGGAGTCTACGATATCACCATTTGCTTCTTCGGTTTTAAACCAGAACGCAAGGGTGAACTGGTTTAATAAATCGAACTCTTGATTACTGCTGGTAAGTTCAATTGTCATACCTTCTCTGAAGTTCAATGCCCTACCATCTTTTCCGGGAATTGAATAATCAAACAATTCAAATTCCGAGGCATTAACATCCATGACGGAAGCGTTGTTATCTCTTCCAGAAAAATCGCTGAGATATATTCCGCTTAAATCATCAAACTTCCAATGAAGGGATGCTGCTTTGGGTAGAAGGATTTTCGGGATGTTGTCAAATACTGGAGCGTCTTCCAAATAAGGATGAGTGCCAAAATCACCATCTCCGTTACCATACAATGTTTTTATTTCAGTCGCTGATAATGATCTTGAGTAAACGCGGAAGTCATCAAGTGCATTCGCGAACCTGCCACCACCACTAACTAGATTACCAATACTTTGTATACCCAGTCTCTCGATGGATTCACCAACGGAGGATTTCAATGCTCCATTCACATAGACACTAACATTTCCGTCAAATGCCAAGAGTGCCAAATGGTTCCAACCACTGGTGAAATCCGAGTATTTGTAGTCGGGCGAAAGCAGTGATCGATTAGTTATGAGCAGAGACTTATCGGAATCTGAAAATTTAAGTCGAGGCAGTTCGCTGGAATAAAACAAATTATATCCATTGAGCGTGCCATCTATTTCCTCAAGAAAAACAGGTGTTCTTAGCCAGGTTGAAATGGTCCAGTTGGGACTTAGTAAATTTAGTTCGTTATACCCTAGGTCGATTTTGGCATTAAACGGATCAATCTCGTCAAAGCCAATTCCGGAGGAAAATTTTCCAGGTTCGGAAAGATCTGCGTCGATCACAAGTCCGTGTCGTAAATCAGTGGTATAATCTTCAGTTACTGATCCATCTGTTTCATTGAAAGGGTAGTAAAGAACCAGTCCATTGCGTACAGCAAATCCTGCCGCCGCCAAGTCATCTTTAAGATCCCACTTGTGACCAAGGTATCCTTCAATCATTTCTCTTTCTTCTGGATCAAGCATACGGTCAAAAACCATAAGTTCCGAAATTTTGCCAGAAAGTGCACCAAAACCTGTTCGTGGATCAATCCCCAGAGTGACTTGCTTGAGGGGATCATTTTCTCCATTCATGGAATTGATAAAGTTGCCTAATTTGGCATCGAGGTTCCATGAATATATACCATTGTCTGCACCAATGATAACCCCATCTCCTTCAGCAATTGCAAAAACACTAATCGGACCGGAATACTCATTTAATGTACCAACTTCCAGAGAGTGATTCGACTTAAAGATTATCGATCCTTTGTTTGCAAGGCCATCTTTAGAGTAGGATGGCATTTTGTTAACCAATGACTGTTTTGCATCTTTGGAAGACCTTGATTTATCAATCCAAAGTGGAATTTTTGAGCCATCTGCTATGTTATCTCTCAGTCCATCACCATCCACATCACTTGCATCCAACCATAATAGAAGGCCTTCAAATGTATGTTTGGTGAATTTAGTATCGATTGTTTTGAAAGATTCAGTCTGTGTAGCCCAAGTTTCTCCTCCAACATTTTCCACAAAGGCTCTGTAATAGTAGGTTGTATTATCCACTATATTCTCATCGATAAATAGTTCGACTGAACCAAGTTCAGAAATATTCTCGAGAGAAGAGACATAGTCCCATTTGTCAGGATCATCTGGGTCAGTAGTTCCGTTTTCATCCATTACTCTTTCATCACCCCAGAAAAACTTTATGGAGACGGGTGCACCTCCTACACTGACCGTTTCAGTGAAGGTCGTATCGGCACCAAAGGGGGATGAATTAAAGTAAGGATGAGAGGGAGACAGGAGCTCTTCGCTCAAATTCCATTTATGAGCGAGGTACCCTTCGATTTGTCGCCTTGCCAATTCATTTAATTCGCCACTAAAGATTATAACCTCAGTGATTTCACATGAAGACGATTGGCTTTGAGAATTTCCACCGCCAAGTTGTAGGACTCCGGGAGTGAAGTCGTTATTGTGTGACCCTCTGGATCCATCTATCAGTAAATCGCCATCCAACCAAAAGGAGGCAGCGGGATCACCACCTGCTTTTTCAATCGATCCAATTTGAAGATGCCACTCCTCATCTTTGGGTCTACCAATGTTTGAAATATCTCCATTTGCTCCCCATAGACCAATGCTTCCCTGATCAAATCCGAAATAAAAATCATTGTTTGCAGAAGATATAACCCGGTTGCTAAGTTGTCCTGAATATCGGGCAAGGGCAATCATTGTGTATCCAGTCTGAGCCAGACCTTCAAAATCGTGTCCCGTCCAAAGAAGGTCATTGTTTTCGAAGCTGACTACAGGTTTCCCTTTAAGTCCAAAAGTAAGCAACCTGGGGTTTCCCTGATTGAAGAGAAAATGGCGGTTTTTTCCTGAATCGTCATTCCACCTCGTAATAGTTTGCCCATTCGATAGAGGTATGTTCAAGGAGGAATACCATCCCTGCATGCCCTCGAATGTGTACTGGTCGAATTTGGTTTGGATGGTAGTTGTCTTGTTTTGTTCTTCCCCACCCAGAGATAAAATTTCTGCTCGCATGACAACTGAGTCTGGGCGGGCATCTATGGCAGATAATGTTTTTATTTTCGGCTCTTCAATGGCCCGATATTCTAGGGAACCAGAATTGGAGAAGTCGCCTGACCAGATATTATCAGCCTCGAATTCGTTAAGGCCTCGATTGTAAATTCTTACTTCATCAATTTTTCCTTTGTAGGGGCCAAATTCGTCGCTTACAAAACCTCCATTTCTTTTACCGATGCTGGGTTTTTCAGAACTGCCTTGAATGGTTCCGGTAGCCTGAAGAGTCTTAGGTCCTCCGACTGGTTGTCCATCCATGAATAATTCCAAAGTGCGCGGACTTTCACCGAAACTCGCTACCCAATGATGCCAGTCCGAATCGATTGAAGAGGAAATTCTACCAGGGGCCTTCGACTTGAATGGATGATTTTGTTCGAGGTTTTCGTTAAGTTTCCACTTGTGGGCAAGGTAGCCCTCAATTCTTTCAATATCTTCATCCGCAAGAGTGGTTCCGAAAATTAATAGTTCTCCAAGCTCGCCCTTCCATGTACGCCCACCAATATTTCGGTCATTGGAAAAGTTTGATGCGATCAGGTCGCTTTCAGACTTTAGGGAAATTATGGAAAGGTTTTGGGGCAAAGGAGTGGCTCCAGGGTCGGAAATGACAGCTCCATTCTCGCGGATATCTGAATTATAGGCAGTCAATGCATATCTGCTATGAAAGTAATTGTTTCCCGAGGCGTGAAAATTATAGGTACTCAGGTCGCCTAATAAGAAACGATTGCTGTCAGTACCGCTCTTACTAACTACCCAGAAAATCGTGCGGGCATTGTTGATCGTTGACCATCCATGGTATTCTCCATTGGCACCTGAATAATTCATCAGGGATAGGCCAGCATTAGCAGACCGTACCAAGTTGGGTATACCAAATCGTGTTGCCGTGTTTTCTTTACCACTTTTGTCAGCCCATTTCGATTCAACAGATTCTAGATCACTTGCATCCAGCCAAAGCAGTAAATCCATACTGGGGTCTTCATTAGGAAGAAACGCTATAGACTGATCCTCCCTTAATTTTAAACTGCTGATTTCGACCGTCGTGCCATTTTCGCGAACCTGGGAAAATATTTCACCGTTCACATTATAAACCGAAAATCCATTGTCAGCATCCCCTTCATCATAAATTACCTGTTTTCTAAATCCGCCCAGTTTGCTTTGATTGATATCCCCGTCGTAAATCCTTTTTATTTCACTTTTCGTAAGAGCAGTTTGGTAAACGCGGAAATCATCAAGTGACCCAATGAAGTAATCCTGCTCGATCGGATGATTTCCTCCAATCAACCAGTTGGGGTAATCCTGCAAATCGATGGGTTCATCGATGGGTATAATTTCTTCTCCCACTTCATTTCCGTTTAGGTATAGGGATAAAGTGGATTCTTCCAGATTGACTACCAACCCTAGGTGGGACCATTCGGCATCAGGTGCGGTGCTGTTGCCATCGATAAGCACAGTATTATTCGTCAGGTAATGCCTGTAAAATGGCGTTCCGTCCCCATGGATTCCGAGTTGCAGCGGGCCCCTTCTAAAGAGGCTTTGGGTAGTGCCCGTCATGAAAACATCAGATTGTTGAATTACTGATGGATCGATTACTGAAAGTGAACTTGCTCCTGAGTTAGCGGAGGGTGAAGAAAATTTCACCTCGAGGGAAGGCTCATTCAGGTGGTTTCCGTGATAAATTGCATAGCTGTAGGGTCCAGCATTCAGGAATATGGAAACTGTCTCAATATTTTGATCAGGATTATCTGTGGAGCTTCTTAACAATCTTTCATCAATTTCAAAAATACCGTTTTGGTTAATATCAAACCACAATGCTGCATCGTCTAAAATTTGGTTCATTTGCCAACTGTATGTTCCACTTTCCTTGGCGTTGAAGAAACCGGTGAATAGTTGAATCGATCCTGTTCCCGAGTCGTTATCCATATCAAATCCAGCATTCATAAATTCGGGGCGATTAAGCAAACTGAGCCTCTTTTTCGTACTCAGTTCATTCAGGGCAGCCTCATTTTTATAGGGGTGCGAATCACTTAAACTACCATCCAAATTCAACTTGTGAGCTAGGATTCCCTCAACTAAAGTTGCGTTCTCAGGAGAAAGTTCACTGCTGAAAGCAACGATTTCTGCGATATCCAAATTCGCCTGCAAACCATCACACCTGCCAATTTGATAGTTTAGATGATTGACATTGGAATTATCATTAACGGTTATCCTTATAATCATGAACTGATCAATCTGTGATAGATCGAAACTGCCACTCAAAGCATTTCCGTTTTTGGAAACACCACTTGGCAATTGATTACTATGAAAGTGGGTTTGATTATGCTGGGTGAGGTAGTTTGAACCTCTTCCATTCTGGTGACCTAATGGACCTCCGTAAAATGACCAAGTGGAACTTGGTGACTTTAAAACTGCGAAAATATCTTTTACAAAAAGATTACCATTCACATTCAAATATTTGCCGGATCTTATCTCTACAACATTTCCACCATTTGGCCCAGTGCCACCTCTTAAAAGTGGTTGGTGTGAACTTCCAGTTGCATCAAATCCGTTGCCGCTCTTATCCGCCCATTCAGCCAGATTGCCAGATTCTGAAAGATCAGGTTGATCATCATTGTTAATATCACTTGCATCAAACCAAACAGCCAAGTCAGGGATGAAACGGGGTGATATTCTTACGGAAGTCCCATCGAAACCCGATTTCAGGTCTGGTGAACGGGAAAGTAAATTTTCGATACTGTTTAGGTAATAATCACTCGGCGGAAACTGAAATTGGAAGGCATCAATACTTGCTTCTTCTAAGATGCTATCACTTGTATGAATTGGTTTGATCCAAAGAGAAACAGTAAAGGAGTCTCTATGTAAATCTTCCAGTTCATGATCCGATGCTAATGCAAGGAGTGTGCTATTTTGGTCAAAAGATAATCCGCCATCATACTTTCCTGAGGTCCAGTTAGCCAGGGGTTCGATACGTGATAACCGTTGCCTTATAGAAAGGTCAGTGGTGTTTATCCCACTCTCTTCATCCAGTGGATAATAGAGAATTAAATCATTAAATCTGGTCACTTGTGGACCCGTGTACAAGTTTGGATCAAGGCTCAGCCATGCACTGAAAGTTCTGGCGTCAAATGCTTCGTTTAGATACCTGCTGTTTGCAGGATCGAGGTCGAGGAAAGTATTTACTCCATCGAACTGGATTGCATTGCCAGAAATGCCAGTGGGGCGTACACTAATAGAATCACTTACAAGGTTGGCATCGTGGAATGGGTCTGAACTATCGCTGGCCAATGATCCGTTGTTTTCGTCCATTCTCCAAAAAGCAATAAGTTCCCCGTTCACCTCTGGTTCTCCACTTGACCAATCGGAACCATCTACACTCTCGGCGAACGCTCTGAAAAAGTAAGTCTCCCCTTGAGTTAAACCTGGGATAGTAGCATTGAAATCTCCAACACTCAGAGTGTTACCTTGGTTAACACTGTAATTGTGTTCCCATGCATTTATATCAAAGCCATGATCCTCAGTTCCATAAAATATCCTTACGGTGGGCGGGTTTTCATCATAAGATTTTACATTCCCGGTGATCATTACCTCATGACTCGAAACAGGTAAATGTTCGACCAATTCAACAATCGGGGGTTTTTGATTTTCGGATGTCTTGAAACGAACGCTACCATTCATGAAAAGGATAGATATTTCAGATGCGGAAAGTCCCCGGTTATAAATTTTTACTTCATCGATTGTGCCTTCATAAGCTTCTCCTGAAATTGAATAACCGATTGTAATAAATCGGGATTTAGCAGTTTTGATTAGAACACTTTCAGCATCAGTTGAACCATATGCAAGGGGAGGGGAGAACTCGCCATTAACATATACTTGTACTTCACTTAATAGATTTGATCCATTAGGCAGGACAGCAACCAAATGTTGCCATGTTGAATTATTTATAGTGTTTTCTGTTTGAATAATTTCTTCGGGTCCAACGCCGATAGAAAATTGCCCGTCCTGAAGAAACATAGTCCAAGCTTCTCCGGAACCGTTACTTCCCCAATCCAAAAGTGTGGCATTAGCATCTGCTGTATTAATCCACATGGATACTGTTCTTGGGCTAGCCTCTAATAAGCCATGAACATTGTCGACACGGATAGATGAAGATAGGTTGTCGTTAAAGTAAATACCCTTATTTTTTCGGGCAAAAACTCTGGAACCTTCATTCATGTCGATCATGGATGCGTGCCTATTGCCTACCTCATCGATAACTTTATTGTTTTCAATTCTGTCGAAGCTCCACCAATGAATTAAACCATCAAGGCTGGGTTGGCTCCATATCGTTGATGAGACAGTATTTTTTCCAGCCCAGCGGTAAAAATAAGTAGAATTTTTTTCCAAGCCAAATACCTCTTGGCGGATTATTCCCTCGGTAACATTTTCGTCCAGTACATAACTATGATCCCAGTCTTCCAGTCGGTCTAAGCCGTTATTATTTCCCCAAAAAAGTGTTAGTTCCAAGGGTTCACCCCCATCGGATAAAACATGAGCAACAGCTTGAGCACTGGTAGAAGATATATTCTTGGGAAAAGTACTAGTTAGAACAGGTTCAGATTTTTGAACGACAACGCGAATGGTTGATTTACTTTCGCCGGCTTGATTCGATGCTGTGACATCCACATCAAATACTCCAGACGCTTGCGGGGATCCGGTAATTAATTGTGTATTTTCATCATAGCTCAGGCCCTGGGGTAATCCCTTCAAAGATGAAGATTGGAGATCTCCCTCAATGCTAAGTTGAAATTGTTTGAATATGGTCTGGATGGAAAGGTCTGAACCTGTGGATACGGCAGTGACTTCATCCTGATTTAGTGCGATGTTATAAATCCTCAATTCATCAATGCCACCTTTGAAATAAGAGTTAGCTTGTCCGTGCAGTCTACCAATTTCCAACTCATTGCCATTGGTGGTCTTAATTGAACTTCTTTGATTCCGGGCGACTTCATCACCATTGAGATAAACAATAATATCCGATCCGTCATAGATGTGGGAAATATGATTCCATTGGTTTCTGACCGAAAAGGTGTGGTCAATAGAGAGGTTCCAGTTGCCATGATCACTGACAAATGAGGAAAATCCATTCTGATTGAAACTGCGTAACCCCCAAAAAGAATCTTCTGTTTCCGCAGAATTTATCAGTCCATAACCATAAGCTCCGCCAAATCCATTATACTGAATTGGATCTACCCATATCCAGAAAGAAATTGTTCTCTGATTGTTCTGAGTAATTCCAATTTGAGAGGGCAATAGGTCGGTTTGTAAATATCCAGTTGTGCCATCAAAGAAGAGAGCCTTACCAAGTTTTCCATCCAGTGAATTAACTCCACCAATTAGATTTGCATTCCATCTTCCTTGATAATCTGAGCTGAGATTATTTTTGACATCATCAAATGGCCAGTAAGCTTTCAGGTTCTGAGGTTTAATGGAGGTTTCGACAGTAAGTTCAGTTTCCTTAACTTTTCGATAGTTAAGAATAATTTCACCACCAGTCAGGATTTTAGGTGGCACAATTCTTTCAACAACGCCGTTGCCCACATTTATAATACCCTCTTTTACTTTATCAGTTGCAGCAATGACAACCATGCCACCATCGGCATCCTCACTTCCGCCAAGGGTACGAATCATTCCTTCATTCGTGATATTTTTACCAAAAAGCTGAATCGTACCACCGGATCCGCTTCCTCCCTTTACAAAGAAGTTTTCATTTGATCTCCCTGTTCCACCAGACGCACTAATCAATGCACCCCCTGAAATGAATAGGTCTCCGTCTGCATGCAGGGCTAATGCACCACCACCTGCACCTGAGCCTTGAAATAAACTTCCACTAGAACCACTGCTTCCGGGGAGTAATAGCCTGCCTAAATTGAGGTAAGATGCACTCTCGCCATATTCATTTGTTGCTTTGCCTGCATTTGGACCTTCTCCTGGCTGCATTCGAGCATTTGCACCATTCCAAGGATTGAGGGTTCCGCTTCCTCCATAGCCATTCACGGAGGATGCATCTTCACCATCCATGATCAAATCTGATGAGATCTTGATATCCCCGCCCGCAACAGTTTTGATGATTAATGCCTTATCGCCAGTTAGCCTCACTGAAACTTCAGAGGAAAGTGAAACTTGTCCAAATTCGAAGGTGCAGGTTTTCCACTTCCAAATTTCTCCTTCTGCTGAGGTCATTTGATTCTCGGAAATGGTTCCTGTGCCATGTGCTCCGTCACTCGTGTAAAAACATCCAGTTTTTGTATCAAATGTCACACTGCCAGAGTCTAAGATTAAATTGGCAGCGTCGTAATTCCCGTCGATGTATACCGTCCCTTTTTTAGTCGATGCTTCTCCATTTACTTCGACATTTCCAACAATGATGTCTTGATCAGCGATGAAAGATATTCTGCCACCGCCAGAGCCGCGGTTTTGATTTTGCTCAAATGCTTGAATTCCAATCCCGGAATTCGCTTCCACTTTGCCCTCGTTAATAATTGATTTTCCTTCCAGTCGAATCGCCCCACCAGATCCAGAAGCAGAAAATTCTTTTCCATCTCCACCATTGGCAGAAATAATTGTATTGGGCATGATCCGCAGGTCTCCAGACGCCTTTAACCAAATCGCTCCACCTCCTGCACCTGAACCGCTAGAACTGCCTGAGCCTCCTGAGCTTCCCCCAATTAGAATTGAAAGTGCATGGTCTCCATACAATGAAGAATCACCAGAACCAAGACCCCCATAGGAAGCTCCATGTCCAGCCGCGGATGAAGATTTAGAGGCACCCGGTCCGTTTCCTGCCCTGTTTCCTGACCGGACCCCAGAAAAACCTCCAAGTTTTCCGGTTCCTCCTGCTTGATTCTCCATACTAGGATCATTTCCATTTGCTATCAAGTTAGTTTCAAGAATGAAATCACCTGACGATGATTCGATTAAGAGACTGTTTTTGCCAGATGTTTCGATCGTTAATCCACCACCCAAGTGGATTTCATCGAATACAAAACGGCAAATGGAGTAAGACCAAATGTTGCCGTCTGAATGTTTATAATTACTCTCCTCAATTAACCCATAATATGTACTACCATCACTATGCGTAATGGTAGCATCTGAAGTATTTATTGAAAGAGTTCCCGTGAAGTGCTTCAACTCCTCGCTTTTGAATGGTCGGTTATAATTGACAGTACCAGGACCTCCAGGAATTGAACCACTGCCCCCAAGAGCAATGATGTTTTCTTCGCCCTGGTTTTCTAAAAAGGACGTTCCATTTAAGTAGATTCTTCCACCAGCTCCTCCATTTGCACCACCAGAAGCATCAAGCCTAGAATTTTCTGAAATTATTAAAGAATCGGCAGAAAGACGGATTGACCCACCCGAACCACCTGCACTTCCAATAATGCCTGAGCCTCCAATTGCAGAGATTGTATTATCCACAATTAAAGTACCATTTACTTCTAGGCCAATTGCACCACCTCCGCTTCCACCTGCGTTATCGACGATGTATCCACCACCTCCACTTCCGCCGATTAACTTGGAAATTTTTGAGTCTCCGTATGGTCTTCCCGAGTTAATGGTTGATCTGGCACCAGTACCTCCATGTCCTGCCCCACCTTGGGTGGTGCCTGATAATCCACCACCTGGTCCTTGCCCTCTTTCTCCAACCATACCACCAGTAAACCCACCTGGGCCAGGCCTGCCTGGCTTTTCTGCGAGTCCATCTGCTCCATTTAATAAAATTGGTACGCCGATGTAAGCATCTTGAGCAACGGTAAGGAGTAAGGATGCACCGCCGCTAACATCCACTTTTAACTTTCCAGAGAAATCAAGGCGATCAAACTTGAATTCACATATTTTCATGGGATGAGAATTCCCAAAATCATCAACGAAGGTAGTTTCAGAAACTTCACCAACCCGTGAATCCCCGTTCGTATGGTTCCAGGTTCCAAGGGTCGTGTTAATCAAAAGAACGCCGTTGTCGTATTTAACATTTTCTTCAGCAATGAAAGTTTCCGTTCTGGGAGACCAGTACGATCCACCTTCGTTAGTAGCAAACGCCCGGTAATAATATGTTTCTCCTGGAGCGAGTCCACTAACCGATTCTTCAAACCTCCCATCATCCTGAATCCAAAACTCAACCTCTCCCCATTGATGACCCCAACCACGGTGCTTTGGAAACATTTGAATGGCTTTAGTTTCGATCCCATTCAAATCGATTTCATAAAATCCTCCCTGTTCTCTAATTGAAATGATTTCATCAAATGTTTGATAAGCTTCGAAATTCATTTCGTCATCCGCTACGAATATCTCCAACTCATTAAGTTCGTCTGGTCGAGCAAATGGCTGATAGTAGATTCTGACAGTTTGAACCGGGCGCTTGCGGTCAAACGAAAAAGTTAGTTTTGGATCCTGTCCATACCAGGCAGTCCAGGAGGAGCGCCACCCATCATTGGGTAGTTTGCCATCAAGTAAACGGGATGCAGGGAAGGTTTTACCAAGGTCATTCGGTTCAGGTTCAGCTAGGACAACAACTTCTCCCTGCCTTAATTTTCGAAGGCCCAACTTGACTCCTTCAATTGAAAATTGATTTTGCCAGATTTCAGGATTTTCCCCACCATCATTACCACCCCAATAAACAGTAACACTTGCCGATGAATCGGTTTTTACAGGTTCAAGGTATCGATACGGATGGGTCAGCATCAAATCATCTTTCAAGTTCCACTTATGGGCAAGGTACCCCTCGACTAGCTTGACTTGGGAAGAGGTTAACTCGGTATTGTAGATAAGGACTTCGCCCACCAAACCGTTCCAATAAGTTCCTGTACCGAGATCTCTGGAGAAATTAGAGGCCTGTACGACTCCATCGGTTACCAAACTAATAATAACTGGGCTGCCTTGAGTGTAATCATCGGTGCCACCATTTCTTGGGTTTCCATTTTCCCGGAAGGTTCCGTTGATCAAGAAAATGCTGGTGGTAAAATTGTCTATATCCCAAATCGTTTGAGTGCCTGGATAAAAAGATGGCCGTTGATCATGCCCTAACAGAAAACCTCTGTTTCCATCTGCCCTTTGAGTTACTAAAAAGATGCTCCTTACATCGTCGATTGTATCTTCGAAATTTAAGAAATCGCTGTCGTTGAAATCAAGAAAACTTAGTTGATCAACTTTTTTGAATTGAGGCATGCTAGCCGAATTGTCTTGAAATGCGTGATTTTCATTACCGGAGAGATCCACTAATCGAATCTTTTCCCCCATTACTACTGTTTGATTTAACAAGACAGATGAAATCTCAGAATTTGTACTTACCGAGAACATAGTTTGTGGGTCAAGCCCTGGGATCATTTGCTCTAGCAGGTCGATGTCGCTCTGGTTGGAAATCAACACTTCCGTATTACTGGAGTAATTAGTCCCTCGGTTTGTGAAAATAATTTCAAAAACTTGATCGAAATCTGAAGATGTACTTTGGTTTCTCCAAAGCATATATGCATCAGCTCCCACGCCTGATTCATCTTCAAAGGAAAGGTCAATCTTTCTGGTGTGGTTTGCATCAAGCCAAAGTTTTAAGCCTGGAAAATCTTTCGGGTTAAACGCGTTTTCAGATGGGTAACCGAGACCTGCGCTGATAAGCTGCCCTGATAAAACTGCTGAATTTTTGGTTATGTTGGAAGGCGGAAGGTTGACGGCAACGGGGGCAAGTGTTGTGCCCGTTGTTCCGACATGAGTCACCCCAGATGTAACAATTTCCCCAAAAATAGGTGCTTCAGAATACCATGCATGACTGGTCGGTAATTTAATGCCCCATTTGTGAGCAAGGTATCCCTCAATTAAAGTACGATCATTTTCCTCAATTTCACTGATGAACAATATAAATTCACCAACTTGACCGGCACCAATTCCAAAAATTAAATTGTGGGGTAAAAAGTTATCATTGGCCGAACCTTGCTTTGAGCCTCCTGTATACGACCCTGTAACACCATCATTCCAAACTCTTGCAATTGGATCATTTTCCCTGAAAGGATCAATCCCTTCGTGGGAGACTTCAAAAAGATGAAAATTTAAATCAGAATCAAATCCTTGATCCACCCATCCATTGAAGTAGTACTTGCCAATACCATTTGAGGCATGGCCGATAAACCAATTATTTGATGAGCTTATTAATTTATCGTTGTACGAACCGATGTAACGGGACACAGCAAATAATGTGAATCCGGATCGATTCCAATCATCAAAGGAAGAGTTTGCACTGGTACCAATATCGAAATTGTTTTGCAACCTGTCATTACCATCAAATTCCACGACCTGTAGGCCCTCATCGTCAATATGCTTGATAACCGGATTATTACTCGTGTCCTCAATATCTTCTTTTTTAAGGTTCTTACTGTTTGAGCCAGAGGTGTCTGATTTTTTATTTATCCATTCCGAAACGGGGAAACCATCATCCAAAATGAGACTGTTATCGTTATTAAGTCCGAGTAGGTCGTTTGCATCAAACCATAAGAAAAGAGTTCGGGGCAGATCTTCTAGTTTTGGTTGTGTGTTGATAACTGAATCTTTACCGGTCCAGGAATCGCCAGCAAGGTTTCGGGCATACATTCTAATGTAATATCGTTGCTCAGTATTTAGCCCTCCTAGGGTAACCGTATCCGGACCAAAGCCCTTCGTGCCAAGTTGTAATCTGTAGTCCCATGCATGAAGGTTTTTTCCATGATCAACCACATCAGCATACAAAAAGACCTCCGGTTCAATTCCACCAGTTGAGTTGATTTCATAATTGATGGTGAGGCTTGTATTTCCGTCACTGATGACAGAATTTAAAACAATCTGAGGAGGGGACGGCTCGACCACAAACCTTACTTTATCTACAGCATTGTCTTCCACTCCACCATCATAATAAAAGGCCGTAAGATCGACTTCGAATGTGCCTGCCCGAACGGGGGTGCCAGATAAGTTTCCATCAGCAGGGTTGATTGTCATACCACCTGGTAACCCAGAAGCTAAGTAGGCGATAGGGTTGCCAGTTGCGGAAACGTGCGTTTCGAAATAGACACCAGCCTGCAAATGAAATTCTGCGGCAGAGGTGAAGGCAGGTTCCCCATCAACAGCTCCAGCCACTGAAGGAAATAATCCATTTAAATTTTCATGTTCTGCAAGAATCCACCCATGCGAACGCAACTTCTTGCTCAATCGCACTTCGTCAAAACCAAGAGAGATAGATGAACGGTTAAATATCCATTGAAAATCCAACAAATTTTGGAACACATTGCGTGGAGTAAACGCAGATGAGCCAATTGATACACCGTTTAAAAACATTTCAACTTCGTTTCCAGTGTAATCAACTTGTGCCGCAAGATTAAACCATTCCCTTTCAGTAATTGTGGAATTTCCCTCAAGTGTGAGCTTTCCGCTAGCAGTATCAATCTCCATAGATGGATGGAGGTTTTTTAGAGATAATTTTTCATAAGGTCCAAGTTTGTAAAAGATCAGTGGGTTCAGTTGGTCCGATAAATTATCATCAAAGGTTAGGTGAAACAGCTTTGCTTGCGAGGGATCTGACGGATCAATAACTTTCCAGTTTGTGATACCTGCATTAGGAGAAAGCATCTGCAGGGAAAATGATGGTGAATAAGAAATCTCAACCTGAGCGTTTGATTCCGGATATTCTACTGCATAGGGGTGGTTGGCATTTATTTTATTGAGCAAGCCCCACTTATGAGCGAGGTAGCCTTCCATTTTTTCCCTGTTTGCATCAGAAGGTGTTCCCCGAACCACCATTAATTCTCCCAGTGTCCAGTCAATTCCATAACCTTTAGAACTCATATTTCCTGAAGCGTTCGTATTGGGGAAATCAAAAACTTTAATGGTTCCCAAGCTATTGTTATTTGTGCGAGGACCATCGAACACCTTTGTTCCATTCATATATGCGAGTTGCCTGCCAAGTTCACGTGAATGAACCATTGTCAGCATGAAAGTGGTGCCACTTCCACCAATGGAGAATGTGGGGCGATTACTTTCATGTTTCCAATAAACTACACCGTTTTCCCATGGTAAGTGGTCATACCAGCCAAAACCAAAAGGAAAGTGGCTTCTTCTTACAGTGTCTAACCGTGCGACCATAAAAAGTGCAAGGTTTTGGACCTTTTCTGCTTCTACTCCTGAAATGGTTCCATCGTCGGTTGCTGGTGTCCAATCAATAACACCTTTTTTTGCAACCATGTATTCAATTTGATTGGAGGCTCGCTTATCAAAATCAATGGCATTGAGACCGTTTATGGATGCACCAGTATCTGGTTTATAGGTCTGGCTTACCATTTTAACCGAAGCATCAACTTTGTTGGACCAATTTTCCACTTCCACGGAATCAGAAACGGTGGTGATGGTGGTGGTGTCCTCAGCATCCAGCCATAGTTTAAGGTCAGGAACCTGGTTAGGTGAAAAATCATTAATTTGACTTAGAGAGGGGGAACCATAAACGACCATGAGGTTATAATTCCTTCCATTTTCCAACTGAATGTTTTCTGAGACGGGGGATTGGGAGTATAAAATTCTTTCGATGTTCTCCAACTCACCATTTCCATTTGTATCAAGCCACATCGCAAACTTATCACTCTTGCCTGCCGAAGACTTGAATTGAAAATCACCAGAAACCGTGGGGGAGATTCGGGTCATCATTGCAAGCATGAATCCGTCGGTACTGGTGATGCCGGTACTAAGTTGCTGAAACTCTTCTATGCTTCTGAAACTTAAATCTGTGGAGAGGGATCCCGAGTTTAATATATTTGAGCCATCAGGTTCGAGGCTAAGAAAACTGGACACATCCTCAAAATATTCATTCTGAGGTCTTGAGTTATATCCTAGGGAAAGAAACGCATCATTGATGCGATTCTCAGGTTTTCTCTCGAGGTAAGCTGACATAGAGAATGAATGATCTTTTTCGGATAAAGAATTCAAGTTTTCCACAATTGGAGCATCAATGGTTTCATCGGATCGACCTGTCAGTTGTCGGCCCGTGGAAATCTTTCCTTCGGTGCGGGTAGATCCAAAGTTATCGACCAAATGATTTCGGGAAGCGGATGAATCGGGGATGATGGAAGATCCAGAATTTGGAGTCATGTGCCAAACCCCTTGGTATCCATTTGTCCAGACGCTTCCGTCTATGGAATAAGCAGGGGGAGATGCAGATAATGATTCATTCCCCCAATGGGCATAAAATTCTGTGCCAGAAGAAAGTTCAGGAATTTTAACCCAAGCAACCACTCGGTTACTTGAAGAATCAAAGGTTTCAAGTTCGTATTCAAATTCTTCTCCCAACGGGCTGAAAAAACGAAGATCATAACCACGGGTGGATGCAAAGTTACGAATACTAAACCCATCAATAGATGAATTTAATTCAACAGTTATGGGGATATCTAATAGAGTTTCGTTGCCTGAGAAGCCCCCGCAATTGAAAAGCACTTTTTGAGAAAATTCATCAGGATCGGAGATGGTTATTTCGCTAGTTCCGCTTTGCGAGCCAAAATCGTTATATGCCTGTACGGTAATTAAATATGTTCCTTTATCTTTAGCCGCACCACTAATTTCACCAGTTGAAGCATTGATTTGAAGCCCAGCTGGTAAACCAGAGGCAGTGAATTCGCTGGCTTGAGGAAATGTTTGTATAAACATTGAAAAGCTTACATCTTTGAAACCTCCACCTGTCTGTCCCCTGAAAACAACAGGTGGTCCATTGATATCTCCAAAGTTTAGAAAATTTGCACGGTCGGGACCTTGGTTTTTAAATGAATTTAGGACATAGTCTGCCGAAAACATAGTAGTTGAAATTCTCAATTCATCGAGTGAACCTTTCCAGAAGTCTTGGCTGTGCCCTGTGCCAATTGAGAACGAGTCAACATTTCCTCCAAAGATCACATTGGAGCCTGAATTTTCCTGCAGCAAATTTCCGTTTTGAAAAATCATTGAAATCTCCCGATCCAAGTCTACTTGAAAAGTCCAATAATTCCATTCCTGTAAATTTTGAACACTTGATAAATCAATGGTATTATCTTGCAGGAAGCCACTTCCGGTCATCCAGTGAATGCGACCATCTTCTCCTGGAATTCTAATTTCGAGATGGGAACCAAGTGGGGAAGAACTTTTCATGAGAGTTCCGTCCGTGGAGAGATTTTGTGACCAAAAAGAAATGGAAGCTTGATTGGTCTCAGAGTCGAAAAAGGCGGTAGGGGGGAGAGCAAGATAATCGTTTACGCCGTCAAATTCGATGGCACTGCCAATAATGCCTGTTGTTCGAAGAATATCAAAATTCTTAGGAGTTCCATGATATGCAGAAGCATGGTCCTTGATCAATGATTTGGATTCGTTGTCCATTTTCCATACTGCTCGATAATTTTCCCATACCGAGCCATCAGAGCAGTACTCAGGCCTAGTGTGCATATCGGGGTTACCCCAAATTGCAGTAATTGAGCTATTTGAATCTATTCTCGGGACGAGCAACCAGAATGCAGACACTCCATCCTCGTTCCACTTGATAATTTCATAGGGAATTTCTGAGGCTCCCTGAGAATGAATAAATCTCAAATCTCTTCCATCAATGTCCGAAAACTGGTCGTAATGAAAACCCTCAATGGAGTCATTCAATTCTAAGTAAAGCGGGAAGTTGTAAACCGATGCACTTCCTTCAAATCCGCTAATATTTATATCCAGTGAATATTTCCAAGCGGTGAAATCATTAACGATAAAATCAAAGTCCCTAGAGAAGGTGCCTTGCTCATTAGTAGCAAAAATAGTTGAGTTAAAAACCCCGATCCGAGAAGGAGTCCCATAAATAAGACCGGATGTTCGATTAAGTTCCATGCCCACTGGTAAATTATTTGCATCAAAATCAGTGGCTAAACGAGATGTGGGGATCGTTAAATTCTCTGATGTACCAAGAGATAAAAATGTGGGGTTTTGAAAGAGAATTTCAGGGCGGTTTTCAAAAACTGGGGGCTCTTGTGAATAAGGGTGAGCAAGGGGCAGGCTATTTTCTATGCCCCACTTATGAGCAATAAAACCTTCGATGGATGTAAGGTCTTCGTCATTCAATGCATTTTCAAAAATAATGAGCTCAGCAATTTCAAAATTACCAAATTGCGTGACACCCTCAACATCCCAAGCCCCAATAATTAAATCACTACCCAGTGAATTAATTACATGTCCTTGATCGAGTATGTCGTACCCCAGCACACCATCAATTCTACTAAATCTGCGGTTTTCATTTTTACGAAGAGTCAGGAGTTTAAATTGATCACTCCATAAAAGATCAGATATAGTTTCATCAATCCCACTTGTTCCTCTTAATCCCCATGATAAGGCACTATTATTAGCTGCTTTTAAAATCCAACCTTGTGAATCGTTCCACCCCTTGCTCAATAGGGTGGAATTCGAAATAATACGGGGTGAAGAGATGAGCAAAAATACAGTGGCTTCATTTCCAATATCCAAATCTTTCTGCTCACTATCCCCATAATCTGAAATTCTTAGAAAGTGGGATGATCCATCAAATCGAAGAGTGGACTTCTCATTTAATGAGTTGAAGATCAAATCAGGTCCATTGCCATTTTGGGCATGGCGGTTACCACCTGATTTATCTCTCCACTGGTCAACTTTTCCACCGAATGGCTCATTCGTGTAATCCTCATCCCCATTGATGTCAGATGAATCGAGCCACAGTACTATGTCAGATTCAGGAATACTCATGGGATGAAGTCCTGAATTAGCACTCGAAAATGTGCCTGCTTCAGAAGTCCAATTCTCTCCGGCAATATTTTCTGCCCGGAGCCTGTAGTAATAATTATGACCTGCTTCCAGACCAGTTACATCTTGGTCAACCTCGCCAATGTTTTTCTCGCCCAAAACCACATGTTTGTCCCAAGCTGTCGAGTTACTGCCTCCATCTTCATCTCCCCAGAAGAGCGTGATTACAGGATCATCACCCCCAAGGTTTTGATGTTCGGATAAGTCTCCCAGATGGATTAATCCGATTTCTTTGGAGGTAAGTGCACGGTCATAAATTCTTAAATCATCAACCAAACCGTCGAAGAATTTTACATCTTCTGGTGGTGCAGTAGGAGAAGTTTCTTTAAATGGGTGGTTTTGAGGAAGTTTGTCGAGTAGTTGCCATTTATGAGCCAAATGCCCTTCGACTTTCTCACGATCCGCAGAGGTAAGAAAACGATCATAAAGGATAAATTCACCAATCATAAAATTGCTTAAAGTTCCTCCGCCATTACTAAATCCACCGATCGTAAAATTTAAATTTGGCTTACTCTGTATTGTTCCGCTAAGCGAACTCACTTCACGGGTCAATTCACCTCCGTTGATTCGGGTGATTAGACTTCCTGCCTTGTAAGTTAATGTAAAGAGACCAGGTCCACCACCATCATTACCTTGAAGTGATTTATTCAGGTTTCTTTCATAATAATTTGCCGGTGTATCAGTTATGAAAACAGGGCCCCACAAATTGTGTCCACCGTCCTGACGGTGGGTGATGACGCCCCAAGCTACATCTCTATTATTGCCCATCCAGCCTGAATAATTCAACTTCCCAAACATTGCATCAAAATGACCATCACCAGGTTGATAAAACGCACCGACTAATGTTAATTGATCCCATGCATCAAATTCAATGGCACTGTTTTCGATTACCATACTTGAGTTTGCAAGTTGGATGCTTGGTAAACCATTAAAGCCATTTTCCAGCCATTTGGGGCTGCCGGATAAGGTTTTTCCATGATGATTGTTCCCTGACTTATCCATCCAAAAGTTCACTTGGTCATTATCGCTGGGGATACCTTCAGCTCCTAGTGTATTACCTTTGTCAATTGAGAAAGTGTCACTTGCGTCTAACCAAAGTTTCAGCCCAGTGGGTGTAGATGGCTTAAAGATTTCCAAGGAAAAACGGTTTCCGCCAATTATATGATAGGACCTGTGAGTTAGAGGAGGAGTACTTCCTGGGGATGATTGTATCAATTCGCCGTTGCTATAAAAATTGGTTGTACCTTCATTATTTATGGAAAACGCAAGATGTTGCCACTGGTGAAGCTTCCAGAAATCCGGAACAATAACGGTAGAAAGATTATTTCCACTGGAAATTGAAAGGTTTGCATCACTGCCCGTACCAGCTGTTGAAAGAATAATTGAATTAAACTCATTGTACTGTCCATGATTGCCAAAATCCAAAGCCCGTAATCCATGATCAAACTTTCTAATATTAAACCATCCGGAGAAAGTTAACTCTCCTCCCAGCAAAAGAGAGTCGTTGAGGTCCGGTGAATCCCCAGTTCCTTGATTGTAAATTGCAAGGATGTCTTCTTCGATTAAGGTTTCGTCATATACTCGAAATTCATCGATATACTTTGAAAATCTCTGTTTCCCTTGATGGTGATTACCAATGGCATAGATGTTATTACCCGCAGATGCATTAACCATTCCTACGGATGATCCATTTACATAAAACTTAGAAGTTGAGCCATCAAATGTGACGACTAAATGCTGCCAAGAATTACTTGAGGACTCAACAAGAAGGTCGGTGCCAGAATCTTTAAAACCTCCTCCGCTGTTTAGAAAAGATCCTAAACTGTTATCGTTAGATTTAAGTATGACCTGATGATTCGTCCCTGAGCCTCGTGTAAGGGTTCTCCAACCTTGTGCATTATCGGAGTAATCATAAAGCCCCTTGAACCAAGTCGCAATTGAGTAGGGCATTGAAGACTCGTTGGAACCAACTTCGATAGGCGAATTAATTTGAGCATGTGCATTTTGGGAATCTTCAGGAAGATGCAAGGACGACCGTCCAAACATTTTTTCAATCGTCGAAAATACAGCACCATTAACAAGGGTGGCAGACGAACCACTTTGCCCAAGATTTTTTGCGGTTGATCCGACTTCTTCGTCAAAATTAAACCTTGCGAGAAGATTCCTTTGCTTGGTTACACCTTCAAGTGAACCTTCACCAAGTTCAACGTAGGAAAGAGATTCACCATCAAGAGAAAGTGCAGTATGGAAGTCCTGATTATGGGAAGCCTGCCAGGTTACATCCGGACGAACCCATGCATCACCGCTCTTTCCAATAGAATCAGAAGTTTTTAAACCCGCTCCCTCATCAAAGCGCCAGTGAGCAATCAGACCGTTTTCGATCGCCGGGGTATCCAGGCTGACTTTCTCGATGTTGCCACCATTGGAGGTAAGAGACCCACGAAGGTTAGCAGAGTCAACTCGCTGAACAGTAACTGGTAAGGTAACGATTTGAGGCATGCCAATGGTACGTCCAGTGGCACTGCTCTCAGACCAGGTAATCTGATTGGGCGTGGTTGCTCGCAACCTAAAGTAGATGGTTTCACCTGGATTAAGATCAGAAATTAGTAAACTTCTTTTACCAATTGAGTTGGTGGTTCCAAATTCATGACTGGACTTCCATAAGCCGGCAAGTTCTCCTTGATCGATTGGTCCCCAAAAGAGGGTGAGAGAAGGAGCAGATGAATCGTAGGAAACAAGTTCATAATTTGCAGTAAGCTCTGTACCGGTAGGATTGGTGGCAGGGTGTACCTTTACAACTGGTGGAACTTCGTAAAGCAAGGTAGTAAATGAGAGTATTTCATTATTTGAATCCGAGCCCGAAGAATTCGTTAAAATTGGTTTATAAAAATAAGTGGTGTTCATGTCTAAGCCGGTAAGCAGAAGAGCCGATTCACCAATGGTTTCAACGGGTATTGTTTGGGTGGTTGAGTTGAGAGCATTCTCTGATAAGCCATATTGAAAAGATAGGCTCGCTACTGTACCGCCATGTTCCAACACCTCCGCTCGTAAAAGAGCTGAGGATGAGCCCACTTGATCAGCTTGCAAGGCAGCAACTGCAGGCGTAGCAGGTGGAATTGTTATGGTGAAAGAACTACTTGCATCACCAAAACGATTACTTGCAATTACTGTAACATTAAAAGAACCAGATTGGGAAGGGGTGCCGGCTAAATTTAATCCATCCAGAAAAAGACCCTGCGGTAGACCGATTAGCTCGTAATCCATTCCATTGATTAATCCAAGACTGGTCGAGGGTGCAGAAACTGAGTATGAAAGGGTCAGGTTAGAAACTGCAGGGACTGAGGGTGCGGTGATCTTCGAGTATACCCCGTCCTGAGCATCCAATTCTGAGGTGATATTTTCATTTGCCCCCCCGGAGACTGAAATATTTCCCTCAAGCAATTCTCCCCCAGTAATCAGGGAAATTCTTCCGCCACCACCTGGGCCACCATTATTAAAAGCATTTCCACCCTTGGCTGACAAGCTTCCTGAATTAATGATATTCAACGCTTCAACACGAATGGCACCGCCAGAACCACCGCCTCCACCATAGTGATCGAACATTCCACCGTTCGCACCATCAGCAGAAATTGAGGCATTTCCATCGAGGGTAAAGGTTCCTCCAATTACAAACGAAATCGCACCACCACCACCGCCTGCGTCTACTTTTATACCTCCGTTTCTTCCACCACCAGAGCCACCAACCAAATGAGTTATGTTGTTATCCCCATAGATGACTCCAAGTTTACCACTTGATGAACCAGGGGAGCCTAAGCCTCCGTAACTTCCACCCGCACCACCACTTAGCAAGTTGTCAAAGCCTTTTCCGCCACCTGGTCCCACGCCACTTAGGGCGTTGAGCGGAACATTGGAAAAGTCTGAATTATTTAACAACCTTCCACCAGTCCAACCACCTGGACCTCCCATTCCTGAATAGATTCCAGATTGTCCGGTTCTTCCATTAAGGTTGAAACTTGAACTGATTGAAGCATTTCCATCCACTACGATTCTAAGGGCATTTGATCCCTTGATTATGACTGAAGTATTCTTGCCAATTGAAAGTTCAGAGAATCGAAATTCGCAAACGCTGTAGGAATACAAATTCCCATCAACGATCAAATTTGAATGGTTAATGTTTCCCCCTCCCTGTAAGCCAGAGGAGTGTTTCCACATCCCTGCAGTGTCAAATTCAATTGTTCCATTATCAATTGAAAGAGATTGAAGGGAATGTGCATCGGTTGATCCATAATACAAAGTACCTGGAAGTCCGGAGCTTCCATCAAAATTACCACTGCCTCCCTCCAGTTGCACAGTACCAGGTATGACCACTCCATTAGACTGGGTGAAAAGGGCGACCCGTCCACCACCGCCAGCTCCGCCAGAATGTCTGTTAAAACGATTGCCAGGTTCACGCGGATCGGAACCAGAAGCATCACCACCGCGGACATCTAGAATACCATAATTTTCTATATCCGAGCCGATGAGTCGAATTGCACCGCCTGAGCCGGCACCTCCAGAGAAATTTGCACCAATTTGCGGGTTTACAAACTGCGTCCCTCCGCGCATGGCGATTCCGGCACCAGGATCAATAACTATTCTTCCGGTTGCATTGATTTCAATTGCCCCCCCCCCAGCAGCAGCCTCTCCTAAGTTGCCAAGTCCTCCTCCTGATCCCCCGATCAGTTCTTCTAAATTTGCATTTCCATAAATAATTCCACTGGGTCCAGAAGCTCCCGGACCACCTTCTCCTCCGTAGGATCCGCCACCACCAGATAAGCCCCCGGCAGAATTTCTGCCAATGGAACCGCCTTTTCCTGGACCTTGGCCACCGCCAAATCCACTAAGGTTTCCGGCCGCACTTCTTTCTCCGCGTAATATGGAATCTGAATAATATCCATCGTACCCATCGGTGAGTGTGCCACCGCTAAGGTGCGGGTTTTGTGGGGTAGTTGATCCAGTTAACAGTTTTGATATGGTGGCATTACCATGGATTTCGATACTCAGGGAATTTACGCCTTCCAGAATGACCTGATCCAAACCTGAGCCGATATGAAGGGATTTATCATAAATGAATTTTGCTTTGCTCAGAGTCCAGGATGTTCCATCTGGAGCAAAGTAAAGAGATTTTGAAATTTCGGGTTCGATAATAAGAGCTTCGCCTGCACCTAACCCTTTATCCCAAAACCATCCAGCACCGAGTCCGCTATCATCTAATCCAGTTGATATCCGAAGGATGCCTTGATCGAATGGTAGGGTGGTAAATGTACCAGGTTCCGACCATGCAACATTGGTATTATTCGCCTTTAATCGATAATAGTAAACTTTTCCGCTTTCCAGAGCGGATAAAGAAAGGGGGATTGTTCCCTGCTGATAGGAGCCTGCAGCCAAGCTGTGTTCCCATTCGGACTCTGACTGATTTTTGTCTGTACCACCGTAATAGACGGTAATATCACACAATGCACCACCACTGGAAAGAAGTTGAGCGGCTAATTCCACCTCGCGGCCCAAAACCGAAGTTGCCTGGCCAGGATTTATCACTGGACTTTCAACCACGCCAACTGCCTTGATCATAAAAGTTACTGTCGAACTACCTTTACCATTGGTAGCAGTTATATTTAGGTCAAAGTTTCCGGTAACTGTGGAGGTTCCTGAAACTTCGCCAGTTGCCGGGTTAAAAGTTAAGCCATTGGGCAGGGTACCATCCAATTGATAAAATGTAGCAGGGGGAGTGCTCGAAATTCTAAAAGCAACCGATTCGTCTTGGATCACGGTTAAATTTAAATCATTTGGAAACTCCGGAACTTCTAAGTGATCGAGAGTTTGTTCGAAAAAGCGCTGATCTTTTCTTTGATTTTCGTAGGACAATCGAGCCCAGGCATGCGATCGCCCAACGGAAGAAATTCGGGTTTCATCAAGCCAGCCATTTAAGCGGGATGAAGAATCCGAAAAAGCTCCGATGATAAAATCTGAACCTGATATAATGTCAGTATTTACAATTCCATCACTTGAAAAGGATAGGGCATCGATTAATTGGCCATTGAGAAATAAACGGGTTGCATTTAAATCTGCTCCATTGCCAGGATAACTTACCAATAAGTGAACCCATCCCTGACCACCTATTGGTCCAGAGCCCTGTCGTTTGCCATTATTATTATCGGTAAGAATTTGCGGGCCCTGTTGTGTCCAGCCGAAATTCCATCTGTTGCCATTTCCGCCCCAACCAAGGACTGCGGAAGAGGTTTGTTCAGAGAGTACCCAAGTTTCAATCGATCGTTCATCATCGGATCCGATTCCCTTGTATCCGGAAATTGAAATTGTATCGTCAGTACCATCCAGGCGAACCGATGAGCCGCTTATTCCATTCAATTCAATTTGTGGAGAACCGATTGCAGTGGTGGTTCTAGCTCTACTAGATGAATCGGTAAAACCGGAAAAATGCCAAACGCCTTCATACCCAGACCAAACCGATCCGTCGGTACGATAACCCGGAAGGGTTGTGTTGTTTTCATTTCCCCAGTAGGCAAATATTTGATAGTCTAGGTCTAGACTTTCTGTCTTTACCCAAACGGTAGATTCCCCACTTGATGCATTCCACTCATCCACTTCGTATTTTAGGGTTTTACCCTCTGAATTTAGGAATCTTAGGTCACCTCCATTCTCGGGATCAGCAAATGAACTGAATGAAAAATCGGGGTGCTGCCCATCACTTAGTCTTACAAGCAAAGGGAATTCTTCCAGTTTCCCAGACATCCACTTTGTTCGAAGGTAATCTTCCACAGCAATTCTTTCAGGCTCCTTGAGGTTACGGTTGTATAGAAGGATTTCCGCAACTTCTGAGGTTGAATATGATTGATTTGCTTGGGCACCTCCAAGAGCAATAGCTCTAGGTTTATAATCAATTTCTGAGGGATTGACTTCAGACAAAACAAGGTACCCGTCCAGCCATAATTTGATATTTCCGGTTCGTTGTGCTGTGCCGGTCAAGATGTGCCAGTTTTGATCGGCTTCAGGACTCTGGATAGACAATGCATTGTTGACTTTCCAATAGGCAGACTTTCCATCACCCAAGCCGAATATCCAGTTAGTTCCAACCGAACAAACTACTCCCTGGTTAATTTCGCCAGAATACCTGATCAAGCCGGTGATAGAATAGTCATCCAATAGATCTCCAAAGTTTGTGGTCGAATAAAGTTGAGAATATCCATCAAAAGAAACGACATTTCGGTTAGCCAACAGATCATTTGAAATAACCTTGGGATAACCACGATAATTGTCGAGGTGACGTCCATTTCCTGAAGTGTCATTCCAATATCTTACTGTGCTTCCATTTGCCTTATCGAAAGATGTTGCATCCAATTTTAATACTAAACCTGGAAGATTGTGAGGAGTCTGTGAAGTTAGGATTGTCTTCGGTTTGAGTTCCATCCGGGTAGAGAAAACAGAGGGATCAAATACATTTACAAGGTGGGACTGGCTAGAGCTGTGTGCAGGATTGGATGCAGTAATGGTGATAGTTGTTGTATTTGCATTGTCAGGAGTGCCACTTAAAACCCCTGCACTTTGATTAAATTCCATCCATTCCGGTAAATCGCTTGTTGAAATAGTAAGATAATTTACCGCATCAATGGTGTATTCGGAATACTTCCCCCTCGTCCAGTGTGAAGAGTCCGCCGAATTGAAATGAGGAACTGAGGCGGCATATGAGAGAGTAATTTCGCCATTCTCAAAATTCTGTTCAAAATCTTTAGTGAATAGGCTGCTACCATCGATGGAAAGAATGATGGTGGACGAAGTTGTATTATCCTCTGGGTTTAGGGCGATTAGATACTTTCCGGTTTCTACCGGTGTAATCGATTCCAAACTGCCACCAACTACGGTGAGATCCCCCGAATCTAATGGACTATTTAATGAGGTTGGATATCCATCCCAGAGAAATGTGACGGTT
>Ga0181593_10000189_pt1 | contig 50514 bp, 46 predicted proteins | sample 071ome_19_FD_133756 | JGI IMG/M metagenome (GOLD analysis project Ga0181593, IMG submission 133756) | Coastal salt marsh microbial communities from the Groves Creek Marsh, Skidaway Island, Georgia - 071413AT metaG (megahit assembly) | ecosystem: Environmental > Aquatic > Marine > Intertidal... | reverse complement strand
TGAGTACACGCCCAAGAAGCGTCATCAGCTGGAAGAGGTCGATACAGACGTTTATGTGATGGATGCTCGGGTGCCCGTTTCCGAGGCGAGCGAGGTGCTGGGCGTACACCTGTCTGATCACGATGCGCATACAATTGGAGGCCTGGTCACCGCTCGACTCCGGCGTATTCCGAAAGCAGGAGATAGGGTTGAGGAGGCCGGTTTTCTTTTCACAGTCGAAGAAGCAAACGATCGAGCGACGGTGACAATAAGGGCAGAGGCGATCTAGTCGACGGACCAATCCGGAATGCGAGATGCGAACGTTAATTTATTAGCATTCCCAAAAGGTCTTCTATTTTCTTTTCAGCCCCATGATAGCCTTAAAGATTGGCCAAAGCGCAAAAACCGACCCCCTTATCTTCAAAATGAATAGTTCCGGTGAGATCTCTATTTCGATCAGGGATTCCGCCCAATTTGCCGCTCTGTCGGGTGACTCGAACCCGATCCACATAGATCCAGTCTATGCGCGACGACAACTTTTTGGTGAGTCGATCGCGCATGGAATGCACCAAGTATTAAAAGTGTTGGAATACTTGTTTTGGAAACTCTCGCATAAAGAATTCACAGCCGCTCAGTTTGATTTTATCGAACCTCTTTTTCATAGCGAGAAGTTCACTTTTATAGAAGAGTGGCCGGAAAAACAGGTTCTGGTTATCAAGTTAATGACAACCGATGGTGTGACGCGCATGAAGGCCACCTTTCAGATGGTTGATCATAGAGCTCGAGAGATCACGGACGAAGAATTGTGGCGCCCAGAGCCGGCGCTACCAGACCCGCTTGATCTGGCTCCGCAGCAGGTTGCTCGTGCGGCGGGATCGATAAGGCTGGGATTGGTCGATATGTCGATAACAAGGCGATTATTCACCGAAAGAATCACTGGCAAATGCTGGGTTGATTCGGGTAGATTGACACCTTCCGTGTAGAGTTTGCATCGATGTGCGGTATAGCCATTTCTCTTGGACGTCCTCTTGATTCGAAGCGGGTCGAGTCTGTGACTCGAGCGCTTCGAAATCGTGGGCCCGACGCTAAAGGAGTTCTGCTAACAACACTCAGGTCTTTCCCTTTAACCCTGATCCATACTCGGCTGACGATCATAGATACAAGTGACCGCGCGGACCAACCTATGACGTTCGAATCCTGCACGTTGGTTTATAACGGAGAGATCTACAATTATGTTGAGCTACGTAAAGAGTTAGAGCGTGTGGGCCATAAATTTGAGACCCAGTCAGATAGCGAAGTTGTCATAAGGTCCTACCGCCAATGGGGTGCGGAATTCGTGAGGCGTCTAGAGGGTATGTGGGCCTTTATTTTGTTGGATGAACACGAACAGAAACTTATTATTAGTCGCGATAGGTTTGCTGAAAAACCGCTCTACTTTATGCGACGAGCAGGAGTATTATTCTTCGCTTCCGAGGTAAAAGCGCTTGTCGAGATGTCGGGCGAATCGCTTAGCGAGGATCGAAGCCAGGTTTCGCGTTTTTTGGTCAATGGCTATCGCTCACTCTACAAGCAGGAATCGACTTTTTTTAGGGAAGTGCAGGAATTCCCCAGAGCTTCTGTTGCTGAGATAACAAGCCCAGAAGAATTTAGGCCCGTGAAATACTGGGACCTAAAGTTCCAGCCCTGTGAAATCAGCCGACAAGATGCTATTGAACAAATCAGAGAGCGCTTGATCGAAAGTCTCAGAATTAGATTACGATCAGACGTTCCCATTGCTTTTTGCCTCAGCGGTGGCGTCGACTCGACTATTCTGGCTGGAATCGCAGCAAAGCATTTTGGAGAGAAAGTCCATACGTTTTCGATAATCGACTCCGATGAGCGTTATAACGAATCGGCAAACATTGCGAAGACTGTAGACTTTCTCGGTTGTGATCATTCACAGATTCAGATATCTACCGAGCGGTTCTGGGAGCGAATGGAGAGTCTAGTGGCTTACCACGATGCTCCAGTCGCAACAATTTCTTACTACGTACATTCGCTTCTTTCCGAGGAGATTCGTAATCACGGGTATAAGGTTGCGGTATCCGGAACCGGAGCAGACGAGTTATTCACCGGCTACTACGATCACTATAACTTTTGGTTAGCAGGCGATTCTCAAAAAGCTGACATCCAAAGACACTTAGAAGATTGGAACCGTGGCTATGGAGCAACTGTTCGCAACCCATTCCTAAAGAACCCATTGTCTTTTTCCGAGCGACCAGAGGAGAGGGGTCATATTTACCTTGATCGAGCAATTTTTAATGAGCTCATGTTAGAGCCCTGGGCGGAGGAGTTCTTTGAGTGGGACTATTCGCCAGATTTACTCAGGAACAGAATGCTGAACGAATTATTTGATGAGGTAGTGCCAGTAATCTTGCATGAGGATGATCTCAATTCTATGTGCTGGTCGGTTGAGAACCGATCTCCTTATTTGGACAGCCATCTCGCTGAGCTCGCGTATTCCTTGCCCAGCAAACACTTTATCAATAAGGGATTCGCAAAGTCGTTGCTGAGGGAAGCCGGGATCGGCTTTGGGCCTGACTCTGTACTCTTTGACAGGCGGAAACGAGGTTTCAACGCGTCGATTGATACACTCTTTGACCGCCAAGATCCCGAGAGTCGGGAGCGACTTCTCAGCGACGGGCCTATCTTTGATTATGTGGATAAGGGAAAATTCGTAGAGTTCCTAAGCGGCGATTTCTCCGAAAACAGTCGAAGCAAGTTCTTGTTCAGTTTTATCTCTGCCAAAATGTTTTTGGAGAGTGATTTACTCGCTCATTCTAGGGCATGAGCATTGTCGGAATAGTGGACTATGGAGTTGGCAACCTGCGCTCAGTTGCGGGTGCTGTAGAAAGATTGGGCCATTCACCCCAGGTGAGCGGTCATCCAGAGGATCTCACTAAGGTCGCCAAGATAATCCTGCCGGGGGTGGGAGCTTTCAGGAGCGGAATGAACAGTTTGGAGGAGCGGGGGCTCATTCCTTTTCTAAAAGAGGCTGTTTTGGGGCGAAAAATTCCTATTTTGGGTATTTGTTTGGGGGCTCAACTCTTGACGCGAGGGAGCGAGGAATTTGGTTGGACCGATGGCCTTTCATGGATCGGCACAGACGTGAAGTCTTTAAAGAATGGCGCGAGCAGGGTTCGAGTGCCTCATGTCGGATGGAATGAAATAAAGATTTGGGGGGAGTCAAATCTGTTTAAAGGAATCTCTGAGAGTGACCTCTTCTATTTCGTCCACAGTTTCGGAATTCACGTGGATGAAGAGTCAACAAAAGCAACATGTGAGTACGGCTTCGAGTTTGCGGCCGGTTTTGAAAAAAATAACATCTGGGGTGTTCAATTCCATCCGGAAAAAAGTCAAGCGAGCGGCCTTCGTGTTCTCGGAAATTTTCTGGATTTCGACTAACCGTGCGAATCGCCATCCTCACGACCGATACGATTCATCATCGTTATTTTCTCTCGCAATTAGAGTCTTCGCTCCCCTATCAGGATAAGATTGTTCTAAACATATTCGAGGAGGCGGGGTATCCGTGGGGTAAGAGAGCCTGGCGCTATTTTATTCGGTCGCTACCAAATCTCTGGAACAGCGTTATCGGAAATCCATACCTGGACATTCCGTTCTTGAAGAGGCGACAAGCTAAAGTTGAACTGCGGCATTTTTTTTGCGGAGAAAAGGAGCCGCCATTGAGCGCAGCCTTCCCAACTGCCAACGTCGATACGATCAACGACCCTGTAGTCCTCAAACTGTTTGAGAAATATGAGCCAGATATTGGTGTGGTGTACGGCACGTCAAAAATAAAATCCGATATTTTTTCGTGGCCACGCTTGGGGCTGATTAACGCGCATGGAGGATTGCTACCCCAGTACCGAGGTTTAGACACCAATTTGTGGGCCTGCGCCAATGGAACACCGGAAGATATGGGAGTGACCATTCATCGAGTCGCGGAGGGACTAGATACTGGTGAGATATTTATATCTGAGCGACTGCACGCCAAGCGAGGACTTAATTTGTCGAATTTGCGACTACACACCACAATTTTTTGCACTAGCTTAATTGTCGATGTTCTTAAGCAGATATCGGATGGTCGGAGTCATTCCGAACTACAGTCTATTAGTGACGGTCGGTATTTCGGACCGATACCGATTGGAAAGAAAATCATCGCCGGGCGACACTTAAGAAGATTTGCGAGCCAGCAAAATGGCTAATCAAAGAGAATTTCGAGTGCTGTGCTATCACGGCGTATATCCCGACGGAGTCAATCTGGGACGTTTAAATAGCTCGGGTAAACACATAAAAGCAGCAATGTTCGAAAGTCAAATGCGCATGCTTCGAGAGAAATTTAGACCGGTATCAATGAACCAGATCGTGAGCGCGCTTTGTGGAGTCGGCGAGCTTCCTGAACGAGCAGTCGCAGTCACATTTGATGACGGCTATGAAAATAATTTCACGCAAGCGGTACCAATTTTGAAAAGGTTTGAGATTCCGGCAACTTTCTACCTTACGACTGGGTTTATAGGCTCAGAGAAGTTAATGTGGACGGATTTGCTCGAGGCCGCTCTATTCACTGAGAAGAGTGAGCAGTTTACTTTGAGGAGTTCTGGGAAAGAGTACGTTTTTGATCTTAATTCTGAAGCTTCTCGAGAGACTGTTTTGACGAGGATTAAGAAACTTTGTAAGGCGTTTCCCTCCGAAGAGTTAATCGAGTTGCGTGAAATGCTCGCAGCTGATTCAAAGATTGAAGAGAGTTTACGTTCAGCGATATATGGATTCATGAGTTGGGAGCAGAGCAGAGCTGTTGCCTCTTGTGATCTATTTTCCGTGGGCGCTCATACGGTGGACCATGTGTCTCTCGCGAAAGCGCGTCGAGAGACTGTGCTTCATCAAGTCCACTCCTCAGTGCAGACCGTGACAGAGCAGCTCGGAACACCATGCCTGCATTTTGCTTATCCTGAAGGCCAAGAATCAGATATCGATGACTATGCGAAAGAGATCGTAAAAGATGCGGGGATTATCTGTGCTCCTTCGGCCATATCTGGCTCTAATGCGCTAGCGTCTTCGGACCCGTTTTTCCTGAGAAGAGAGATGGTAGGTTTCGAGGGGCGAGGTTTCTTGACACCATGACGACTAATCCTAGGGAGGGTGGGCGATTGCGGCTTGATTCAGGTCGAGACAAAAAAAGCGTCCGACCTTTTATAGTCGCAGAGGTTGGAGTTAACCATGAAGGCTCTTTCGAGAAAGCGAAACACCTGCTCAAGAGTGCGGCTCAGGCTGGGGCGGATGCAGTAAAGTTTCAAACCTATTCCCCCGCTCGCTATGCATCAGCGAGCGACCCCGTGCGTTTGGAGCGAGTGACTAATTTTTCTCTTACGCATGAAGAATTCGAATCATTGAGTCGAATCGCGGCAGATTCCGACATCGAATTTTTTTCAACGCCGCTTACCGAGGACGTTGTACCACTGCTAAGCAGGATCTGTACTCGACTCAAGATAGCGAGCGGCGACCTTACCTTCGAGCCGGTTATTCGCGCTGCCGCGCAAATGGGCAAGCCGATTATTCTTTCGACAGGGCTTGGCACAATCGAGGAGATTGACCAGGCTCTTGAATGGATTAGGGGCGAAACGGGGAGCGATTGGCTCGTCCGAAATGTTACACTTATGCAGTGCGTCGTAGCCTATCCGACGCCTATTGAGGAGGCAAATCTTCTTGGTATTCCATTCCTGAGAGAGCGTTACGGCCTTTCAGTGGGATACTCAAATCACGTTATTGGACTGGATGCCTGCCTTGCGGCGGTAGCGCTTGGAGCTGAAATCATCGAAGTTCACTTTACTGACTGTAAAGTTAATCGTGACTTTCGAGATCACGAAATGTCTTTTGATGAAAAGGATTTACAAGAATTTGTCGTTAAGTCTCAATTAATCTATTCAGCACTGGGGCAATATGGGAAATCCCGGCAGGACTCCGAGAAGCCTCTACTCAAAATAGTTCGAAAAGGACTGGTTGCGGCGCGGCCTTTAAGAAAAGGTTCAGTCATCCGTCGTGACGACCTTATGTTTGCCCGGCCAGCGACAGAGTTCGACTCAAATGAACTGCATCTGGTCGTTGGGCAAACTCTGCTTCAAGATTTAAATACGGGCGAATTGGTTCCACGAGCCGCCGTGAAAAACGCTTAAGGCGGAGCCTGGTACGGTGCTCAGAAAAAGGCTAATTGCTTTTTTGGCGATCAATGAAGGGGTATTGTTTCGAACTAAATTGTTTCGACCCGACTATAGATACACCTCAAATTTCGTAGATCTGTGGTCAATAGACGAACTCATTGTTGTTGATGTCTCTCGAGATCGATCAAATCAAGAAGGTCTATTTTTTCCGGCGCTTGAAAGGTTCGCTAGCCAATGTTTCGTACCCATCACCTCAGGGGGAGGAATAAGAGTTGTCGAGGATGTCGAGAAATTCCTTTGCGCGGGAGCCGATAAGGTCATCTTAAATTCCGGTGCGGTCAGTCGACCGGAGTTGATATCGGAAGTATCTTCACGATATGGGTCGCAGTGTGTCGTATTGTCTGTCGATGTAAGGAAATCGCCGAGTGGCCTTTATGAGGTATTTATTCAAAATGGTGCGCAGGGAACCGGTCTTGATGCCGTGACTTGGGCTCAAAAAGCAGAGGGGTTAGGGGTCGGGGAGATCCTTTTAACACCTATCGAGCGAGATGGATCGCTACAGGGTTATGACCTTGAATTGTCTAAGGTCATCTCAGAAGTTGTAGAAATTCCTGTGCTCATTTCAGGCGGCGCAGGCAACTGGCAACATATGGTGGATGGTATAAACGTTGGGTGTGCGGACGGAGTCTGCACTCAAAACATTTACCACTTCACCGAGCAAAGTATCGCAAGCGCAAAGCGGGCGCTGGGACGCGCAGGACTGCCGGTGAGGGAAGCGAGTTGAGGCATTAATGTGGAAATAATTTACTGCAATAAATGTCTAATGCCCGATAGTCGACCACGTATCGAATTTGACTCGGAGGGTGTTTGTAATGCCTGCCGCCATGCGGAAAGGAAAGAGCGCGAAATAGACTGGGACGCGCGGCGTGAGGAGTTTTTTGATTATGTTGAGAAATATCGGCCAAAAACCGGGCCGTACGATTGTATCGTGCCGTGGAGTGGTGGGAAGGATTCAAGCGCGATCGCGCACAAGTTAAAGTTTGAGTTTGGTCTCAACCCGCTACTGGTGACTTTTTCGCCGCTACTGCCTAACGAAGAGGCTGTCCATAATCGCGAACAACTTATTCGGCTAGGCTTCGATCACGTATTAATTCGACCAAATCAGAAAGTCTCGCGATTACTCGCGCGCCGTTTCTTCATTGAGCGCGGTAATCCCAAAGTGCATTGGGATGCCGGAGTTAATTCTGCTCCCGTGAGAGCTGGCGTGCATTACGGTATTCCCTTGATTTTTTACGCAGAGCACGGCGAATCAGAATACGGGGGGCGGGTTCTGAACGACGAGTCGAGCAAGATCCGGGATTTTACGGAGGTGATTGAACATCAGGTCGGAGATGATCCACTCAACTGGACTAATGACGAAATAGACGAACGAGACTTGTTTCCATATGAATACCCTGCTATCGAAGAGGTTGCGAAGGCGAACATTCACGCTTTGTATTTTGCATATTTTTTTCGCTGGTCCATGAAGGAAAACTATGACTACATTAGCAGCAAGATTGATTTCATGACGAACCGAAACGGTCGGACCGATGGCACGTTTACCGACTTCGATTCGCTCGACGACAAGATCGATAATTTGTACTACTACATGCAGTTTATAAAATTTGGATTTGGGCGATGTACGAGAGATGTTTGCCGCCATATCCAAAATAACCAAATGACTAGAGAGGAGGGTCTTCGATTGGTTCGCGAATACGACCACGAGTTTCCCAAAACAAACATTGCAGAAAATCTCGAGTACTTGGAACTCACCAAATCTGAATTGAGTGAGATAGTGGATCGCCATAGAAACGACGAAATATGGGTAAAACAAGGCGATTGCTGGACGCTACGACACCCCCCGGAATAGAAAATCGTGCTGAGCTATTTATAGTGACAGATAAGGAGCCATATTCATGCGGATAAATTGTGACCTCTGCGGATCAGACAGTCCCATTGAGATTCCTTGCTCTCGAACGTACACCGATGGGCAGCCGATACATGTGTGTGGAGCATGTGGATTTGTCTACGTCGTGGAAAGGCGAAGTTCCTCAGAGATCGCGGATGCGTGGTCGCAGGATATATATGGAGAGCCGTCCAAGGACACACAAAAGGCTCCAGTTACTTATACCGCTCGGGCGCCTGCTGCCATGGCAAGACTTACTTTTGTTGCGGAGACGATTTGTAACTTGCTCAAAATCACCGACTGCCGGCTAGTCGATATTGGAGCAGGAGAGGGCGTTTTTCTAGAGATTGTCAGAAGGTTAGCTCCTTCAGTTGAACTATTCGGGATTGAGCCATCTCTTGATAACTGTGATGGAATGCGACGAGGTGGGATCGAATGCTTTGCTGGGACAATCGAGGACTATATCGCCATGCAAAGTAACATCGAGTCACCGGAGAAGTTCGATGTTGTGACGGTGCTTTGGACTCTCGAAAACTGTCATTCGTGCAGAGATATGATCGAGGGTGCGATTCGGCTCCTAGCGCCTGGTGGTATGTTGGTGGTGGCTACTGGAAGTCGGATCTTGGTTCCCTTTAAGAAACCGCTTAACTACTATTTCGGCACTAATCCAGCCGATACACACTCCTTTCGCTTCAGTAGCAAGTCATTAAAAAGATTGGTGAGTCAGTTTGGATGGCAGCCAGCCTACGAAAATCGATATATTGACAATGACATCCTTCTGACTGCTTTCACGAAGGGTGATGACTCAAGCCTCGACGAGGGCGCACTTAGAGATAGTGCGAAAGACGTCCTTGAGTTTTTCGAGCGCTGGGATAAGGAAACCCAGCACTACCTTTGACGCACCTATTTTTCTAAGGGAAAGTTTGGTGGGCAGTAAATCAAGTAATCTCGCTTCGAGACTAAATCTCTTTGAGACGGAAATATTCGGAGCCAAGGTATTCGAGTTACGGGCGTTGGATAGTGGGCCGATAGAGTCGGGCGATTTTTCGAACAGAATCGCAGATATATTTGAGCAAAAGCCAGGCATGGTGTCGTGTCGATTGTTGAAAAGTCAATTGTCGTCCGAAGTACAAGACGAGTTGATCCGATCCGGATTTAGACATATCGAGACCCTTTGCACGCTAGCACGGCCCATTGGCAATCAGAACGGTCCGCAGGGTTTTATTCGGGAGGCAGAGCCGAGTGACGTGGAAGAACTAGAGCAGTTGGCGATTTCTGCATTCCAGTTCGATCGATTCCATCAAGATTCTTTTTTGTCAGACGACTTTGCCGATGAGGTCAAACGACGATGGGTTAGAAACTCCTTCAATGGCCGAGCCGATCGATTTTTGATCTTTCGTGATCAAGAGAACATCAAAGGATTTTGTATTTGCTTAGTGAACGGTCGTTCGATGGTAATTGACTTGATCGCCGTGCATCCGTCTTCACAGGGGCGAGGTATCGGATCGTCTTTGTTGGAGGGAGCTTTGTGGGCCTACAGAAATAATGCCGATGAGGTCTTGGTAGGAACGCAACTCTCAAATGTCAGTTCGTTAAAACTTTATTCCAAGCATCGGTTTGAAAATGTGTCTGAAGCAGAAACCTATCATTGGACGTCGCCATCAGCGACAGCTAGGTAGAGAGGTATGAAGCCACTAAGGGTAGGAGTGATTGGCCTCGGGGTAGGCGAGCAACACGTCAGGAGTTATCAGGCCATTCCCGGGGTTGTCGTGCAGGCTGTTTGTGACCTCAATCCAGCTCATTTGCATGCTGTTCAGACTCGATATGGAATTCCCGAGGCGTTTGTTGACTCTAAGATGCTCACCGAGAGCCGAGATATTGAAGTTGTATCGATTTGCTCGTACGACGACTCGCATGCAGCGCAGATTATTTCCGCTTTCAACCACGGTAAGCATGTCATGGTAGAGAAGCCGGTGGCGCTGAATAGAAAAGATGCAGAAAAAATCTTAAGGGCGCAGGATGATTCTGGCCTTAAACTAACGTCCAATCTTATCTTGAGACAGAGCCCCCGGTTTCGACAACTCCGGAAGTGGGTAGAGGCAGGTGATTTCGGAGATATTTTTTGTATCGAGGGTGATTACTTGCATCAAATTCTCTGGAAAATCACCTCAGGGTGGCGAGGGAAGATGGATTTTTACTCGACTATTTTTGGCGGTGGTATCCATTTGATTGATCTAATGCGGTGGCTGATTCAAGATGAATATGCAGAAGTATGCGGAATGGGAAATAAAGTTCTCTCTAAAGACTCCGGTTATAAATTTGACGACAGTTTCATCAATGTGTTTCGCTTCTCTTCCGGAACTCTTGCGAAGACGCTTACGACTCTTGGCCCACAACGAACTAAGTTTCATTCTCTTAATCTGTACGGAACCAAGAAAACGTTCGTCAATCATATCCCTGATGCTGAGCTCTTTACTGGAGATAAAATAGAGGATATGCAGGTCGTAAAGACACCTTATCCAGGGATGGAGAAGGGCGATCTTCTGCCTGAGTTCGTCGCAGCAATTCGTGAAGATACTGAGCCCGAGGTGTCGCGGACCGATGTTTTTCGGGTCATGGATGTCTGTTTTGCTGCAGCTGAAGCATGTGAAACTGGCAACACAGTTAGCATCAACTATTTAATTTGAGAAATCATCCAATGAGCACGGAAGCAATACCTTTTGGTCGACCGATGCTTTCAGATCGTGAGTTAGATCTCGTCAAGAGAGTGTTGTCTGGCAGTACCCTGGTGCATGGCCCAATGACCAAAGAGTTTGAGGAGGCTTTTGCGGCACGCGTCGGCGCATCCCATGCGATTAGTGTATCTTCTTGTACTGCCGGACTGCATTTGTCGCTACTGGCGATGGGAGTTGGCCCCGGTGACGAGGTAATAGTGCCTGCGATGACCCATGTCGCCACTGCGCACGCGGTCGAGTATCGAGGCGCCAAGCCGATTTTTGTAGATGTTTTGGATGAGACCGGGAATATCGATGGCGACCTTTTGGCTGAAAGGTGCACCTCAAGAACCAAGGTTCTGCTGCCGGTCCACTACCTCGGCCTACCCTGTGATATGGATAAAATTTGGTCTGCAGCGAGATCTCGACAGATATCTATTTTGGAGGACTGCGCTCTGGCAGTAGATGCGAGCTACGGTGAGCGAAGAGCTGGCACACTCGGAGACGCCGGCGCGTTTTCGTTTTATCCGGTGAAGCATATGACCACTGTTGAAGGGGGAATGGTCACCACCAACGATGAGTTAATTGCAAACTCAGTCAGAAAGCATCGGGCTTTTGGCTATGATAGGGCCTTAGGAGAGCGAGCAAGACCCGGTATCTATGATGTTGACAGCCTTGGTTTTAACTACCGAATGAATGAAGTGGAGGCCGCGGTTGGTATAGCTCAACTAGAAAAACTCGCAGAATTCCAATCTGCTCGGGAACTTAACTATAAGCAACTATACGCACGGCTAGAGGGTGTGGAAGAGCTTAAGATGTTTCCCTCGTCCCAAGGGAAAGCCCATTCCTCACATTATTGCTTTAATGTGGTGCTGCCAAAAGATGGATCGGTAAATAGAGATGACGTGGTTCGCGACCTTGCCGCAGCCGGGATTGGCTCTAGTGTTCACTACCCTTGCCCAGTGCCGCTTTTTTCGTTTTACAGGGAAAAATATGGATATCGAGAGGGGCAGTATCCTGTAGCGGAATGGATGGCGTCGCAGACTATTTCGCTTCCGGTTGGGCCTCATCTTCCTGAGGATGGCCCAGTGAGAATTGCATCGGCGCTCACGCAATCTATATTAAAACGCAAACGAAAAAGTTTTTGAGGAGCCACAGATGTCCATGGGGATTGAGGAAGATGTGATCAAGCAGTTTGAAGGCCACCACGTCATGCTGATTGGAGGTGCCGGTTTCATTGGGCATAACCTCGCACTTGATCTGGCAGCTGCGGGAGTTAAGACCACGGTCGTTGACAACCTTATGCTAAATAATCTGGTTGATAACGTCTTTCAGGCGAGAGATGCTGTTCAAAGAGCCGCCTACACCCAGTTTTTACATTCCCGCTTCAAGTTCATGCGGGATGCGGGCATTAATCTCGTCAACTGTGATGCGCGTCTTCTCTCCGACTTAAACTTAGTGCTGGATGAAAACCGTCCAACTAAGGTAGTGCACCTTTCAGCGATCGCCAGTTCTGTCGATGCAAGGAACGTTCCAGGGTTAATGTTTGATCTTCAGCTAGTGACTCTGAGAAACATCTTAGAGCTTGCGAGGACCTCGCATAGGCAGATCAGTCAAATAATGTTCCTCAGCTCTAGCACTGTGTACGGGGATTTTGAAGGTGATACGGTCGATGAAAATACCCGACCTCGACCGAAGGGGATATACGCGAACACAAAGTATATGGCGGAAAGACTGTTACGAACTTATGCCAATCAATATGGTCTAGGGTGCACCATAGTCAGGCCAAGCGCCCTTTACGGTGAACGCTGTATCAGCAGACGGGTAAGTCAGGTTTTTATCGAGAATGCCTTGACTGGAAAGCCCTTGCTGCTTGAGGGTGGAGGCGACGGGCGTCTTGATTTCACCGATATAAAAGACCTCACTGAGGGAATGGTTCGTGCTCTCGCATTTCATCATGGGAGCGGCGAAACACAGACCCTAAACTTGACTTTGGGAAACGCAAGGACAATTGCGGACCTCGCGTCTATTGTGAAGGATGTCATTCCGAGCGCCATTCTTGAGGAAAGACCTCGGGCCGTGGATAAGCCGATCCGAGGGACCCTGTCTATTGACAGGGCTCGTAAGGAGATTGGCTTCAATCCAGAATCAACACTCGAGACTGGGTATCGAAGATACTGTGAATGGTATGTTGAGCAATGGCAGGCGGCTAAGCGGAAAGTCGAGCAAGGCCTAACTTTTTAGTAATTGAAAACTGGATTAATTATCTTCTCCCGCATGGATTCGGAGCGGCTTCCTGGAAAAGCACTTCTAGATCTAGGTGGGCGACCCCTTCTGGGCCGGGTTATCGAGAGAGCAAAACTCATTGATGCCCACCTGGAGATTGTCGTCGCCACTTCAGAGAGAAAAATAGATGATCAGATCGAAAATTTCGCCAAGGCGCAAAAAGCAGCCGTCTTTAGAGGCAGTCTCGAAGATGTTAGGGCGCGCGCCATTATGTGCTGCGACCATTACGGCTTCAGTCGTTTTGGAAGAATTTGTGGAGATAGCCCCCTATTACTGAAGGACGTTTGGAGAAGGGCGATTAATCTATCAAAATCTTCGGATTATGACCTGATAACAAACACCTTTCCCAGGTCGTTCCCGATCGGCATGAGTGTAGAAGTCTTCAGTATTGAAGCCCTTAAGAAAAGCGCTGAGGTCGATGGTAGCGCTCATGCGAGCGAACACATCGGTTCGAGTTTTTATTCGAATCCGACTAGTTTTAAGATTAAGAATATAGTCTGCTCTGAGGGGGATTTTAGTAAGACCCGTGCGGTGGTTGATACCCGAGAGGATGCTGATATCGTCGATCGTTTCTTAAGAGACTATGATGGCCAGTTTGATGGCATGTCCATAACAGAAATTGATTGCTCTCTAAAGACGTTCTACCCTTTGTGAGTTTGTTTCTTCGTATCATACCCCTCTGCTTGGAGCGATATCCCGGATGAAATCTAATGGCCTTGCATTATTAGGGGGGGAACCACTTGTCGGTGAGTTGAAAAAATACCGGTCCATTGGTAGTGCGGAACAAGCTGCAGTGAGGCAGGTGCTTGATTCACAGTGCTTGTCTGGTTTTTACGGTAGTCCCGGTCCGGAATTTCTTGGTGGGCCCTGGGTCAGAAAATTTGAGGAAGCGTGGGCCAAGCGATTCGAAATCGAATACGCCATATCGGTTAATTCGAATACTTCTGGCCTGATTGCAGCCATGGGCGCCATCGGTCTATCTCCAGGCGAGGAGGTGATTGTCCCTGCATGGTCGATGTCTGCCACCGCAATCGCTCCGCTTTTCTACGGCGGCATTCCTGTTTTTGTCGATATTGAACCAGAGACGTTCTGTATCAACGTCGAGCAAGTTGAGTCGGAGATCAATAATAGGACTCGTGCCATCATCGTAACCAACCTCTTTGGTCACCCGGCTGAACTTGCAAAACTTCGGTCGGTAGCGGACAAGCGGGGAATTTATTTGGTGGAGGACAATGCTCAGGCTCCTCTTGGGAGCGAGGGCGGGTTATCTTGCGGAACGATCGGCCATATTGGGGTATTCAGCCTCAATTATCACAAGCATATACATACGGGTGAAGGCGGGATGTGCGTCACCAACGATCCAGATCTTGCTAAGCGACTGCAGCTGATCCGGAATCACGGCGAGAACATGGTCGAGACTGAAGGATTTGATGATATCTCGAATCTCATCGGAATGAATTTGCGACTGACCGAAATGAGCGCAGCGGTCGGATGCGTCCAGTTGGAGAATATTGATGGTCATGTTGAGAAGCGTGAGCGCCTCGCCGCGAACCTTTCGGAGCAGACGCGTGGCATTGCCGGATTTACTCCCCCGGTGGTTCGAAAGGACTGTCGGCATAATTACTATTGCTGGGTCGCAAAGTATGATGAGGAAGCGATGGAGGTTCCCCTCGCAGTGTTTAGCGAGGCCCTGACCGCGGAAGGATTTCCCCACTCAACCGGGTATCTCCCACCGCTATATCTCCTCCCGGTATTCCAACGAAGATCAGCAATTGGCAGAGCCGGATTTCCGTTCTCATTGTCGGATCGAGAATATGCAAAAGGGTTATGCCCAAATACGGAATATTTACACGATAATCGAGTTCTGCTTTTTGAGCCGTGCGCCTGGGATGTATCAGACAGTGAATGTAATCTGCTCGCGGAGGCGGTAAAAAAAGTGGTTAGTCATGTTGGAGACCTCTCGGGACACGATTAATGTCCCAGAAAGTTGTCGCAAGTATCGAGGCGCGAATGAACGCTTCTCGATTGCCCGGCAAGGTATTGAAGCCTCTTGGGGGTAAGCCTGCGCTAACCCAGATGCTGGATCGGGTTAGGCGGAGTAGGCTGCTGGATGACATCGTCATCGCGACCACTGATTCCCCTCGAGACGACGAAATTTATGAGTGGTCAATTTCCGAAGGAGTGGCATGTTATCGTGGTAGCGAAGATGATGTACTTGATCGCGTGCGCCGCGCCCAAGAATTGATGGGTAGCGAAATCGTCGTAGAACTTTGCGGAGACTGCCCTCTGCTGGAGCCGGCGGTCATTGATCTAGCGATTACAGAATATCGTGAGTCCGGGGCAGATCTGGTGAGCACAGTGATTGAGCCTCAGTTTCCAGGAGGAATCGACGTTGAGGTTTTTTCAGTGGAAAGTCTCGAGTGGGTGGCCGAAAATGTCAGTGATTTGAGTGTGCGTGAGCACGTGTCTCTATACTTTTATCAGCACCCCGATCGCTATCTCCTGAGACAGTTAACTGCACCTAAGAGATGGTGGGCGCCAAAAGTGCGGTTGCTTCTTGATTACCCCGAAGATCTGGTTTTATTGACCGCCGTGTTTGATACGTTTGCTAATAGAAGTGCGAGTGATTTTGGTTTGGATGATGTTTTAAAAGAATTAGGTCGAAATGAGAAATTAAATAAATTGCATGACAGATGCCTGGCAAGAGTTGCAGATGGCTAGACCCCTGCGGACTGCGATTGTTGGATTCGGCGCCATCGCTGATACCCTAGGCGATGACCAGAAGATGCGGCGATACTTCGGGGCCGCTTCTCATGCCGAAGTTCTGAAATCCCTTTCCATGTTTGATGTCGGCGCAGTCCTTGATCCTCGAGAAGAGCCAAGACGGCGGGCTTCTCTTCATTGGGGTGTGCCCAATGTTTTTTCCACCAATACAGATTTCCTAGAGGGATATGATCCCGAAGTATTGGTAATGACATCTCCCCCCGGTCAGCGGTTTGAATTGTTAAAACGATGTGACAACCTAAAGGGCGTGTTTCTAGAAAAGCCGCTGGGTGATGAGGCCTCCGAGATATTTCGCTGGTCAAATGAGAGAGGAATCCCGGTGCAAGTCAACTACTGGCGGCGAGCCGTCGCGGAGTTTTTATTCGGGCAGCCGAAATTCGTACTGCGGGAGGCGGGTGATATTCAAGCGGTTTTTGGAATTTATGGTAACGGACTGCGGAATAACGGTTCGCACCTTATTGATTTGGCTCGCATGTTATTAGGCGAAGTCGTGTCTGCACACTCTCTGGCCTCGCCAGATTTCAAGAGGATGCCCAAACTCGCTGGAGATTCCGATATTGGGTTTTCTCTAACGTTTTCGACGGGAATACAAATGGCCGTGTTACCCGTAAATTTTGACCACTATCGCGAGGTGGCGATAGACATCTGGGGATCGAAAGCTCGGGTCTCCGTAACTCAGGAAAGTCTGGTGGTCCAAAGCTCACCGCGTATGCCTAATCGAGGCTTGGAGAATGAGCACGAAATAGCTAGCGACAATTACCATAGTATTCAGCCTTCTGTTCGGAATTCGCTTTCTAAGCTATATGAAAATCTCTTTGGGGCGATGAGCAATGGCGAGCCCTTGCTTAGCGGGATCGCTTCGGCATCTGCGACGGAAAGAGTAGTGGACGCTGTTATCAAATCTGCGATCTCTGATGCGAAAGAAATCAGTGTCTGAGAAGGGTTTATCTGGGCGGAATCTTCTTGTATATGTCGAGGATCCTGGCGCTGCAAACTTAGTGCTGGGTCTCACAGAGAAGTTAACGTCGATCGACTGTAGAGTTTTTATCGTTGCGTCGAAATCGGCGCAGACGTTATTAAGTCATCACAATGAAGAGTTTATTTCCTTCAACAGCGACCTGAGCGCCGATCATCTCTTGCGCGAGTATCAACCCTCTTTAGTTGCATGCGGCACTTCGGAGGACCCTGAAACTATTGGTTTATCCCTGATCAGTGCCGCGAGGAGATCAGGGATCCTTACAGTTGGGCTTGTCGACGCTGCTATGAATGAAAGGTTTCGCTTTAGAGGGAAATCAGAAGATCCGCTGTTTCATCGCCCCGAGAAAATCTTGGTTACATCACGAAAAAGCATTGAGCGCTTTGTTGAAATTGGAGTCAATCGGAGCGACATTTTTTTGTTTCAAAACCCCGCTTTTTTGCTGGCCCGTCAAAAAAGGCGGGTTTTCGACCTGCGGAGCCGCGCCCAGGAACGAGGAAGAATCTTCGGAACGGGCCTTGCTGCACGAAAGATAATTTGTTTTTTATCCGAGCGAAGCGATGGCCTCAATTCTAAGGACCTAAAGCGATCAGTTGAGTATACTATCCGAGGTAGAGGGCAAACTCGAGATAGAACAAAAATCGTCCTCGAAGAGTTAATTGAGTGCTGCAAAGAATTAAGTAAAGAGATCAGAATTGTCGTATGTCTCCATCCACAGGAACAGCCAGGCGACTATTTGCAGTACAAAAAAGAGGTTCTCATCTTAGGAGGAGGCGTACCGTCTCTTGAAGCATCCTTTTTCTCAGACTTGGTGGTTGGATTAACGACCACCTTGCTAGAGGAGGTCAGGGTGCTTGGGGCACCAGTGTTAAGCATAATTCCTCGCGAGCTCGAGCGGAATTGGGTCCCGTTCCCAATAACCGAGACCAGTCGGATCGCCTGTAGCCGTGAAGAAATAAAAGTCCAAGTATCAAGAGTTCTCGGGGACGCTAACGAGCGTCGGCGGGATCAGGCATTGGCCATGGACCAGGTCCCCGAACTCGTCGAATTACTAATTCTTTTAATGAAGTGAAAACGACTTCATCCGAAGTTAATCTCAGCGGATAAATATTCGGGTTCTGGCGTGCATTTTAAGCAAAAAGGTTTAAATGCATTATCAATTGCGGAATAATCTGCGGGTATCGGGAACCAATAAATCAAATACAGAAGATGGCTAATCAAAGATTTGGCAAGACCTTCTCAGGATACATGAAACTGAGAGAAAGCTTCTTCGACAAGGATTTCAACGATGCAATTGTTGAGCGGCTTCACTTTGCCGACCAGTTGTATCTTCAGCAGCCAAAAAGGACCGCTTGTAAGATTTGCGCTACGGATTTAAGGGAGCTAACCTTCAAAAGAAACCAAGTGCCCTATTTCTTGTGCGACTGCTGCGGACATCTCAACGGAGGCCACGAAGACACCGAGACATACAATCAATCTCTTTATGAGGACGAGGATTCTGCAATCGCGACAAACAGTTCGTACTCGGATTCAGATTTAGAGAAATACCTTTTCCGCGTTGACAATATATACAGACCGAAGGCCGATTGGTTATATCGGGAGCTGTCTGTGTTGGACGAGCATTGCAGTGAACTCAGCGTGGTAGACGTAGGAACGGGCGCAGGCCACATGGTAAAGGCATTGATTGATGCTGGCTTTAAAAACTCATGCGGTTTTGATGTATATCAGCCCAATCTAGATCTGGGCAATCGTATGATCGGATCAAATGCTCTCTTCAAGAGTCAGATAGATTCCGCAGTTGATCTTCTCGGATCATTGGAGGCAGAGGTAATAAGCTCTATCTTCATGCTCGAGCACATTTCGCAGCCATTGGAGTGGCTACGCATGCTCAAGCGTAATCCAAAGATTCGCTATGCGTTGATCGCGGTACCGATGTTTAGCCCGACCGTAGTGATGGAATTGGTTTTCCCTCATGTCATGCACAGGTCGCTGGGATTAGCCCATACTCACTTGTTCACAAGGAAATCAATTGATTGGATGTTGAAAGAGACCAAAATCGATATTATTTCGGAGTGGTGGTTTGGTGCGGACGCGTTCGACTTGCATCGTAATATTTATATGCACCTCAAGCATCATATGCATTCGGCAGTTTTAGCTGATCTCTGGGACGATATGATTGAAGCAAGTCTTGATAATCTCCAGCTTAGCCTTGATCAAAACTTCGGCTCGTCTGAAGTTCACCTGGTTGTTCGGGTCTGATCCTAGCGACCGGCCAGACAAGTGTTTTCTAGGATAAAAATTGTGCAGCTCGGCTTCGCGGCCTTCTTGAGCACTATCGGTATTGCGTTCCTTTACTCGACAATGATGCCTAAGGTTTACGAAGCGGATTTCGGGCTAAGGATCGGCAGGATTCCTAATGTGCCGACGATAACGAAAATTGCGTCACTCACTCTGATTTCAAAGAGTGTATGGAGACTCTTTGAGAAAAATGACGTGGAGCTCATAGCTAGCCGAGAATCGCTTGTTCGGGAGTTGCAGGCTGCTTTTGGGATGGAGGAATCGCCCAGCGGTAGCAGCTTCGTTTATCAGGTTTCATCTCGTGAACCTGATTTGCTGACAGTGAGAATTAGAAGTAAGGATCCTGAAGAGTTAGAAGTGTTCGCAAAAAAAATAGCGGATGAGGTTGTGAACTCGCATCGCGAAATATTCGATGAATACCTCCGATCACTCTCAGACCTTGAGACGACCGTACGAATGTTGGCTGAGCAGTTCGAGCGCGAAGTAGCTGACGCCCGCGAGTCGCTTGATCACTCTGAGGGTCTTGGTTGGGCTTTCTTGGTTGATCGCCATGGTGAACTACTGATTGAGGCAGATCGTCTTAAGTTTCTCCGTTTGCCACCGACTGCTATGCCCACCGAAGCACTTGGCTTAGGTACTTTTAAAGCGAGACAGGTCGAGCCGAACTATTTATTGAATGTTCTCGCATTCGCGCTGGTTGGGGCTGCTATAGGGCTCAGCCTGCCCCTAATCCTCAATCAGCTGTCGAATTTTATGTCTCGGTGGAAGCACCAGTGAGTGAAACTATCGGGTCGGTGGTGATCTCTCCAATCAGAAATAGGGATCAAGCCACCGTTGAGCGTGCGATAATTTTCCTGCTATTTCTGAACGCACTCTGATTCTATGAAGACTTGGGTTCTCTCAACTTGGGGACATCCCGAGCTTGGAGAAATGCTTCATGCGCTGATCTCCGCTGGAGTTAAGATAGATAAAGTGATTTTTGCAGGAGAAATTACCAGCGAGAGTAAGCTGATAACCCTAAGTCGCGTTTCCGCAAATCCACCTTTGAAGAGATTTTTTGAGGTTAATCTCGTTGGAGTCCCGATGTTTTTTTTCCCTTCTCATAACGGGGAGCAGTTTATAAGCTGGGCGCAAAATCATCGACCAGACCTAATCATTAATTGTGGATCACCGGAAATTATCCAAAGGCCCGTTCTTACGCTTCCGCGCTTGGGAGTGCTCGGCGCTCATCCCGGCGCCCTCCCGAACTACCGAGGGTGTAGTGCATTGGAATGGTCAGTATATAGAGATGACCCCATTGCCGCTTCCTGCTTTTTTCTTGACAGGGGTATTGATACGGGACCGGTTGTCAGTGTTCGACAGATGCAGGTTGATGCCGGAGAGAGTCATGAAGTGGTACGCCGGCGTATGGTTTCCCATAGCGCTGAGGTCTTGGCGGAAGGTGCGAAGTTCGTTCTGATTAACCTCCTTAAGGGATCTTTGATCAGGAATACTCATCAAGATTCGGGTGAATATTTTTCTGTGGTGAATGAGGAGACCCTTCGCGAGATCAAGCGCAAAATGGCGGCGGGCTTGTACCAGTGTGAAGGCCTTGAAACAAGCTGGAGGGTTTAGTTGAGTTTCTTTCGACGGCGGATAATTATCCGAGCCTTCACTCTTCGTCGCGACATGGGTTGGGCCATTTTGCTGAAAAAAGCTCTAGAAAGGCTTGGCGCGGATGTGTTTATTGCATGCAGCCGGAATTACGTTTGGGCTGTACAAGCGTGGAAGCCTCATGTAGTTATTGTTAATACCGTTGGACAGATCGGCTACAGTGCGAAGTATGCTCCAACTGCAGAAATAGTCTTTTGGCCGGCAGAGGGTGGCGAGCCTTGGATTCACTCCGACGCAAATTTACTGTCAAGGTCGCCAGAGTTGTTCACAAAGATCAGTGCTGTTTTTGCTTGGGGCGAACTCGGGTTAGAACACTTCGCAAGAGCATTTCCAGGCAGTGTTAGGGGCAAAGTATTTAAATTCGGCAATCCCAGATTAGATCTCATAAAGTTTTTTTCTGCTCCGAAGAGAACGCAGACAGTAATCGGCTTCGCCACCCGATTCAATAGTATTTGTCATGCCGATGGGAGGCCTACCCTCTACACACTCACAAACCCAAAAAACCTTGGATCCGTAATTACGCAAGCGAAAAATTTTGTCGGGTTTTATGAGTTGGTACAGTTAATCTTACGCGAAACGGACTACGTGATAAGTGTACGACCACATCCTTTGGAATCTCCTACGTACTATGAGCAATATATCCAGCGACTGAGCCCATCGAGAATATTGGTAGATCGCAGCTATGATTTTCTTTTATGGCTAGCCAACCAGTCGGTGCTGGTCACGCCAACCACTTCTGCGAACATTGAGGCGTACATAGCCAATGCGACCACGGTAAATTTAGACTCTCTGTCGGGAACGTCGAGTGTCATGAGCGACTTTAATGAGCATGCGTCTTTCCTTGGAGAACGATTCGCGATTTCCTTGAGTGATCATGCGTCTGTTCTTGATGTGTTGAAGCGGTCGATAGATGGATCAAGGAAGCCCATGGATCGAGATCCGATGATGGATGAGTTTCTCAAGAGAGCTCACGATTGGCCTCGCGATTATTCGTCAATTTTGCGCGGGGCAGAAAAGGTGATTGAGATAGCTCTGGAGAATAATGGCCCCCCCCTACTTTGGCCGACGTTGCCTCTGCTGCAACTTAAAGATCAATATGACGTGCGACACTTGAGTCGAGCAGATCCGCTCCATTTAGAGAGCAATTACTCCGCCAAGTATCATAAGATCGGAAAGGTATACGACGAAATATTTTCTAGAATGCTTCTGAGTCAGCGTCCAATCTAGCAAAATGATCTCGATCCCAGCCCCGCTATCGCTAATATTGCTCCTCATCGCTGCGTGTAGTCCGGTCAGTGACAAAGAGGAGATAGAAATACTGTCGGCGGTCGACGAAAAAAATTCGCGTGTCAATATTCGAGGGCAAGGTCGTGCATGTAGACAAGCAGTGACCAGCGGAGCATGTGAGGAGAGGGTGCTGACTTCTGCAAAAGAATTACCTAACTGAGGGCTTTTTGAGTTACATAGCAATAATACCCGCTCGGGGCGGCTCCAAAGGAATAATCGGCAAGAACACGCGGCTTGTTGCCGGGGAACCCATGGTGGCGTGGACCCTGAATGCTGCAATTCATGCCCGCAGTATTGATCGGTGCATATTGACCACGGATGATCCCCTGATCGCCGATATTGGGAGGGATCGAGGCGTGTCTCTAATTCATCGACCCTCCCATTTAGCCGGCGATTCCGCTACGACAGAATCTGCTATGTTGCACGTGTTAGAAGAGATCGAGGGAACGTTCGATGCTGCGGCCGACTCGCTGGTGTTGCTTCAACCAACGTCACCATTGAGAAATGCCGCCGATATAGATGAAGCGGTGAAATTGTACGAGCATAGGAAAGCAGACTCTCTATTGTCAGTGGCCCAGAGTCATCATTTTTATTGGAAAGATCTTGATGAGCCAAAAGCTTTATACGATTTTCAGCGTCGTCCGCGACGCCAGGATATGAAGCGGCAGGAGAAATACTTTAAAGAAAATGGCGCGATATATATCTCTCGCGTCAGCGGTTTTTTAGAAAATAAAAATCGACTTTTTGGCTCCATTGCTATTTACCCAATGTTAGAGAAGAGTAGCATTGAGATAGATGAAGAATGGGAGCTTGAGATAGCGGACTTCTTGTTGAAGACAGCGATGAAGGTAGAAAAGTAATGCAGACGCTGCGCCAAATCGACAGTTTTCAAATAGGTATGGATGCATCACTAAAAGACGCACTACGACTAATTGACAAAAATAAATCCGGCATAGTTTTTTGTGTGGATTCAGATATGAGGCTTCGCGGTGCATTAACTGATGGTGATATCCGGCGACGAGCATTAGACCGAGATGAGTTTTCTTTGACTGATCGGGTGTCTGGGTTGATGAATAGTCAAGTTGTCTCGATATCGTTTACTTCGGACCAAGGGAGCATTCGGCATCTTTTTAGCCCCCGAATAAGACTCATACCTCTCCTCGACGATCTTGGAAGAATAGTCGCGATTGCGCGGGACTCTCAGTCGTCAGTCAAACTTGGAAACTTCCATATTGGTCCAGATGAGGATGTATTTGTAATTGCAGAAATCGGTAATAACCACAACGGTAGCGTTATTCGAGCGGAGGAGATGATCGATGAGGCGGCCCGTAGTGGAGCCTCTGCCGTTAAGTTTCAAATGAGGGATCTCGACTGTTTATTCGGCAAGGGTTGGGAAGCGAGAAAACCTGAATCAGATCTAGGCTCGCAATACGTGCTGGAGCTCTTGGTGAAATTCAATCTACCAAAGTATGACTTGTTCAGATTATTTGATTACTCCTACAAGCGAAAGATCCTACCCCTCTGCACAGCTTGGGATGAGAAAAGTGTGGAGGCCCTGGAGGAGTATGGAATCGAAGGCTTTAAGATTGCATCTGCAGATCTTACAAATCATAGTCTCTTAACCAGAGTATCGAAAACGGGGCGACCTCTAATTATTTCGACAGGGATGGCCACTGAGGCCGAAATAATCGAAAGTGTCGGCATCTTAAATGATTCGGGAACCTCCTTTGTGTTATTGCATTGTAACTCGTCCTATCCGCCAGACACGAAGGATCTTAACCTCCGATATATCGATAGATTAAAAGAGATAGGGAGGTGTCCGGTAGGGTATTCCGGGCATGAGTTGAGTTGGCAAATTCCAATCGGAGCTGTAGTGCTCGGCTCTAGCGTTATAGAAAAACATTTGACGCTAGACCGCACTCTTGAGGGAAACGATCATAAAGTTAGCCTTCTTCCAGACGAACTCGCTAGCATGTGCAAGGCCATCAAAGAAGTACGAGTGGCGTTAGGGAGTAAAAACCCACGCTCCCTCACACAGGGCGAGATGCTCAATCGTGAGACGTTGGCGAAAAGTTTGTGTGCAGCCAGAGACCTTCCTCGAGGATATACGTTGAACGCCGGCGATATTATCGTGATTTCTCCCGGGAAAGGGTTGCAGCCAAATAAAATGAATCAACTCATCGGCAAGATTACAACAAGGCCGATGGATAAGTTCGACGAGTTTTTCGACTCGGATATCTCGGGCGCAAGGGTAGGAAGAGCCCTACGCTACAAGTTCGCTCGCCCTTGGGGGATACCAGTGAGGTATCATGACATACGGCAGTTGATTCCTGATTCTGCTGATCCGCCGGATGTAATCGAATTTCATATGAGTCATTCGGATCTAGAGCTAGATCCGAATGACTACGTCTCGAAATGCAGAAATACGAGCCTGATAGTGCACGCACCTGAGTTATTTGCCAATGATCATCTGATTGATTTAGCTTCCGAATCCTTGGAGCATCGAACAAAATCGCTGAGTGAGGTAGCTAGGGTAATCGACTGCACTCGAAGTCTGTGTGAGTTTTTTCCAGATTCTGAGAAACCGAGAATTATTCTGAACGCCGGCGGCTGGTCAACTACTGAGGAATTACCAGTTACGGAAAAAGGTTCAAGATACGCCATATTGGCAGAGCAGATTCATAAGTTAGAGGCCCATGATGTAGAAATTTTGATTCAGACTATGCCTCCTTATCCGTGGCATTTTGGCGGTCGAAGCTTTCACAATCTGTTTGTCGCTCCCGATGAGATAGTTTCGTTCTGCTCACTGAATAGGACAAGAATTTGCCTTGATATTTCTCATAGTGTTTTGGCTTGCAATTCATTGGGCATGAAATTGGATACGTTCATTGCAGAAGTCGGGACCTTTGTGGGTCATTTACATTTATCTGACGCCAAAGGCCTAGATGGTGAGGGACTGCAAGTTGGTGAGGGAGAAATTGACTTTTGCAAAATGTTCGGTGCTCTTGAGCGCTTTTCGCCCAAGGCGTCGTTTATCCCCGAGGTTTGGCAAGGGCATAAAAATGCGGGGGAAGGATTTTGGATTGCTCTTTCCCGATTAGAGAAAGCGTTTCTTCAATCCCAGGTAGGTTGCTAGATTGAAACGAGGAGCATGGGCGAAGTCACTCGCGATCAGATTCATAGGTAGCGTCAGTGAGAATATCGCAAGACTTACTTCTTGGGCCACGCTTTCAGCAATCAGGGAGTGCGGTGATTCGGTGACACTTCGATCAGGCGTAGTCATTAAAAGTCCCGAAGGCCTCAATCTTGGGAGCCGCGTTTTAATTAATCACAATTCGCTTCTTAATGCAAAAGGTGGAATCGCAATAGGCAGTGATGTCGTGATCGGATTTGGAACTATTATCTCGACATCAGAGCATAATGGCCCAACGTATTTTTCAAATTCTCGACACCGTCCGATCGTCATTGGCTCTAATGTGTGGATTGGTGCTGGCGTAATCGTGAACCCTGGCTCATCTATAGGTTCCAATGTCATTATTGGATCCGGTGCTGTAGTCAATGGCGACATTCCGGATGGCGTGATAGCTGTTGGAGTACCAGCAAAACCAGTTCGAACATCGGATCAGTTATCCCAATAGATCATTCGAAGATCTAACTGGAGGGTCTGGCGTTGAATAAAATCAGTCTAAGCACCGTGTAACTGAACAAGAGTGCCATAAAGACACTGAAGAGGAGACGGTCCGGGACATTAAAAACCAGTCCGCCGATAAATCCAATGCTGGCTGTGAAGAGCGCGCTCCCGACTATCAGCAGCAGAGACGAGACCGAATTGAGACCTGAGTTAAGCAGCAGGTGGTGCAGATGAACACGATCTGCAACAAAGGGGGAGCGTCGATCAAAGATTCTGATGGAGATCACCGCTACGGTATCAACTATAGGTATTGCGATTAGCCATGGCGCTATCGGTGCTCGAAAAGGCTGTTCTAGTTCTCGGGTGCCGATCTTAATCAGGAAGAAAATGACGACCAAGCCCAAAACTAAACTGCCCGAGTCTCCGATAAAAACTTTTGGTATAGAGCCTTTGCCACTTGCTAAGTTGAAGACTAAGAATGTGACAAGAATGAAGATAAACACAAGAAGTATTTGGTATGCGTCGTAGTCCCCAGAGGTAAAAAATGCGTAGGCAAGAAAACCGAGGGCGATTAACGCTAACATACCGACTAGCCCATCTAGTCCGTCCACCATGTTGAAGGCGTTGATTACACCCACAATTACCACGACTGTTATCGGATCAGCCAAGACCCCTAGGCTTTGAGTGTGGCCCAAGCCCCAGATATCTCCTAGGTTAGAAACAGTAAGCCCCCCTTCCTTCACTATGACTATCGCCACTAATGCTTGAAAGAAAAATTTTGTAGCGGGACTTATGTCATTCAAATCGTCAAGTACTCCAACACCCCCCAGGATCAATACCCCGAGAAATAGAAAACGATAATCTCCTAACGACGCGGGTAGGAGCAGCAGCGATAAGAAGAACGCAGCTATGATGGCAATCCCTCCTACTAATGGGATAGGGTTTTTATGCGTCTTTCGACCAGAGGGCTTATCAATAAGGCCGATATCATGAGCGCGAGGCGCCAAATAAAAAATTAGAAAAGCGGCTGACGCTATCCCGCACACTATAGGGGTTAGCGGAAATACTGAATTGGCGGGCATGGATAAATTAAAAAATTAGAGAGAACTTTTCTAGTTGGTATGGTAGCTAGTGAGCTACTCTCGATGCATTTAGAGAGACCTCGTTGAGTCGATTAACAGTCGGCTGGCTCTATACCCACATCTCCCACGTCCTTGATAAGACAAAGTCGTAATGAAAGTATACCTAGCGATTAAGGCATGAAGACAATTTTTCTGCTTTTATTGTTTTTTTTTCCGGGAATAGCTCTGCGGATAAGCCTGAGGCGGGGCGCGTTCTCGTACGCTGAACTTCTTGCGGTTTCACTCATCTTCTGGCTGATGAACGCTGTGATATGGCGAACGTTTGGAATGCCGGTAAATCACATTGGGCTGATGATGTTCCTTGAAGCTGCTACCGTCCTTTTCGCAATCGGTGCCGTGGCCCGAAAGGGCCTAGCTTCGGACTTCCGATCGGGACGCGTTAGCTCGCTCTTGACCCGCAGTTGGTTCCAGCTTATCTCGGCCTACAGGGGTCTATGGATTATTCTCTCGATATTAATCACTTATTTGCAGTTTGTTGGGCCGTATACAGAGGTTCCCGCGGATTTTTGGGAGCATTTGGGGAGAATCAATGAGGAGTATCGCTTCCTCGTAAAGGCGGGCCATGTTAACGATCTCGGTTTAGGTGGCTTTTTAAGCGGCCACTTCTTTTCCGAAGCAGGAAGATATTGGTATCTGATCGTCGCGGCCCTGTGCTTCTTGCTCCAAGCAACGCCTTACGATTTGATCATTCCCATTGTAAATTGCTTATCCGTAATTTTTATAAGCGGAATCTACTTTTTTTATCGCAACGTCTTGTTGTCGATGAGAACGCCTCATTTTCAAACCGAAATCATCGCAAGCTGTTCGGCGATCATTTTCGTGCTTACCTTTGGAAAAGACATCTTTTCGTTTTTTCGATACTACACGCTTGCACCGGTTTTTTTAAATTGGCTAATCTTTCTAAATTCTTCGTTTCTTTGTGCAGAGTATTTTTCAGGTAAGGTACTCCGGCGTCGCCATTGGTTAGTCCTCGGCATTTCCGTTATCGCAATGTGGCTGATGCATAGGCAGGAGTTGGTCTTTCTCCTTGTATTATTAGCTCTCTTCAGCAGCCTTGCCATGCTCTTCGCATTCGCTCCCCGCTTTTCCGCATGGACACTGCAAAACTGGAATGTGCCTCCAACATCAACCCCAAAAGTCCGTCGCGTGTCAGGACTTATTTTGGCAGGGGCGACACTCGCTTGCCTAAACGCGTGGTGGTTTAATGAGGTGAGGGCGATCCACCCGAGTTTGGTAAGGGGCATATTTGGGTCGAGCGATTTCTTCATGCTCAATCTTCAAAGCCAATTTCTGGCGTCCGTTGGAATAGTTGGCCTAACGACCCTATTTTTGTACTGGTTGAATGTACGTCGCTCTAATAGTCATTTATTGCTGCTCTCGAGCGCGCTCGCTGTATTCGTCACGATACTTAACCCGTTATTTGTAAGTACCTTCGTGCGTTTAAATGACTCCTATACCGTATGGCGCTTCGCGTTTCTTCAATTAACCCCCCTATTGTTCTCCACACTTTTAATTCAAAGCTTGTATGACGTTTTCTATTGTGGAAAAAGTGCACTTTTGCGCTTACGAGTGCGCCCGGTTATCACTATATTATGTTTGGTCACCTCAATCTCCGTCGAGATCGCGTCGCTGTCTGCGCCACAGGCGGTATCAAAGATGCCCTCGCTTCTCTCTATTAACTCTGAGAATACGGAGCAAAATATGAGTGATTTAATCGCATTCTTGAATTCCGTGGACGGGAATGTGCAAGTGTTAACAGACCCGGTGACGGCGTATGTTCTTCGCGCTGCGAGTAAGGTGGAGACGTTTAGTAACAAATATTCCGAGAACGAAGCTCATTCAATAAAGCGTAAAAAATATGGCAGAGCTAGTTTCAATGAACATAAGGGCTGGTTCTTGGTCGTAAATAGACGTTACGACTCGGCAAGTGTTAATGGGAGACTGGCATCGCACTGGCCTGCTGACATAACGAAAACGACAAAATTTTATTCAGCAGAATTTCTGCAGTGGGTCGAGCATGCAACGTTCTCGGCAGCCGAGGCAGTGTCCGGCCAACAAACTACAGGGTTGGTTCTGTTGTGGGTTTCTGACGGCATTGCTGTCTACCGGATTACTTAAGTGAGCCCTCTTCTTGTAAGCGCTGAACTGGACTACCTGTTGCTGAAAAATGTGGCGATCGTCGTTATCAGTGGGCTACTCATTCTTAAGCATATTCTTGGCGGGCGATTAGCCTTATTAGTATGTTTTGTTAAAGGCTCCATCCTCTTGCTGTATTTCGGTTTTTTTGTAGTCTTTGATTGGTGGTTAGAGGGTGACTCGAATGGGTTTATCAAAAACGCACTTTTTCTACTAGAAGTGTGGGAGAAAAAGGATTCGTTTAGGCAGGTATTGCTGATGAGTACTCGTCTTGATCAGCCTGCGGCGTATGTGTTGCACAACCTACTCTCCTTCAAGCTATTCGGAGAAGTCTTCTATGCGCCAATATTTCTTAACACCGTTCTTGTTTTTGTTGGTGGGGCTTTACTTATGAGCATACTGCGATCAGTCATTGCGGAGGAGAAGTTCCGACGCGTGTTTGTCGTGGTGTTCTTGCTTCATCCGGCCACGATATCTTGGTCAACCTTTAATAATGTAAAGGAAGTTTTAGTATTGGTTTCCATTTTGAGTCTAACTAGAGTAACCCAAGTATTACTGAGTCAGGTAAAAGGAGGTCTTAAAAATTGGGGCGCTCTTCTAGCTACTCGTCGCTGGCGTCCGCATGGGAGAGAAACGACGCTACTCTCAAATAAGTTGATTGTCATAGCCAGATTGGGGTTCTGCGGTACTGTGATTATTGGAGCGTATTTTGTAGTGGATCACACACGGCACTATCTTGTTTTTCTATGGCCAATGATATTTCTACTTTGGCTTAGTTTTGAGGGGGTCATATATGGGATTGGATTAAAGCGTGCAAATGGCGCAAGTTTGAGGAAAGTGTTTTTTACTATTTTCATTATCGGGCTTCTTGGTGGTACGAGTGTGGGGTTGATTATTTACTTAATTCCCAATGCGATCGTGAACCATATAAATTTCTCAACTGCGGCTATTGGAATAGTAAAATTTTTACTTACGCCACGCCCTTGGAGTTTGGATGCAGAGTATGAGTTTCTTCTTGCTTCTGCGACGCTTCACTGGCTGTTTCTCGGGTGGACGATTTTTGGCATGGTTTTTTTGGCGCGTTCGGCGACTGGTCGGTGGCTACTTGCCCTGTGTGTTTGCTCGCTCGTGGTTTTTGGAAGCACGCCGGAAGTGGCAGGACCACGTCATCGATTCAGCACGGATTTCGTGTTTCTGCTGGCGCAGTTTTTGGTCTGGAAGATGTTAATTGAAGAGGTTTTGTGCAAGCCAAGGAGCCCTAATGAAGGGTATTAGCCGATTTTTGCGGACGTACTGGAGTCGAATAAGGGTAGCCTTCTTACGTCATCGTAGCGGTGTTGAGATATGTAAATCTTGTCTCCTCAAAGGCTGGCCATACATTTGGGTCGCTGATGGTGGTCAAATAAGGCTGGGTGAGAATGTCGTCCTCAACTCGACGAACCGCCGATATCACGTTGGGCTTTATGGGTCGATTAAGTTAGTCGCTATAGGGCCTGAGGCAATAATATCGATCGGCTCAAATACGCGGATTCATGGCTCGACAATTCAGGCGAGATCAGCTTTAAAAATAGGTAAAAATTGCCTGATCGCAGGTAACTGCCAGATACTAGACAACAGCGGTCATGAAGCGCTGATGTCCCATCCCGAGCGTCGGATCCATACTCGAGGAGACGTCAGGCCGGTGACGATTGAAGACGATGTTTGGATTGGGATGAATTCAATTATTCTTCCAGGATCAATAATAGGTCGTGGAGCGGTCATCTCGGCTGGATCAGTGGTTCGAGGACGAGTCGAGGCCAACAGCGTTTACGCTCCTCCTTCTGCGTCAAAGGTGAGTGGTGCGAAGCGCGCGTCTATCGACTGAGTGTATCGAGATCGGTGAAATTTCTGCGAGTACTCAATGTGCCACCTTTATTTGGCAGCTCGACCAAGTGGAGGTCCAAGTTCGTTCAGAGTAGTGGGGCCTCGCGACTAGAGCATTGGCATTCGTTTTCGGGCGAATCTACCAGTCAGCTGCAGGTCTTTATCTACGGCCGTCCCATTCCTGATGTAGATGTCTGGAGAGACTTTAAAGGCCAGCGGGGATTTATCAGCGAGATTGTTGCAAGAAAGTACAGCCAATCTTCTAGGTGGGATTGGCCAAGAGAATTTAGCGGAGTTTTTGCTATTCTTATTCTTGATGCAAGATCAGCCCAGATGCATCTTCTTACAGACCCCGCTGGTGTTTGTCCCGTCTACTGTGCAAATCCCGATACATTTCAATCTGTAGAGTTATCAACTCATCCGGATCTTCTAGTCGACCACAGTAAAACCGATACCCTCGATTATGTCTCGGTTGCTCAGTTTTTGAGTCAGGGAATGGTTCAATTCCCTTACTCGTACTGGGCAGGCGTTAACGCTCTTGAGAATGGATGTGTCCATACATGGGATGCTCTATCCGGCAAGTACTCGTCTCAAAAATATTTTGAGATATGCCATAGAGTCTCGGCTTCCAGATCTCAAATTCAGGACGAGTTGATTCAATCAATCGAGGCTTCCATTGCAAGAAGAACAGTACCGCAATTTGGAAAGTCGATGATCTTTCTTAGCGGCGGGCTGGATTCGCGAATGCTGGCGGCGCAGTTAAAAACGAATGCTTCTTCGGCTTCCCTCTTCGATGTCCAAAACACCGAATATCGTGCAGTGGAAGAGATAGTTAAGGCGCTGAATTTATCTCATCGTTTTATAAGACGCGGTGTTGACTACTACAGCAAAACTGCACTAACCGCACCGCGAATAACCGGGGGTTATAGTTCTTTTACTAACGCCCACTTTAATTTGCTCATCGACAGGAATCCCGAGATATTTTTAGGCGTTGATACACTCTTCACCGGATGTTTCGCCGATTGGTTATTTAAAGGGATCGCGCATAACCGAGAGAGGACCCGACTAATGGGACGGATTCTTCCTCACTATAAGTTTGCTGAGTTTGACACCCATTTTTTTGGAGCAAACAGTAAAGTTCTTGGGCCTTGTTTGAGTCAATTATCAGAGAGGAACCAAGAATTTTATGCAGGCATCGACTGTAATGATCGAGATCAGGTAGAAGCTAAGCGTCTGTTTCCGCTGTATCAGGAGGAAACTTCGGCGACTCGTCTATCTCTCCAGAGAATCGCTGATTGGGATCCCCCCTTTATCGATCGCGATGTGCTGACGGTATACACGAAGGTTCCATGGAAACTTAAGAAGAATCACGATTTATTCGAAAAGGTCTGTCTCGCTCTTGCTCCACAAACTCGTGGTATTCCTCACTCTGGGACGGGGAAGTATCTAGAAGAAGGTAACCTCAGATTTTTTGGGCGATACGCATGGAGCAAAGCAAGTCAGGTCCGCCGGGACCCAGCGGCCCACGATTTTGGCGTATATGGGCACGGCTCTTGGCTGAATTTTCCAAGATATTTAGAGAATTCAGAAATACAGCGCATCTGGAACGAAATTTCAATGGAGGCTAGAGACGTCGTATGTAATGCTACCGGCAGAAATCTATGGATCCTGTCCGCTGATCAATTCAGAGAGATTGACTACCACCTCTTTTATAACGCGGTCACATTCGGTGTGTGGTTTGACACACGATTATCCCGGAATCGCCCGTTGGTCCCGGCAGAATAGATGATGGATATTGAAATACGATACTCGTCGGATGGTGAGCGAGAGCAATCGGGCTCAGAAGAGGTGTCTGAATTTGTGATGTTTATTGGCGGCGATTGGTCTCCTGCGATTAGTGGAAATAGTGAGACAGTCTTTCGTGCTGGGGCGAGTTACTATGGAGAGCTGCAAGACCGCATCCGATTAGCAAATATCGCCGCACTAAATGTAGAGACCGTTATCTGCAACCTTGGAGAAACTGCTAAAAAGAGCGGACCCGCAGCGGTAGTCGACCGTCGTTTCAGCCGTCACCTCGCTGACTCAGGTTTCGACCTGGCCTGCCTGGCAAATAATCATATCTGCGACATGGGCCAGCTTGGCGTTCGGGAAACAATCGCTAATTTATTATCAGACGGTCTTGCTACCGTTGGTGCTGGTGAGTGTATTGACTCTATTTATCGAACCTACACATACACTTATGGAGCGTCTGCAGTTTCTGTAATTAACGTGTCTGATGGAATAGAGAGCAACGAGAAAGTTAACCATGGGTATGGATCGGCTGACTTGGAGTCATGGCGAGTGGCTCACGAGATTGCACGCCTCAGAGAGCGGGGCGATGTGGTGATAGTAATCTGTCACGCCGGCTCCGAGTTCCTGCCGATTCCGACCCCCAGGTTGCGGCGGACTTATAAGGAGTTTGCCAGTTTAGGAGCGCATCTAGTTCTTGGCCATCATCCGCACGTGGTTCAGGGTTATGAAATGTTTTCTGACACTCCGATTTTTTACTCGCTGGGGAATTTTGGCATTTGTCGAGAATTTAGAAGGAGGTCAGAAGAGATTGGTTATGCTCTTGAAGTCCATATCGCCGCAGATGAGATAAAGCGAGTAGTTATATTACCGATTCGAAACAAGAGGGATGCTGTAGAGTGGTTATCCGAACAAGAATCTGGCCAATTTCTGAACTTCTGGGTGGACGCTAACAATTTGCTAAAACAAGAGCCGTCCTATCTATCTGTCTGGGATGCCTATCTTGCGGGCTATCAGATTTTCGAAAAAGTAGTCGATATTTTCTGCGCGTCTATTAGTAAACGTGGTCGTGCCGAAGCGCTTTTTCGAAATTTGCTCGCTGATAATTGTTACCGCGAGCATATCATCGGGCCACCCGATTCGGGAGGGCACAGTAAAGACTCTCAAGCGATTCTGAAAAAGTGGCAAGTGTATCGAACTCGGAGCCGGCTGGCTCGGGGATTGTCCAAGCTTCTTCGATCTTTTTCATGATTAGAGGCCGCTAAACTATAAAAAAGGCGAGACTGGCGAATTTCCTCGGATCCGATGTATCGGGACAGCGAACAAGGAGGGCCAGAGTCCTTTGCATTTTGCCGAGGTCGATTTCTCTGTGCTTCGGTTTTAGCTCGAGGCGGCTCTCAATAATTTGGAGTCGAACTAACAAGTGAAACATCGACGCAGGAAGGATTTATAAGTGTCCAGAACCAAAGTCATGCTCTGCGCCAATACATCCTGGTATTTGTGGAATTTTCGTCGAAGCCTGATTCAACATCTGAGGGCAAGAGGCTATGAGGTTGTCTTGGTCTCTCCAGACCTGAAATATGCCAATAGGTTTCTTTCAGAGGGTTTTCAGGTGTTTCAATTTCCGCTTAGTAATCGTGGCGTGAATCCGATAATGGAGTTGCACAGTCTGGTACGTTTGTTTTTTCTCTATCGCAGGATCCGACCGCGGGTAGCTCTTCATTTCACGATAAAGCCTGTTGCCTATGGGTCGTTTTGTGCGCGACTCTTAGACACTACAGTCATTAATACTGTTACAGGGCTCGGCACCGCATTCTTGAGTGGGAATCTACTCAGACGGGTTGCGACCATCCTACTTCGAGTGAGTACAAAAAAAGCGAATTACTTTATTTTCCAGAATGAGGACGACAAGGCCCTCTTTGAGGAAATCCAAGTGACAAAAAAATCTGAATCCACAATAACATTTGGCGCAGGGATTGATCTAGAGACCTTCCAATACTCCCCGAAATCTGATTTGGGAAAATTTAAGTTCCTTTTTCTTGGAAGATTGATCTCGGATAAGGGTATTCGGGACTTGGTTGAGGCGGCCAGATCGCTGAGGAAGATTGATGATGATTTCGTTGTGAGTTTGGTAGGAACAATCGATATAACTAACCGATCCGCAATTTCCCACAATGAGTTAGCAAGCTGGATAGATGATGGTCTTGTTGAGTACCAGCCTCATGTGCACGATGTTCGCCCCTTAATCAAGGAATCAGATTGCGTTGTGTTGCCTTCATATCGAGAAGGCCTCGCAAGGTGCCTGATCGAGGCGGCGGCCATCGGTCGACCGGTGATCGCGTCTGATGTTCCGGGCTGCAGAGAGATCGTGGTGGATAAATGTAACGGCCTGCTTTGCCGCCCGCGCGATCCAGCCGATTTGATGGCAAAGATGTTGGACATGAAAGCGTTCTCAGAAGAGGAAAGGAAAAAGATGGGTCGCTTTGGTAGGGAGCTTGTGGAAGAAAAGTTTGGAGAAGAGGCTGTAAATGAGATTTATTTAGACACGATTAAGGATTGTTTAAGTGGAGCTCGTTTTTCAGTTCGATAGTATGAATTCAACGCGAAGATATGTAATCGGAGGTCCGTCGCGGTCTGGGAAGACGCTGCTGGGCTCTTACCTTAGGGCGGCCCAGAGCGATTTGGCTTGGTTTCCACTCGAGGGACACCTCTATAAACCGTTAGGGGGTAAAGACGGGGCGCCCGCCGATAGGGCCTTTGTTTATCTAAACAAGGCGCGGAATTTTTCCGAAGTCAAGAGTGAAGTTGCTTCTCCTGCCGAATTCGTAGACGCCGATAAAGTATGTTTAGAGATTGACCAACTGGATAATAGATTTGACGATCCGGGGATAATATCGGCAGTTCTAGATCGCTTTGCCAGGGATGATGGCAAAAAAGGCTGGATAGTCGCAGACGTGCATGCGGAATTTTGGTTTCGGTCTCTTGCAACTTCAATCCGCGGTCTCAAAATCATAATCATTTATCGAAATCCGATCGAGAGTGTATGTGCGAACATCTACTGGAGAACATTTCCTCATCGGTTAGATAATGCCAATTCTCACATCGCCTATCGTTCGCTTATGTGGGCTTTATCAGCGCAGGTTGGACTTCGTCTTAAGGAGGAGTTCCCGAATCAGGTCCTGCTGTTGAATATTAATGAGCTGCTAAGCCAGAGCGAGCCCATGTTTACAGTGCTAAGAGAGTTCTTGGGCTTGAGCTCCTTGACCCGACCTGGGCCTGAGATATTCCCCAGGCCGTGGTACTCTGTGATTGGTTCTGGTGACGTCCACACGTCGCCAGATGACCAGCGGCGTCAACTCCTCACCAATGATGAGATGCTCTTCATTAACGCGCTGACCAATACAGAACAAGTCTTGATGGGATTCGCGACCGACAGACTTGAAGAAAAATTCCGCGCACCGTTTTCTTTGAGGAGCTTAAAAGAAGTGGTAAAAATTCTCGGTCGTTTGAGTCCTATTGCGGCCAAAGGTCTACTAAATATGAGCCTAAGATTGCCATAGATAAAATGTGGGCGAACGGATTTAATCTGATTGGGTTCAGGTTCAGTGAGTAATATCGCGGAGAATGCCCACCCGGCAATAATGTCAGGTATTCTGAAGATATTAGAGTCGCTTGGCGCTGAATTAAAAGTCTGTATTCTGAGAGGTTTTGACTTTGACTCGGAGCGAATCGGGTTCGATATTGACCTTTTAATTTCAGTCAAACATGTTCTACCTGCGCGGGAAATTATTGAGAATCTCGCAACCGAACTACCTTTGTTCATCGCTGTGAACAAAGGTAGCGAGGAAAAATTTAAAGTGTTTATTGCTTTGGTTTCAGGCGATACGTTAGTGAGAGGTCGCAGATGGGCCCTCTTGGATTTTCAAACTGCGTTGCCCCCCGGCTTAGTAGTCGGAAACTTAGAGGCAGCTAGCGAATATCATTGCACGCAGCCCACCGGCTTTCGCGGAGTAACTACGTTAACCAAAGCCTTTTCGTCTGCCTTAGAAACAGTTCGCAAGAGCCAGGGAGTCAGAGCTAATCGGCCTCGGTTTAGTGGGAATTGCGAAATGTCAAAGGAGAGTCAAGAGTTCCTGATCGGAGAATCCCAAGACCGGATTAACCATCCCCTCGAACAGAGGCATTGGCTGCGTTGGGATAGAAAAACAAGTTCATGGAAACGGTCCACTTTGATAGCATTTTCGAAGATATTCTTTTTTCTGCCGCTTTTCAGAGCGCGTCTTTATGTTGTTAGCGGGGCGGATGGGGTAGGAAAATCCACTGTGTGTGAGCTGATTGGCCACCATTTAAGTATGTTGCCGATCAAAATGGATCAATTTCATCACTCAAAGTACGTTAAAGAACGCTCAAACAAGCACGGCAAGGCCACCAACAAAAGTAATGATAGAGGGTGGATTTATTTAGCACTCAGAAGTATCTGGCGCTTGCTGGTACCTGCCTCACTTAAGCATTTTTTGTTGGGCTTGCTGAATGAGTGTAAGTATGTTTTTCATCTAAATAAACGCACTACCTGCCAGACCCTGAGCAATCATGTCTTGCTGAGCGACCGATACTCCTTCGATAGATTTATAAAGGCGCAATTCTCAGAAAAAACTACCGGACAAAGGCTCCTTTTCTACATTGGCGATTGGATGTGTAACGATCCAGCGCATATATTTGTCCTGACGGATAAGCCCGATTTAATTTACTCGCGCAAGCAAGAACTTACCCCAGAGGAGATCGAGAGTTACCAAATTCGATTACTGGCTTTATTGGGGAAGCGGGAACTAACTGTTGATGAAATAATGGTCGATGGCCAAAGCCCCAGCGCGCTGGCGGAGCGGATTACTAGAATGATATTGACTTCTTTAGGAGAGTCACTTTTTGCTCTCCTATCAACATGGGAGTCGGAGAGACGTGAGGTAGATGCGTAGAAGTGTTTCCACTCGACGTCCAAGCGTTATCTAAAAGCTCAGTTTCCGCTTTTGAGAAACTGCCATTCTGGCTAGTAGCTCCAGCAGAGTACAACCAGATTGGAGAAGATATATTCTCTGTATGGAAGGAAACGCTGTCCCAGTGTGCCCCGCTTGAGTCCAATCTCAGGATAGCACTCGATCTGATAGAGGCGGAAGTTGTTGGCCGGACCTATAAATTATTGACAATTGCTTTAGAGGCTGACAGAGCTCGCCAGCTGGAGATAGACCTAGAAGTGCCAGTCGAGCAAAACTCGCTTTTCAAAAATTTTGTTTCCGCTCCATCGACGACCCAATCAGATTTAACAACCCAATTCGACTTTCCTAATGGCCCCAGTAGTGTCTGGAAGCACATTTTGAAAGACGGTGTATTTCGTCTTCGGGGCGTTGGTCTCGGATCCACCAACGCCATACTTAAATTTTCCGAAAATATGCTGTTGGGCGAGGCAGCAGAGGCCGTAATGGCGAAACGCATCTGGCCTGAAATCTTCACTGCAAGATCTTCTGAGATTCTCCATCAGGAGCTGAGTGGGAAGGAGTATGCGGAGATTTTCTCGGACAGGTTGACGAATATTAGTCAAGAACTCAAATCGGCCTCCCCCGATATAGAAGGAATGGTGAAAACTACCCTCACCCAATTGCTTGAAAGGTGGATCGCTCTTGCTCTAAGAGATCTTCTCAAGATAAAGAAAGTATCTCCTAACGCATTTAAAGAGAAGCTTATATCAGGCACTCCAAAATACACAGGACGACTGCTTGGCTATGTTTATCATCATTTGGGTAAAGAAGTGATTCGGTTTGAGCATGGAGGCGAGCGAGCGTTCTTTCGAGATAAAGGGTGGTTTGCCAGTGAACTTCGGTTTTGTACCGAGTACAGATGCTTAGGAAAAGGAGGCGCTCGTCAGTTTGCGGACCGGTATGAAACACCATATGGCCGAGGTGCTCATGACCAGGTCCCGAAGTTTATTGCTCAAGGAAGTCGGTATCACCAAAGTCTATTTTTCAAGAGCCACAGGTCGAGCGCCCCTCCTCCGTACATTCTTTATCTACCAGGACTATATCTTGGAGAGCGATTTAGAGCTGCTGCGATTCAATTCAAACTAAATGATGTTGTCTACGTAAACTGGCAGATTTGGCTGCTTCAGTGTCTTAACCGCGCTGGATTCAAAGTGATTCTCAAGCATCACCCTGGAGGGCTGAGCCCTCTAAGTAGTTTCTTGACATGTTTTGCTCACGATCAGTGGAAAGATCGATATGACGCGAGACGCGCTCGAGGAATGCTACATCTCTTCGATTTTCCGGGCACTGCGTTTATTGACGCTATCGCAGCAGGGGCTCCCACCATTTTAATAGACACAAAAGTTAGAGAGAGGGATTCAAGAACTTTTGAGGATCTGATGCAGCGAGTATCAGTCGTGGAGGCTTTCTACACGGAGGAGAATCTTTTGCGAGTTGATGAGGAGGATTTAATAGCAGCAATAGGGTATGCATCAACTAAGGTAAGTATGACTTCAGGGTTTAACGAGAAATACTTCTCCGCATAAAAGGATATGCATGAAGGACAACTACGGCCGCCTCAGTCTTGATTTGTCGCGAGAGATTGTGCTCTCGTTTTTTAATCTCGCCGGTTACCGCTTATTTGTGCTCTTTTTTCTTATATTTTTGGCTGGCGCAACAGAAGGGGTAGGAATTCTCATGTTTATTCCACTGATCTCTTCTCTATCACCAGGTGATACTCCAGATCAGCTCTCTAGCCTCATTACAAATCTCCTGGGCCGCACGGGGCTTGAGCCTACCCTGCCAATATTTTTAGCCCTAATTATTTGTGTTTTTATTCTCAAAGCAATGATTGTAATGAGTTATGGGACCTATGCACTTTTACTAACAAATAGAATTTCAGAAATCCTTCGCAATCGACTGGCGCGAAACTTTTATAAAGCGAAATACCGGTTTATTGAAAGACATAGTGTGGGGGAATTGAATAATCTAATTACGCTAGAGGTAGAAAATTATTGTGGAGCATTTACAAAATTTGTGGACCTGATTGCTGTCATCGGATTTCTTGCGGCCTATTTTTTTGGAGCGGTCGTTTTGGCTCCTCACGTGACCGGTGCGGCGATCATCCTTGGGATAATCTTGATATTCTTGTTGCAGTCCGTGACTCGTAAAATTCGGCATTTTTCGTTTAAAGTGACTAAGTCAAATTCGGATGTCAACGCGGTTTCAATTGAACTAATTGAGAACTTAAAGTACTTCAAAGTCACCGGCTCGGGTAATGTCCAATTAGCGCGATTGCAGGAGCGAGTTAGGTCTTTAATTACTGCGCGCGTGGGGATGGGGCGACGCAATTTAATTATGGCGAATGCTGTGGAGCCACTTGCAGTAATTCTCGTATCGGCCGTACTTTTTTATCAAGTGGAATTGCGTGACGAGGCAGTAGAGTCGGTCGTAGTTCTCTTGCTTCTTTTCTACCGAAGTTTTTCAAAATTAATGAGCTTTCAGGTGGAATGGCAAAGATTTAACGCGTGTTTGGGTGGTCTCGTTGCGGTAGATGGTTTCCTAAAGGAGAGTAACTCGCCGGAGAACTTAGATTTGGATGGAGTAAGTGTGCCGAGCGCCGCCGGGATCACGATCCAAGATTTATCCGTGACCTTAGATGGCCGAGCAGTATTGAGCTGTATCAATTTACGGGTACAACCGTTCGAATTTGTTGGAGTTCAGGGTCCATCGGGCTCGGGGAAATCCACCCTTGCGAAGGTGATTGTGGGGTTATATTCTCCGACTAGCGGTTCCTTGGTAATTGACGCGATTCCAGGTGGCGAGATTGGTTGGGAGAGATTTCGCCCCCAGATTGGCTATCTTGACCAGCGCCCTCCAATTTTTGACGGGACAGTGAAGCAAAACTTGACGCTTTGGTCCTCAGACAAGGCGACGAAGGAGCCCATAACAGATCCGCAATTGTGGTCAGTCTTGGAGTTGGCCGGGGCCCGAGAGTTTGTTCAAATGCATGGAGGTTTAGATGCTCGCTTAGGCCCCGGCGGGGTGCAGTTATCCGGCGGCCAGGCTCAAAGGCTGGCTTTGGCTCGGGAGTTGGTGAAAAAGCCCCAGCTTTTAGTTCTCGATGAGCCAACTAGCGCCCTTGACTCTATTGCTGAGCAGGCATTTTCACAGGTTATCGAGAACCTTAAAGGGCTCGCAACCATAATCGTCATTTCCCACCGACAGGGCGTAATAAAAGAGTGTAATCGATTGATCACTTTGGAAGCCGGGCGGATTCTTGCTATTGAGGAGAATTTAGCCATGGGACCTCAAAACTAGACCTTCAGCGCATAGCTATGAGTGAGACCGATGTTTTGCTGGCGTCGAGTAAGTTCTATCCCGAATATTCTGGCTCAGGTTTCCGTGCTGATTCACTCTATAGACGGCTAGGTGCCGACGGGACGCTGTATTGGCAGGTGCTTTGTGGGGGGGTGGAGCACCGTTCGCGCGGCCAATTTATTTACGACGGGATTCAGGCCTGTCGAATCTGCTTTGATTTCCCCTATTCACCTGAGGGTGGCGCTTTGGGGTTGCCGACAAAAATCGTGACTAAATTAAACGCGATTATTGAATTCTTTGCTGCCTATCGGTTCATTTCAAAGACCAAGCCTAAATTGATTCATGCCTTTGGTAAGGGGCCGGTCGTCGCGGCCGCTCTCTACTGGAGTAAATTAAATAATCGACCAGTGATTCTCGAACTGTGTAATCGTATGAGCGATCCGCACGTCGATGTCCCGATCATTAGTCGAATTTATCGTCCATCTCTGTCGAGTCGTGTGGCGATTGTTGCGATTTCAAGGGAACTGAAAGAACTCTGTCAGAAATTTGGATACAGGGATAACGTTTGGCACCGGCCCAATCCGGTTCGGACCTCCATAGGATTTATACCGATTGCTGGTAGAAGGAGAATTAGGGAGAAACTAGGAATCTGCGATAGATCCAGTGATAAAGTGTTGGTTTATCTTGCGAAGTTTATGCCGCAGAAAAACCAACGATTCTTATTGGATGTGCTCTCTGCGCTACCCGAGGAGTATCAGCTTATTTTGGCAGGACCAGTGGCGGAGAAAGGTATTAACGCAACGCGCGACCAAGACTATCTTCGAGGCATTGAGCGTCAGATTGATATACGGCCAGAATTGACTGGGCGGGTTGAAATTTGGCCCAGATTTGTTGAAGCAGATGAGATCTTCTCGATCGGGGATCTATACCTTTTCCCAGCATGGAATGAGGCGCTCGGGACTCCCATGCTGGAAGCACTGGTCGCCGGGCTTCCCGTAGTAGCTAACGAGGGTGAACCCGCTTTTGTGGAGTGGCTGGCAGACTGCCCGACGGGAGCTCTTTGCCCTCTTGAGGTTGAGGCATGGGTAAGTCAAATTACAAGATTAGTCGACGTGTCTGAAGGCCAGCGAGTCGAAGTATCAAATCACATCAAAAGTTTGGCGTCAGAGAGAGTAATCGACAGGGACTACTCGTGTTTGATCCGGTCTCTGCTTGTTTCAGGCGCAGCAACTCGCCAAGTAAATGTGAAGCAGATCTTCGAAACCTGCGACCTTTAATTTAGCCGATATTTTGAACTCAGATTTAGACACGAGCGGTCTAAGAGTCGGATTTATCTCCACTATGTTCCTTCCGGGTGTCGGGGGTGCAGAGCGGTCTTTGAGCTGTTTACTGGACGAAATGCACTCAGAGAACGTCGATTTCTTTCTGTTGGTTCCCTATCGTAATTGGCGCTATTGTAGGAAAAATACTGAATTATTGTATTCGAGAAAAATATTTCCAATCCTCCCGGGATATCAAAAGTTAGCAAAAATCTCCATCAATATTGCACATATATTCTTGTCCTTCCAATTGACCATTGTGCAAAGGCTGTTGAAGCCGAATTGCTGGCACGCGGTAGGGGCATTTCCTATTGGCGCGATGTTGGCGAAGTGGTCGTCAGGTAGATCAGTCCGTTGCGTGATTCGAGCACCGGGCGAAGATATTCAGATTGATCAATCAATAGGTTATGGGGTTCGACTCGATAAGAGTATTGATAAGTTCTTGGTTGAGAACTTGCAATTCGCAGACGCATTTATTGCTCATTCCCGTTCCATTTATTCTGAATACAAGAAAATCGGTATAAGAGATGAGAAAATTGTAGAAGTACCAAACGGGGTGTATATCAGTCGATTCGCGCGAAGAAAAACCAACGTGGAGCAAGATCAGCGCCCTCCTCATTCGGGAAGCAAGTCTGGAAATCAAATTTTCAAATTCCTATTTGTCGGGAGAAATCACCCCAAAAAGGGACTCGAAACACTCATAGAGGCGACTCGAATTCTCTCGTCTAAAAACTCAAGACCGTTCATCGTTGAATTAGTCGGTCGTAATGTCGATCAGCTGGCATCAACAACAAATCGACTTGGGATTGCTCAAATATTCAGTTTAAGAGGTGAAATACGGTCGGGACGGAGTTTCCAAGAACACCCAAGTCAAGAGTTAGCTGAACTTTATCAGCAAGCGGATGTATTCGTATTGCCCTCTCTTCTTGAGAGTTTTGGGGTGGTTCTGATTGAGGCAATGGCTGCCGGTTTGCCCGTAATAACGACCGATACGGATGGATGTCGGGACGTGATCCGAGGCGGCAAGGATGGGATCATGGTCCCTAAGGGCGACGCCCAAGCTTTGGCGTCAGCGATGGCTCGTTTGCTAGAGGACTCTAATGAATGTGCAAAGTACGAACTGCTCTCACGAAAAAGAGCAGAGGATTTCGACTGGGAAAAATTGGCGCGAATGCATATTCAGCTTTATTGTCAATTGAGCACGCCCGCTAAAAAAGAGCGGTCTTTATGACCAGGGCAAAAAATCCTAAATCCATTGACTTCTTACTGCTCTCGCCCAGTCTAAACATGGGAGGTGCGGAGAAGCATTTAGTGCGGCTCGCCCAAGGTCTTCGCGACCAAGACTTTAATGTACTGCTAGTAGAGTTGGGGCCTCGCGGGAGGATCATCGAGGACTTAGTCGGGCGGGGCATAACGCTCAAGAATTTTAATAAAGACTTATTGTGGATTCGACTGATGCTCCCGATTCTGCTCTTTTGGGAGATAAGGAAAAACCAGCCTCGGGCAGTTTATAGCATCCTGCCAATACCCAATATTTTTTCTGCACTTCTGGCCAAGGTTGTTCGCGATGTGAAGTTTGTGTGGGGAATTCGGTCATCAAGTTTGGAATTTACAAAGAGCTCTCTTCGGAATAAGGCAGTACTTTTTTTCGAAAAAAAACTTTCAGCAGCTCCAGACGCGATAGTGTTCAACTCTAAGAGTGGGAGAAATTATTTTGCATCTTTAGGTTTCGCGGTCGATCGGGCGATAGTGGTAAGAAATGGAGTGGATTTGGTATCTTTTAAATCGGCAGCGGACATGCACTCAAGCGCTCGGATGGGACTAGAGATTCCGCCGCGTGGTTTTGTGGTCGGAATCGTCGCAAGAGCCGAACACAACAAGGGACCGGACCTTTTTCTGGAAGCGATAAGTCGACTGCTCCTTGAAGATAAGGAGATGTACGGCCTGATTGTTGGCCGCGATTGGGAGGGTTTTGAAAAGTTAAATGACCTCAGGAGCAGGTTCGGAAAAAATCGGCTGATAACTGTTGGAGAGTGTATTGATGTTAGACCGTTTCTGGCCGCGATGGATGTTTTTTTGCTCACTTCAAGACATGAAGGCACGCCAAACGCCTTGTTGGAGGCAATGGCGTGTGGGGTGCCCTGCGTAGCCACGAATGTAGGAGATGTCCAAGATTTGTTGGGTTGGTGTGACTATCTCGCCGAATCGGAGGATGTCGACAAATTAGTAAGAAAGGTCCAGATAATCCGAGGCATGTCGGTAGCGCAACGCACGCAGCTTGGTCAAAGCCTTAGAGCTCGAGCAGAATACGAGTTTTCGGTGGAGAAAGAGCGTGAAGGATTTCTCCAGATTTTGGACCGTAGCTAAACGGATCATTAGCCATGCTATCACTAACACCCGAGCTGGCCCGCTTACCAGAAAGCGTAGTTAGGCCAAAAGCGTATTTTGGACTTTTGCTTGATGGCTTCGAAGAATTGCCGTTAGTTAGAGGAAAGGGAAGAGTTCTTTGCGGCGGGCGGCATTCGGTGGCGAATTAATTTATAGAATGAAGCCTGCTCATTCTATAATTCAGCGTTTCTATAAGACGGGTAAACTTAGGTCCCGAAAATCGCATTGTTGTTGCGGGAGTGTTTGGTGGGCAAGTGACAGCAGCCAGCAGGGTATTTATGAGAATAAAGCGGCGGTCTATTTGGTCGACAGTTGTAGTAGCTATTATTCTCATGGGCACCGCGGCGCTGTTGAATTTTCCTTCGCTTGGAGCCGTTAAGTTAGCAGCAGTTAATTTCTATTCCTCGGTGCCATTTGCGACGGTGCGGCTGGGGGTTCGTGAGGCGATTAAAGGCGCTGATTTTGATCGCGCGCTTCATCTTCTGAAAAGCCAAGAAGAAATCGCCATGAAAATCGGAAATACATCCTTTATGACGCAGGATCTGATCGAACACTCAGATCAAGTGTTCAGGTTGGCAAGGCTTGTTGGGGAAGGAGAACGTTTCCACTCCTGGATTCGTTATCTCGCTCAGAAAGATCCATTAAGTGTTAGAGCCTCGATCGCGCTTAAGCTTGTCGAATTCGACGAGGGGTTGCAGGTTGATATTGGAGGGGCGTCGCAAAGCCTTGGGATTGATGCCCGCATTCATCGAAGTCAGATCGCGGCAGTCTCTCGAGGGAGTAGTGCGGATGAAAAAGTTAGGGCCTTATGCAGTTCCGCGCGCGTATCTCACGAAGGAAGATACGACCACTGGTTCTTTCCTGAAAAATTCCCACACGCGCAAGGCTTCTCCCGCCCAGTTTTGAGTCTTACTGACAATACCGGCCTAAGTTACTCGTACCCATCTCGCGAGTTCGTAAGACTAGGCAATAGGACCATCAGCTCTTTCGAATTCGCGAATTCGCACTCACCAGAAAAGTTTCGTCTATTTCTGCCATGGCCCATCGGAACTAGAGTGCAGCTCCATCGAATTGATGTAACAAGCGAGAACAACATAAAGTCGATTCCGCCTGAGGAAATTGATATCGAGCCTCTCGAAGGTTTCCTATTGAATAAGACCACGTATCTAATCGCAGGCGACAGCGGAGAAACGTTGCGATTCCGATTGCCTCACGCTTCAGATATCGAGGCGTTTCGGATAACAGTGGAGTTTACTGCGGAACGTCTGCCTCTGAATGCGGCCTGTGTGGCGACACAGTAGTTATGGTTCGAGGTTTATTTCGAAGTCCGTTTGTGTTGGGGCTTTTTGTCGCCCTTCTTTTCCTTGTTGTAGTGATTTTTGATGGCCTCTCGTTCTACCTCTCGGGTCTACGCCACGCCAGTCGAAGCTTTTCCATCCCAGAACACCATTTGACCCGGGCGATATCGTACTGGAGAGCGATCTATAGTCCAACAACCCCTGGCTTGCCAACGCTTCGAGTGTTCATAAAAGAGAACGATGTCGTGAGCCTAATGAGTGATCCACCAACTTCGACAAAGAACTGGAAGGCGGGAAAAGTTGTTTTGCACGATGGACAACTAAGGGATGCAAAGATCCGGTTAAGGGGGGACAATTTTAGAAACTGGGGGTTGAGTAAAAAATCTTGGAGAATCAAGCTAAGCAAAAATCAACTATCTGAAAATAAAGTCAGAAGTTTTAATCTAGTTGCCCCACGTGAAAATGTTTTAAGGGACCTGATTCCATACCTTGTAGCAAGAAGGATCGGAGTTGCTGTACCGCATGCGGAGCTGGTCGAAGTGGTCATTAACGAGCGACCACAAGGAATTGCCTTACTGTTGGAGCATACGGATGAAAATTTCCTCAGAAATTCCGGATACATGCCCGTTGGGATGTACAAGGCAGAGCCAGACGATGTTGGACGCGTAAAAGGGATCTCCTACAATGACCTGTTTGCCTCACGCGACGCCTGGAAACCGCTGTCTAGAAACAACAATCTTTCTGCGCCAGGAAGCGATCTTAGGGAGTTTATAGCGGGAAGAAATTTACTGGCGCTCCTTCGAGAGCCTCCGCAGTTGCGGGACCCTTGGATCAGGGAGTGGGCGAGATTCGCAGCTTTCCAAGAGCTCGTCCAAAGTTGGCACAATTCCCGCTATGTCAATCAGCGGATTATCTTTGATGAATTCAGAGGCGTTGAGCGTCCAATAGCGTGGGACACAACTTTTTACTACAACGGTGGAGATGTATCGACCGATCAAGCGAGCAACCCGATCATAGAAGCGTTAATGCAGGAGCCGATCTTCCTGTTTTTCAAACGGCAATTCCTCAAAGAATGGTTGATTGATCAAGATGTGCTTCAACAGGTTAAAGAAGAAATCATTGGGCTTTTGCCTGCATTGATAGCGAGCCTCGAAAGGGATCCAACGATGATGGCTCGCTCGATCCTTACGGGCGGTTTTTCCGGGTGGAGGCTCCAAGCCCGGCAAAGGCTCTCTGATAGCCTCGATTCTCTCGAAGTGCTATCCAACGCCTTGCGGGCACAGCTGGACCGTGCTCAGAAGATTTCATGGCGCTCTGACGGACATGGGATTGATTTTTTTATCGGTGACAAAGCAGTCTATACGGACCTACGGCTCACACTAGTCAGTAGCTCAGAAGATTTCCCACAGTTTTTTCTCGATCGCAACAGTAACCAGGTGATAGACGGTGATGACTTAGAGTTACAAGCGATCTCTGACGGCAAGGAAGTCTACATCGATGCCTTGTGGGCGGCTAATCGCATCGCCGAGGCCCAGTCGAAAGTAATTCACAGGCACCCGGAAAAATTTTCTCTTCAACCGACCAAATTCTCGCTTCTATCTCCAAAGCAAGACGTTCGATTGTCAGATGTTTATATCACTGATCCGGTATTGTCTCGAGAACTGAAATTAGGGAAGCTAGAACAATTAGAGATTGAAAGTATAGGGCCTGTAGAGGGCAATACTTCCGGCCGACCAGAAGCGATTGATGCGAGTCCGCTGGTGTGGCAGGGCAGGCTTGAGATTCAGGAAAGTCAGGTAATTTCCCGCCCCGTGACAATCTGGCCGGGTACCGATATTCAATTAGGACCAGGTGTTAGCCTTATCTTTCTCAATACGGTAAGGGCGGTGGGGTCGGCCGATGACCCCATCTTTGTGCGACGACTTAATGAGGAGCCATGGGGGAGTTTTGTCCTTCAGGGCCAATCTACTTCAACGTCGACTCTGCGGTGGATGCGATTTTCAGGAGGAAGCGGAACCTCTTTTATTGGTCGAAATTACACCAGCATGTTGGCTCTAGTTGATACCACTGATGTCCTCCTCAGCGCTCTTTCCTTAAGTGACAATAGTAGGTTTGATGATGCGCTGCGCGTTGTTTACTCGACTGACATTTTAATTGAGGACGTTGAAATCAGGAACGCGTTTTCTGATGGAATTGATTTTGATTTAAGCTCCGCCGTCGTCAAGGGAGGCAACATTGTTCATTCCGGTAACGATGGGATTGATTTGATGGGTACGCGAGCAGTTATTGAAGGGGTCGAGATTAGCCGATCAGGTGACAAGGGAATCTCAGTGGGAGAAGAGTCTCAGTTAAATGTTAAAGAGGCGCGCTTAATAGGTAATAAGATAGGGATCGAATCGAAGGATGGGTCAGAAGTAATCGCCTCTGAATTGGTTTTTGCAGATAACGCAACTAATTTAAATGCTTACAAGAAAAATTGGAGGTACAACGGGGGAGGGAAAATTAATATTGAGGATAGTTCATTTTCAGGTATCCCAAGTCGCTTTACTGCTGACGCAGACTCGTCGATCGTATTAAAACGATCAACAATCCCGCGATTTTCAGACTTCTTGGGGGAGGTTTTCGTTGAATAAACTTAACGATTCGACTATTTGATATGCGCAAGACTGACACGCCGGTTAGGCATCACTCCGAGGAGCACTTTAGCCGATACGAATTTAAGTATGTGGTGCCCCATGACCTGAGGCTTGAGATTGAAAATCAAGTAAGACACTTTATGGTCCTCGATCCGTTTGTAGATTCGGTGCCCGAGCAGTCTTATCGGGTTCGGTCGCTATACTTTGATACACCATCATCCGCTGCGTTTTATGAAAAAATAGACGGCATAAAAGACCGGAAAAAATATCGGATACGGACCTACGGCAAAAAAATCGACGAAAGCCCGATATTCTTCGAGGAAAAGGGTCGCGCGAATCAACGTACATATAAGCACAGAGTAAAGATCACCAAGGATCTCTATACTGATCTAATTTTAGGCGGCAATTTATTTTATCTGTTAGAAAGATTTCCGGATGTTAATTTCGTGAACCGTTTTCTTACCTCGAAATCGAAGGTGGATGTTTCTCCGCGAGTAGTGATTGACTATGAACGTCGACCTTATGTCAGTAACTATGATGTCTATTTTCGAATAACCTTCGACAGCGAATTAAAAGCTATACGCTCCAGTGAGGCATTTGGGATCGCCGAGAAGAGTATGAGGCGATGCTTGGCTGGGCGATCAATTATTGAGGTGAAATTCAATAGGAAAATCCCGGCGTGGTTTCAAAGAATCATTCAATCGACTCAATTAACCCGGGTATCTATTTCAAAATTCGTGGTAGGCATGTGCCAGTGTGGGCTTGCAGTCGATCTTTCGTGAGGGAGTGAATTGTGGAATCAGGACTGGAATTTTCAACTGCGGTATTTGGCCCGCTTGATGTTGCTTTTAACATGACCCTCGCCGGCGCTCTGGGTATCTGGATCAGTGTTTTTTATAAGCGGACTCACAAGGGATTAAGCTATTCCCAGTCTTTCATGCTGACGGTGATTTTGGTCGCTCTAGTCGTCTCAATGGTGATGATGGTGATTGGCAATAGCCTAGCTCGCGCGTTCGCACTCGTTGGCGCGTTGTCAATAATACGATTCAGAACAGTAGTGAAGGATACAAAAGATACGGCTTATATTTTCGCGGCTTTAGCGGTCGGCATGGCATCTGGAACCGGCAGTCATCTGTTGGCGATTGTAGGTACGGCAGTTTTCTCGGTTTTCGTGACAGGATTACACATCTCGAACTATGGGGCATTAATCAGTAGTGAGTTCATCCTGCGTTTTCGAGCGGAATCTGGCGCCGGCCCGTCTTACCAAGCAGTATTTAAAGACTATGCCCGACGGTTCTCCCTCCTTCAGTCGGAGCCATCGGCGGACGGGCATGCAACTAATCTGCTCACCTTTGATGTCATTTTGAGGAAAGGCGTCGACACAGATGAATTTGTGCAAAGGCTCAATAAATTAGATCAACTTTCAGAGATCGTGCTGATTGCCTCTAAGACTGATGTCGATTATTAGAATGAGCAGTGTCGCGCAAAACAATTCGGATGCGGTACCGGGCTGGATTCCGTCTTGGTACAACGCTTAAGCCGACAGGCTTTGCAGGAATCAGCGAGAGGCTCAGTCTAACTTAGGCTCCCAAGTCGATTATCACTGTGGATGGTGCGCTGTATCGTGGGTAGCAACCTGCCGAAACGGCCCCTTTTTATCCGGGCGTTAAAGTAATGCTCGACCTAAATCAAGGAGGGGCTGTGCAATGAGTTTTAAAAATACGGTGAGCACGATAAACACGACCACAGGTGCGAGATCGAGTCCTGCGGTGGCGGGCATCAGTCGTCTGGCGGGAGCCAGAATCGGTTCGGTGAATGAGCCTAGCAGGCGGACCATCGGATGACCCCTTCCTGAACTGAACCAACT
>Ga0181593_10000187_pt1 | contig 50540 bp, 43 predicted proteins | sample 071ome_19_FD_133756 | JGI IMG/M metagenome (GOLD analysis project Ga0181593, IMG submission 133756) | Coastal salt marsh microbial communities from the Groves Creek Marsh, Skidaway Island, Georgia - 071413AT metaG (megahit assembly) | ecosystem: Environmental > Aquatic > Marine > Intertidal... | reverse complement strand
TTGGTATAAATCCGGCCGTTTCCTCTTCGTCGTTACTGTCCTGCTTGGACTGTTCTCTTTTCCCAATGGCGCTCTCTTTGCGCTCGCCTTTGGTTGGTATAAATCCGGCCGTTTCCTCTTCGTCGTTACTGTCCTGCTTGGACTGTTCTCTTTTCCCAATGGCGCTTTCTTTCCGCTCGCCTTCGGTAGGGACAAACCCAGGCGTCTCTTCGCGATGGTGTCCGACGGATGGGATAAACCCCGGCGTTTCTTCTGGGATGGGGTCTTCTGGTCGGTGAGGCCTGGACTCTGATGGCTCGAGCGATCGTTGGGAAAGCGAACTGCGTGAAGAAGTCGGCGAAGGATACTCGTCCTCAGTGCCGAATAGATCATCCGATGTATCCCCTTCAGAAAAGAGATCCTCTTCGCCGAAGGGGGCGTCGTCTTCCTGCGTCAGATCTACACCCGACTCGGATTCGTTTTGTCCCAGCAGCGCATCGATTCGATTCGCCATTGAAACTTCGACGTAAGGGCGCGCAGTCAACAGTGCGCGTCTGGCCAACTCGCTCAACGGTTCGCCATCCTCAAAGGGGGGCAAGAGCTGGCCACACCATGCTTGCATGAGAAATCGCTTCTCTTCGCGCTGGATATCGTGGAAGCGCTTTTCTGAGTGAGGCGAGGCGTCGTCGTTCATCAGGGAATTAACGTTGGGTAAACGCCGGGCCAGAGGCGGCGGGACGTGCGCCAGCGGGGCAGGCCCACTTTGCCGTGAATGGCAATCTTCCGATCCTTCTGAACGGTGTAGACGCTGTGGTGAACGCCCATTCCCTTATCGTACTGGGTCGTAGTGCAGGAGTTGCAATTTTGCTCGAATAGGTGCTCATGCAGGGCCTCTCCGCATATGATGCGATCGTATATGTCTTCCAACGCATTTTTTTGCACGCTGGCGCTGCTGGAAAGGGACCAGGTTCGAGCATAATTTGAGAGTCGTTTTTCTGGGCTGCGAAGCGTGCAGTTGAGATAATCAATCTCACAGAGCACCCATTGGGATCTCTCCAGCGGCTCTGCGTAAAACGATTGCTCCTCATACCAGTTGGGCACGCTGCGTCGCTTGTAAAAATAAGCGTCAAAGCGGAGGCGGAGGTTTTCTATACTACAGGGTAAACGCCCGTTTCCTCCATCGCCTAACTCTTTGTGACGCATTAGAATAAGAGTTGAAGAGAACATCTTTTGTAGCGCGGGTAAATCACAGGCCTCTAGCGCGCTTGCCACATCCGTAAGCAGAAAGAGTCGGTCCAAGAATTCATCTAGCTCTCTATTGAATCTGTCCGATTCTTCCGGAGAGAACACGCACCCGATAATCGTCTCGAGCTGCTCGGGGGGGATAAAGCGCTCCATAAAGATCCACCGCGCTCGTTCTCGATTGGAAAGGGTGGCTATTTCAGGCGTTGGACCGTCAAAACGAACGGGGGTGCGGACGGGCGGTTCCGCAGGTCCGAGTTCTCTGTCGAGAGGCTCGTCAGTCTCTTGGCTGTGGTGCGATGGGCTGGGCGTATCAAAGGAGACGCCTTGGTCTATGAGCGGTTTGAGGTGTTGCCCCAATTCATGGGCCAGCGGCTCGTCCTCAAGAGGACCGAATTGTCCATTTTCGAGGTCTATAATAGCCTGAGCGAGTTCGTCTCGATTCACAGCCAGTTCACATTAGCGTTGAGGAGGGATAGAGATTTGTCACGCGCTATGTCATGCGTTAATTTATTTGCTTTAACTAATTAAAAACAACGCTATAAGTCAATATATTGAGTGTTCTACCGTGCAATTAGCCGTCAAAAACTCAAATTTAAATCCGCGTGTGGTAGATGAGTTATTATCGGAATTCCTGAGTGGAATTCACGCTTCTACCGACCGCGCTGAAGTCGTGATAGACCTCGGTGCGCTGCGCTTTATTGACCCCTATGGACTCGTAGCGCTGTGCCTTATGGGGCGATATGCGCGGACGGTTGTCCCGCGGGTATGTTACCGCGTGCCGCCGGCCGTGCCGCTGCGCAGGTATTTAGGGCGGGTGCGCTTTGACCAAGCCCTAGACGGTATTGAGCTAGAGGGTCCCGAGTTACTGGTCGATCAGGATCGCGAAAAGGTCGATAGTGAGTCGCTCTTGGAGCTGACTCGGATTCAGGCCCAGGCGGACGTTGAATCGCTGCTGGGACATATTGGTCTGCGCGTAGAGGCTATTCTGGCAGAAGAGTTGCTATATACTGCCGTAGAGATAAATCAGTTTAAAAACGTCATTGCCGAACTGTGTCATAATATACTGGATCACAGTATGAATTGGGGCTACGTAACGGCCCAGCGCTATATGGATCCACGCTTGCGGAAAAAGTATGTAGTCATCGGCGTTGGAGATCTCGGCATCGGCATAAAAAAGAGTCTATCGCAGCGCCACGACGTATCCGATTGGACCCACGCTGCCGCGATTAAAAACTCGCTAAAGCAAAACTTTTCACGGGATGATAACCGCGGCCTCGGTCTGTATATCGTCAATCAAATATGCAATCGCTACAGGGGTAGTTTGCACATGAGGACAGGGGATACGCGGCTTTATATACGCGGTCGAAATCAGTCAGAACATCCCTCCGTGCACTTTCCCGGAACTCAAGTAGCGATCGCACTCTACCAGCGTGATACCTAGGATTTTGCCGTGTTTGGTCAGCGCCACAAACCGCCGAAGCCACCCGGCTATGAGCCTTTTCTCATGGTGCTGTTTGCCGTGCTGATCGCTCTGCTCTTGACGGTCGGATATGGCGCGCTGATGGCGCTGAGCGAGCGAGCAAGCCAACCCCTATACTAACCCCATATATTGATATTCAGGATTTCGCCCCTTCTCCATTTTGTGTAGCGGGTATCCTCAAAAGTAGCTTGACAGTTTGTTCTATCCCGCCTAATCTTATTTAATTGAATCTATTTAAGCTGCTTTTTGAGGCGAGTAGGCCCGAAGCTTGATGCGCTGAGGGTTGTCCTATGGAAACCAGCTTATGCCACTCCATTCAGGATAGAGTCCATGCAAGAAGCGCCAGAGCATCCGGTGAAAGCGTGCCAGATTCATCGCGGAGTGCCTTTTGTCTTCCAAGCGGAGCAGGGCATTTTGAGCGGGCGTCCGAAGGGGGCTGCGCTGCTTGAAGCGCTCATGGCTCACTTACAGCTGAGCCAAGACAATACGGCGATCGCCTTGGATTTTGAACAGGTGCAGTTTGTCGATGTCTCGTGTGCCGATGAGATGCTTAACAAACTGCTGCTGCGTCTGCGCAGCGGAGAGCTGAAGAATCGCTTTGTGTTTATCGTCTCGGCCAATGCCTCTGTGCGAGAGACGGTTGAAGCGGTCCTTCAACTACGCGATTTAGCCGTGTTGGCAGAAGATGGAGAGGGAGGGGTTGAACTGCTGGGTGCGCTCAAGACACCCATGCGGGAGGCGCTGGACGTCTTGCTAGAGCGAAAATGTGCCACTTCTGCCGAAGTTTCAGAGCAGATCGATAAAAACGTAAATATCGTATGCAACCGACTCAATGCCTTACAGCGACTCGGGTTGGTGTGCCGATTGCGCGACGGTTCCGTCGTGGGAGGGGGACGACAATACTTCTATGTATCAATTCTCTAAACGTCAGTTCTTTTGGGTGTGCACCTTGGTATTTTGCGCTGGGCTCGCAGTGGCGCAGCAGCTGCGCGAGGGCACGCTGCGGGTGCAAGAAAGCGTGGAAAACATGCGCGACGCCCCTAACGGACGCAAGTTTGGCACGCTCCTGGAGGGCACTGAAATCGAAGAAATTTCTCGGGACGGAAAGTGGGTTCGCTTTCGCATCGAGGGGTGGATTTGGGGCCCTTCGTTAGAGGGCTTTGTCGAGGAGCGGCCGCGGGAAGAATCTGTCGCAGCCAAGCCTGCTCCCCGCCTGCCCTTACAGGATGCCATGCCCCGCGCCAAACGGCTGGTAAACGAACAATACGGCACGTTCTACGGGCTGCATATAGACTCCGACTTGGAGCTGCTGCGCATCCGACTGCGAGTCGGAGATATTGGACAGGAGCGTCTGCGCGCTCGGCAGCGAGTCGTAATGAAAGCGATATGGGATTTGGTTGGTGACGAACTGGACGAGCCTATCACTCGCGTGCGCATAGAGACGAATCGGGCAGATGGCAGCGGGGCCGTTGGGACGATATTTGCCGAATGTCCCGTAGAGACGCTGGAAGTTGAAGAACTGTCCGAAGAGGAGTGGGCCCGCACCGTGCGCATTTCTGATGATGGAGGCCAATCGTGGGTAGACGAGCCTTAGTCTATGCTGGTTCCGCGGAGAAAGCGCCATGGTATCGGACGCGGTCGTTCCCGAGTTCAGAGAAAGGCTGTAGGGGGAAAGAAGGGGGCGATGCTTGATCTATTTGCCGTAAAAAATCAAATCGATGATATGGTCGCCGATGAATGCAGGGCGCAGGAAGACTTCCGCGAGAAGTTGGAAATGGCCGTGCAGGCGTATCGAGGCTGGCAGGCTGATTGGCAGACACTTGCTGAGAAGATCGCCCGTTCGCGAACCTCTTGGCTCATGCCGGGCATCGTCGAAGGTCTCGACGTAACTCCGACCTGTCCACAGCGCCCGGAAAAGATCAGCATTGCGGCGACGGATGGATCGCAGATTTTCCCCGATCGACATGAGATTTCCTCCTGCTTCCTCATCAATATAGGCTATATCTTGCTCCACTACGGCACGGGCGAAAAGCCGCTGATGAGCAGCAAGCCCACCCTGTACTATCGCGAAGAAGAAATCTTTGAAGAGTGGGACGGCCGTCGCGTATTCGTCAATCGCGAGCTAGTGGGGACCAAGCGCGGCCTGATGGAATTCAGCGAGCTGGCGGCTCTGTCTCTGGCCGCGCAGGAGGCCGGCCACAGCGTGCTGGCGTGTTCGGACGGCACGCTCATCCAGTGGAGTCTCGAGGGGAAACCGCACGATTTTAAAGACTATGTGCTCGGAGAGACCATGCGCGACTTTGACGCACTTGAAAAAGCGGGCCTACCCGTGTGCGGCTACATCAGTCATCCGGGCAGTCAGGATGTGATCAACGCGCTGAAGCTGGGTCTCTGTCCGCAGGATACGGCTGACTGCGATCGCTGCCCGTGGCGACCGGAAAACCAGCTCGGTTGTTCGTCCGAAGAAAAGGAGGCGCTGCAGGCGCAGCTGTGGAATGGACGCGTGCCCTGTAGTCCACTCGATGGCATCAGTGATGCCGTGCTGATGCGACAGATCTTAAAGCCGGGTCAGCGTTCACCGGTGTTCCGCTCTTCGTCAAAAATACTCGAGTCCTACGGGCGACACTGGATTCACTTTTTCTACGTGCACGTGGGCCAAGAAATTGGCCGCGTGGAGGTGCCCGAGTGGGTAGCGCAGGACGAGAGTATGCTTGAATTGGTGCACGCCTGCATCTGCGATCAGGCCGAAAAGGGTCAGGGTTATCCAGTGGCCCTGTCCGAGGCGCATGAACGGGCGGTGGTCCGGAGTGCCGACCGAGAGTCGTTTTACCGTTTTCTGCGCGATACGTACGTCAAGAACGATATGCGTGCCCACATTTCAACAAAGAGTTTTAAAAAGCGCCATGTCGGTATATAAAAGTCTTTTTGCTGCCCTTCACAGCGCGCGGACTGAGACTAAATTGGGAGGTCATAGGTGAGCACGATAGGGGAATCATCTAATCCACTGAGTCGTTTCATGAGCGACGAATCGAATGCGATCAATGCGTCGTCCGGACCAGAGCGATCCCACGTGGGTGAAGTCGTGGAGAGTAGTACGACAGAGCTTGTTGCCGAAGCGCGTCAGCTACACGGTGCACCGTCTTTTGGACAGTTTGTTCGCGTGGATTCGGAGGTGCCTATTGTCGGCATCGTGTTTAACGTCTTCACCCATTCGATTGAACCCAACCGAAGGCCCACCGCCTACGGTAAGACGGAAGACGAGCTGCGCCTAGAGCAGCCGCAAATCTTCGAGCTACTGCGCACGGAGTTTCAGGCGCTTGTTATTGGCTACCTAGACGAGATGGGCCCCGTGCAGATCTTGCCGCCTCAGCCGGCGCGTATTCACAGCTTTGTGCACGTGTGTAGCGAAGATCAAATTCGCGCCTTTACGCATACAGACGACTACATGCGCTGCATACTCAATACGGTAAAGGTCCCTACGGACGAATTGCTCATTGCCGCACTGCGTCAAACTATGCGCGCGCACGGGGGCGATCGCGCCTATTTAGTGCGCATGGGTAAAGAGCTTTCACGCCTGCTCGGAGACGACTACGATCGCCTTAGTTCGATCGTGCGTCGAGCGGATTATTGAGATGAGTACTATGGCTAAGAGAGAAAATGGTACAGGGGTATATAAGTCGCTGCGCGGCCAGGAAATCGGGGTCATAACGCGCGGGTCTCTGGTCGAGGGGCTCGAGATGAAACTCGATGCGAGACAGAACATAGAAGACATGAAAGCGGGTAAGTTCGTCGTTATCGAGGGCGATAAAAACGACTTTTTCTCCATGGTTACGGATATGCGGCTGGACGCAAATAATCAGGAGGTCTTATTGCATCCCCCGCGTCAAGAAGACGAGTTGCTGCGTCAGGTGCTCAGTGGGACAAGCACGTACAACATCGTGTCGCTGCGCCCGATGCTCATGATGCCCAAAGGAGCCGACGGCGATGAGGGACCGCGTCCGGTGAAGGCCATTCCCTCGCATTTTTCACAGGTCCAAGACGCAATGGAAGAGGACGTCGCAAAGATATTTGGGCGAGAGGGGGACGAGCAGGGCAAGTACTTTTCCATCGGCTCTCCGCTCGACATGGACACCCCCGTCTGCATCGATATGGTGCGTTTTGCCGAGCGGTCAAACGGGATCTTTGGCAAGACGGGAACGGGCAAATCCTTTCTAACTCGACTCGCGCTGTGCGGACTCATTCACTTTGATAAAGCCGTAAATCTCATTTTCGATATGCACAACGAGTACGGCTTTAAGGCGATGAAAGAAACGGGGCAGAGCAACTCGACCTTTGTGAAGGGCCTCAAGCAGCTTTTTGGAGAGCGGGTTGCCATCTTTTCCCTAGACCCACAGTCCACGCGCGCGCGCGGAGTGCAGCCCGATCACGAGGTCTATATTTCCTACGATCAGGTCACCGTAGACGATGTGGCTACGCTGCAGGACGAACTCAAGCTAAACCCGACGGCCGTTGAGTCTGCCTATCTGGTGTATGCGATCTATAAGGATAGGTGGCTGCGCACGCTCTTGGCACAGGAGGGGCCCGACGTCGAAGAGTTCGCCAAGGAAATCGGCGCGCATCCCGGTTCACTTGTGGCTTTGCACCGCAAACTTAAGCGCTTGGAAAACTTTCCCTTTATGGTACAGAAAGGCCATGAAGATGGCGATGTTGTAGACCGGATTATGGAGTATCTGGACAGGGGAATTAACGTCGTGTTAGAATTTGGCCAGCAGACGAGCATGCTGTGCTATCTCTTGGTCGCCAATATTATTTCTCGCCGAATCCACGAGATGTACGTTAAAAAGAGCGAGCGCTTTTACTCGACGCAAAAGCCGGAAGATCAGCCTCGCCAGCTGATGATTACCATCGAGGAGGCGCATAAATTTCTCAATCCATCGGCGGCAAAGCAGACCATATTTGGGACGATCGCACGCGAAATGCGCAAGTATTACGTATCCCTGCTGGTAGTCGATCAGCGGCCTTCGGGCATCGATGACGAAGTCCTGTCGCAGATCGGCACGCGCATCACGGCGCTGCTCAACGATGAGAAAGACATCCAGGCCGTGCTTACGGGTGTGAGCGGCACGGACGGCTTGCGCAGCGTATTGGCTAGCCTGGACTCAAAGCAGCAGGCATTGGTCATCGGCCACGCGGTGCCCATGCCCGTGGTCATAAAGACCCGAGAGTACGGGGCGCAGTTCTACCGCGACATGGGCTGCCTCGACGACGTTCCCCCGGCAGAGCGCCGCGCTCAGGTTGAGAAAAAGACCAACGCGCTTTACGGGGATAACTGAGAAGGGTCGCGGGGTTTTGATGCCCCGTCCTACGGGTCGGCTCTAGGCTATGTTTCCACTTATCTCTAAACTGCTGACTCCGCTCGTCTCTCCAATGGGGCTGGCCTGTGCCCTGTGGGTCTTGGCGGCCCTTGCTCGTTTCATCAAGCCGCGCTGGAGCGTGCCCCTGCTATGGGCTGGGGTAGTCCTCCTGTCGGCGTTCAGTGCGAAGTGGGTAGGGAACGGACTTCTCCGACACCTGGAGCGACAATATCCGATTGTCACTGTTGAAACCCTTCCGCCGGCGGATGTGATTGTCGTTCTGGGGGGGGCTACGCTACCGGCAATTGCCCCGCGCGTTCACGTAGAAGTTACAGAGGCGCATGATCGCCTCTTGCACGGCATGCGTTTATATCGAGCGGGCAAGGCGCCCTACATTCTGCTGAGCGGAGGGACCATACCCGAACTGAGCGGAAGCGCCCAGAGCGAAGCCGAGCAGCTGCGCCTCCTTGCGCTCGAGTCGGGCATACCAGAGCGGGTGCTCCGCCTTGAGGCCGAGTCGCGCAACACCCATGAAAATGCGCTTTACAGCGCGCGTATAATGCGCACAGAGGGCTGGGAAAACGCGCTTTTGGTCACGTCGGCTTCCCATATGCCGCGCGCAGCTGCGACTTTTCGCGCCCAAGGCGTGCGTTTTGCCGCGGCGCCGACCGACGTGCGGATCGCGGATCAATCCTTCACCCCTAGACATTTAATGCCCACGGTTCTCGGACTCGAACGTTCAACTACTGCCGTCAAAGAGTTTGTTGGCTGGTGGGTCTACGCGCTGCGCGGGTGGATACAGGTCTAGGGCTTCGCCTCTGGAACAAGCAGCTCGGGCTGATCGCCGCGCGAAAAGGCCTGGGCGATTTCGTCGCAGCGCTCATTGTCGGGGTCGCCGGCGTGTCCTCGCGTATACTCCCAGCGTATCTGAGGGGTGTTTAATGCATCTAATATGCGCCACAGATCCTGATTAAGGACGGGTTTTTTTGCCGCGGTGCGCCAGCCGCGGCGTTTCCATCCGTGAATCCATTCGGTGATGCCCTTTAGCACGTACTCGCTGTCTGTTACCATGGTTAGGTCCGGCTCTTCGCCCACGCATTTGAGGCCTTCTATAACGGCCTGAAGCTCCATGCGATTGTTGGTGGTTTCCTCGGAAAATCCCCCAATTTCGCGCACCGTGCCATCTGCGTAGAGAATGCGCGCGGCCCAGCCGCCCGGTCCCGGATTGCCCGAACAGGCTCCGTCGCTGTAAATCGTCGTCTTACCCACGTTAGTCCCCTGTAAACTGGTTGCGTGGCGCGAAATTGCCACGGTGTTGATTCTTGCTAAATTATTCCCTCTGCTGTGCGTGTCAATCGAATGGAAAATATATGAGCGAAGAAAAAGAAGCTTACGATCTGGTTATCATAGGTGGAGGGCCAGGGGGCTATACCGCAGCCGTGCGAGCGAGTCAGCTTGGAATGCGCGTAGCCCTTGTAGAGCGTGAAACGCTAGGGGGAGTGTGTCTCAATTGGGGCTGTATCCCCACGAAGGCTCTGCTGAAGCAGGCGGAGCTGTGGTCTCAGCTGTCTCGCGGTGAAGAATTTGGTTTTGCCCTGAGTGAAGCGCGGTTTGACTGGCAGAAGGTGGTGGCCCGTTCGCGCGATACGGCAGACGGACTAGCGCAGGGCGTTGCCTATCTCATGAAGAAAAATGGGGTAGAGGTATACGCCGGAATGGGCCGTGTCACGCCGCTGCGCAGCGTCGAAGTGCGCGATGGCGAAGATGCCGTTGTCCACGTGCTCGAGGCGAGTCAGATCCTTATTGCCACAGGTAGCACGCCTCGTTCGCTGCCCGGTATCGAAATAGACGGCGAGCGGATTATCTCAAGTCGACAGGCCATGGTCTTAGAATCGATGCCCTCCGATATACTCATCGTCGGAGCCGGTGCGATAGGCGTTGAGTTTGCCTACTTCTTTAACGCGTTTGGCAGCCGGGTCACCCTGTTGGAATCGCTTCCGCAGATTCTTCCCAGAGAGGACGGAGAGGCCGCTGAGGCGCTGCGTGCCAGTTTGGAACGCCAGGGCGTAGCGATAGAGACGGATGCGCGCGTGCAGGACGTCCAGGTGGGGTTGGACGGCGTGCACGTGGGCTTTGAGACGCCAGCCGGAAAGACAGAGGCCTCGGTAGAGCGGGTGCTGATGGCCGTTGGCGTCAGCGCACAGAGTGCGGGGTTAGGTTTAGAGGCACTGGGCGTGCGCATGCGAGACGGTGCGATCGAAGTAGACGAACGCCAGCAGACTTCTGTCGAAGGCATCTGGGCCATCGGCGACGTGGCAGGGCCTCCTCAGCTGGCGCACGTGGCGTCGGCAGAAGGCATAGCAGCCGTCGAGTTTATGGCCGGGAGAAGTCGTCCCGGCGTCGACCGCAGCTCGGTCCCCAGCTGTATTTATAGCCATCCACAGGTCGCCAGCGTGGGGATGAGCGAAGAGCAGGCCCGCGAAGAGGGTATAGAGATTAAAGTCGGGCGTTTCCCCTTTGCCGCCAGTGGCAAAGCGCGTGCCGCAGGCGAGACGGAGGGCTTTGTGAAGCTCGTATTCGGCTCCCGCTATGGCGAACTCCTCGGCGGCGTCGTCGTTGGAGCCGAGGCCACAGAGTTAGTGGGCGAGTTGGCGCTCGGCCTTAGACTGGAGGCCACATATGAAGAGTTGCTGCATACGATCCACGCACACCCGACCATGGCAGAGGGGATTATGGAGGCTGCGGGAGAGGCATTTGGCGAGGCGATTAATATCTGACGGCAAGCCCAGGGGGGGTAACCGCCTTTACACGGAAGGACGATATGAGCGAACAGGATTTCCCGACTTATGAGGGCATCGGCGTGCGGCCGCTGATAAATGCCAAGGGCACCTACACGATTATCAGCGGTTCGGTTGTGCTGCCTCAGGTGCGGCAGGCGATGTACGAAGCGTCCCAGCGCTACGTGCATTTGGAGGAGTTAATGGAAGCGGTTGGCGAGAGGATTGCCGAATTGATGGAGTGCGAATGGGGGCTCGTAACCAACGGCTGTGCGGCTGCGCTGTGCCAGATTACGGCCGCCTGCGTGGCCGGGACCGATCCAGAAAAAATGGCCCGATTGCCCGATACGCGGGGAATGAAGAACGAGGTCATCGTGCAGAAGAGCCATCGCCACACGTACGATCACGCCGTGCGCATGGTGGGCGTCGATTTAGTTGAGGTCGTCACGCGCGCTGATTTAGAGTCTGCCATAAGCGACCGAACGGCCATGCTCTTGGTTTTTGGTGACGCCGCCGAGCGCGGTGAAATTTCGGTGCGCGATATGGCAGAAATCGGGCACGCCTACGGCATTCCGACCTTTGTCGATGCGGCGGCGGAGCGTCCAGACGTCCCTAACTGGTATTTGGAGCAGGGCGTTGATGCGGTCGGTTACAGCGGGGGGAAATGTCTGCGAGGACCGCAGGCAGCTGGTCTGGTTCTCGGGCGCAGGGAATTGCTGCAGGCAGCTTTTATCAACGGAGCACCTCACCATGCGCTGGGTCGTCCTATGAAAGTGGGAAAAGAAGAGATCATGGGCCTGCTCGCTGCCGTTGAGCAGTGGGTTGTGCGCGACCACCAGGCCGAGTGGAAGGCCTGGGAAGAGCGCCTGCAGAAAATCGTGGACGTGGTGGGTCAATATGCGACGGTCCAGACGTCTATTCGCCCACCGGGCCGTTCTAACGTCGCCCCCGTCCTATCCGTAGAGTGGGATCCGGAGAAGTTGGGCATAAGCGGCGGCGAAGTGGGACGAAAGCTGTCTGAGGGAACGCCGCGCATTGAGGTTTTTAACGGTGCACGCGGTTTTTCCGTCATGCCGTATATGATGCAGGAAGGCGACGCCGAGGTAGTGGCTGACCGCTTAGAAGAGATCTTTTCGGGCATATAGGAGGGTAGTCCATGACTAATATAGAGGGATCATGGGTGGTGCATATTCGCTTTATTCGTGGAGAGGCAACTCATTCCATGCTGGTAGAGCAGGAGGGAGAAGTGCTGGGGGGACGCTACCGCTCGCAGTACGGCGAGCGCCGCATCGAGGGCAGCGTCGAGGGGAATCAGATACGGTGGCGCGTTCCCATGCACTATCAGGCCGTGGGAGCGACCTATGGGTTTGAGGGGACCATAGAAGGTGATACGCTGCGGGGGCGCGTAGACTTGGGGGAATATTGGCAGGGGACATGGGAAGCCAAACGCGTAGAGTAGGGATGTGCAGCGCCTTCCGCTTGCCGAATTTGGCCCGTCCGTGATACCTTTATTCGAGAGGCTAAAGGGGGATAGCATGAATGCACTGCACTACGCTGTACTGGCTTGTATCGGACTGTTACTCTCGGCATGCAGTGGGGGAAACAAATCGACGTCAGGCCCGGAAGAGGTGTCGCTGCCCGAGGCGCCCGTGCTGCGCGTTTCGCAAATTGGCGATGGAGAAATAAGCCTGGTCTGGGAGGCCGTCGCCAGCGAAGGAGATGTGATATACGTAGTTTACCGCAGCGTTCAGGGGGCTGAGGCCGCGGTCGTAGACTCGACGTTTCGCACCCAGTATGGTGACCGGGGTTTGGAATACGAATCGGAGTACGCCTATTACGTAGTCGCAGTTGATGATTTTGGCCGCGAGGGGCCCCGTTCCAACTCTGTCTCCGGTCAGCCGTTTAACAACCTTGCCCCGCTTGCACCGACCGAACTGCGTGCCGTAGCGCGCAATATCCAACTGCTCGACCAACTGGAGATCGCCCTGGACTGGTCTGCCAATGGGGAGGCCGATCTCGTGGGCTACCGCGTATACCGCTCGGGGGATGCGTCGTTTGTGCCCACGTCTAGCCTGTTGATTGCCGAAGTGGAAACGCCGCGCTACATCGACAGCGCCGTCGCAGTCGGTACGTCGTATTACTACCAAGTTACGGCCTATGACAGGGGCAATAAAGAGAGCGCCGGATCCGTCGGTGCCAGCGACGTGGCACTACCCCTTCCAGAGTTAGTTGATCCCATCGCAGGACAGCTGACATCGGCCCAGACTGTTTTTTCGTGGCGTCCCGTCGTCGGAGCACGTTCCTACCGCGTTATCGTTACGACTTCTCCTACAAGCGGTGAGATCTCCGACATGGAGTTGACGGCCGACACGACGGCCGTGTTCAGAGGGCGCACTCTATCGGGCAGCGGAGAACAAACGCTCGCATCCGGTGAGATTTACTACTGGAAGGTCATCGCCAGCACGCGCGAAGGCGGCGTCGAAAACTCCGTTAGTGCGATTGAGGACTTTAAGGTGAGATAGTGCGCGTAGATCCCGGTGCACTGGGCGTGCTCAATACGCTGCGCGAAGCGGGGTTCCGAGCGCTGCTAGCCGGCGGATGTGTGCGCGATATGCTCATGGGGATCGAGCCCAAGGATTGGGATATTGCAACAGACGCCGGGCCCGAGCAGGTAGAAGGGCTTTTTTCGCGCACGCTGCCGGTGGGAGCGCACTTTGGTATCTGCGTAGTCCTTGCCAAGGGTGGCCAGTACGAGGTCGCGCGCTTTCGCCGCGACGGTCCCTACGGAGATGGTCGACGTCCGACTCACGTTGAGCCAGCAGACGAGTGCGCTGACGCCCAGCGGCGAGACTTCACGATTAACGGCCTCTTTTACGATCCATTCCTAAACGAGATCATAGATTACGTAGGTGGGCGCAGTGATATCGAGCGCGGGGTGATTCGCGCCATCGGCGACCCCCATGCGCGCTTTGGCGAAGACTATCTGCGCCTTCTGCGCTGCGTTCGCTTTGCCGCGCGCTTTGGCTTTTCGATTGAAGAGCCGACCCGTAGGGCGCTCAGTGCACTCGCCGAAGGGATCGAATCAATTGCTGCCGAGCGCGTCGAAGATGAGCTGACGCGGATGCTGACGGATCCAGGCGCCGTGCGCGGCCTTGAGCTGATGATGGACAGCGGCTTACTGAGCGTGATACTTCCCGAAGTCGCTCAGCTGCGCGGGGTCGAACAGCCACCTGAATTCCATCCCGAAGGGGACGTCTGGACACATCTGTTACTGGTGATGGGCCAGCTAGATCATCCCACGCCGGAATTGGCATGGGCCGCTCTGCTCCATGATATCGGGAAAGAGCCTACCTTCGAGGTGCGGGATCGCATCCGCTTTAACCGCCACGACGCCGTTGGGGCAAAAATGGCCGAGGCGATCTGCCGGCGTCTGCGCATGTCCAACGCGCGCACCGAACGCATAGTTGAGCTCGTTGCACAGCACATGCGCATTCGCAATGCGCCTGATATGCGCGAGAGTACGCGCCGTCGCTTTCTGCGTCAGGACTGCTTTTCTCAGCTTCTCGAACTACATCGGGCCGACTGTATGGGATGTCACGGAAAGCTCGATCTGCACGAATACTGCAAGGCGCAGCTGGCTTTGCTGAGCGAAGAGCAGCTGCGGCCGCCGCGCTTTTTAAGCGGAAGGGACTTGCTGGAGTTGGGGTTGGAGCCCGGTCCACTCGTGGGGCGTATTCTAGACCGATTAGAAGAGGCTCAACTGGAGGGCAATGTAGAGAGTCGAGACCAGGCGCTCGCCTGGGTGTGCAGTCGCTACGGCGCTTCTTTCAAAACTAGTAAGTAATTAACGCACGTTACCCCAAACCCTCTCTCAGTACGTCGATAATGCGGCCGTGGGAAGCAGGGGACATCAAGTAGACGCCAGACCAGCCCTCCCGACGTATTCGTTGCACCTGTTCAGCCGCCAATTCTGCGCCCGCTGCGGCCTGGTCTTCCGCCTTGTCAAAACGAGCTAGTCGCGCTAACACCTCGTCGGGAACGACCATGCCCGGGACGGCCGCCATGCGGCGGGCGTGGTCTGCATTGGCCAGGATGAGCACGCCGATCAGCACGGCGCTTTGCTCGCGGAAGGGAGTGAGTGCGTCCAGGGCGGCGTGGTTAAAGACGGGCTGTGTCATTATGTAGTCGACCCGTGCTTCTAGCTTGCGCTCAAGCTTCTCTATTTCGCTTTCCATATCAAGCGCTTCGGGCTCAAAGCCCGTGCCCACCGTAAAGCGCGTTCGGGGGTCTCGGTGAGATCCCAACTTCTGACCGCCAAAATCAACGCCGGCGTTGAGGTGGTTTTGGACATAGCGGATCAGCGTGGCCGAGTCCATGTCAAAGACGGCGCTAGAGCGAGGGTAGGTAGGCGACATCTTGGGAGGGTCCCCCGTAATGAGAAGGACGTTGTGTATTCGGTTTGCCCAGTATCCAATGAGCCGACTCTGCAAGCCCATCGTATTGAGGTCGCGCAGGGTAAAATGGGGAATCAGCTCGAGGGCATCCTCCGTTTTCCAGCCTAAACGATGGCGTATGAGGTGGATAAAGTCCCCCGGCGGCATGAGGGGGATGCCTCTTGATCCGTCGGTCAGATCAAGGGCATCGGCAAGGCCACTGGCCGCGAGCTCTCCGATAAACCGCATGCGTGCTTTAATGCCCCCCGTGCCGCGGGAGGGAAGCAGTTCGACGCTTACGGCAAATTCCTTGCTGAATATTTTACGAGAAAAGGGCCCGTTGTCTCGCTTGGTTTCTGCGGGAGTGGGATCGTGTGCGTTGTCCCACTCCATCTGGCTCTGTATCTGCGTTTTGTGCAGGCTGCGCAGGTAGTTATGCATTTCGTTGATGTGCGCGGGATGCACGTCGCAGCAGCCGCCGAGCAGGTGCACGCCGCGCTGGGCCGACTGGCGGGCAAAGCGGCCCATGAACTCTGGATTAACGCCCGTAAGATAGCGATGGCCGATGCGCCGAAAATCACCCCCATTGGGCATGAGAGAGAGCTGAATGCGGCCCGTTTGCACCGGCTCTAATTCTGAAACGGTGTCCAAGAAAGCCTGCGCTTCCCAGGGTGCACAGCAGTTGACGCCCAGTATGTGAACGCGCATGTCTGCTGCTGTCTTAGCAAAGAGAAGGGGATCCAGATCCCAGCTGTCGTTAGCGCGCTGATGCAGAGCCATATGGACTACGACGGGGACGGGGGTGGACAGGCTGTGAACCACCTCTAATACGGCGCTGACGTGGACTAGAGAAGTGAAGGTCTCGAGCAAGAGGGCATCGATGCCCGCATTGATGAGTGCTTCGATTTGTGGCCGGTAGATGGCCCGAACTTCTTGCGGCGATTCGCGGACGTCTGGAGTCGGACCGATAGACCCTATGACAAAGCAGGGATCGTCCGTGCGCCGTTGTGGACGATACTGGTCGATGGCTTCTCTCGCCAGCAGCACGCCCTGCCTGTTGAGCTCCCTCATGCGATCGCTTTGGTCGTGGGCGGCTAGGTGGGCGTGGTTGGCTGCAAAGGTATTAGTGGTGAGGACGGTTGCCCCTGCTTGTAGGTACTCTAGATGAACCTGCCGCACCAAGTCGGGATGGTCGGCGTTGAACGTTTCGTATAGGTGGTTTTGCTCGGACAGGCGTCCGGTTCGCTCAAAGAGCAGCGAGCCCATTGCTCCATCGCACAGAAGGGGAGCGTGCTGGACGTGGTTTAGAAAGGAGGACATAGGCGTATATCTCGTTTTCCATCGTGCTTTAAAAAACAGAGGGCGCTAATTGAAAGTATAAATATATCAAGATTTACTGATGTATACAAATGAACGAAACTGTTTACGTATGTAAGTTACATATTTTACAGTTTTTTATGTTGCTTAAAGCCGTTGTCCGAAATACTCGGCAAAAATAAAGAAATCGTCAAAGTCGACGTCCTCATCGCCGTCTATATCATACGTGGGATCCCACTGCAGGTCGCCGAAACGCGTTCCAAAAAAATCTGTGAAGGCAAAAAAGTCTGTGAAGTCGACGACCCTATCCCCGTTAAAATCGCCCGGCAGATTCGGCGCGGAGGCAATGCTCTGTTGGGACAGGGAAAACTCGAGGGATGTAGTGCCGCCTCTGCCGTCACTTGCCGTGAGGAGAATCGTCGTCGATCCCGTGCTGTCGGCCAGCGAGGTGATGCGGAGCGAATCGTTGATGACCGCGACCGCTGCCAGACTAGCATCGTCTATTTGGGCAGTAAAGGCCAGCGTATCGCCGTCGGCATCAGAAAAGTAGGGCGCCAGTGCGATGGTCAGCGTTTGTCCGGGGGCAATCTCTTGCGGGGACGGATCTCTCTGCACGGAAGGAGCGCTGTTGGCGGGGGGCAGCGTGTAGTGGACGATAAGATAGGGTCGCTGCGCGGAGGTAGAGTTGTCACGACTCGAAAATCGCTTTGCCGAGGGAGCGGTCGATTCATCTCCCACGAGAATCCAGCCCATATTTGCTGCCGAATTGTCTACCCAGCGCTGCACGTCCGCCGTTAGTAGATCCCCGGACCATCGATACGCACCTAGATCGGTTACGCTCTCAATCGCGCTGGCAGATGGAACAAAGTCACCGCCTTCTTGCTGCCAACCTATATCGGGATAGCGAGCGTGAATCCAGGTCGCATCCTCTGAGGTGGCGTCTCCACCCGCGCCCTCTCCTCGCGTGCCGGCAGAACTGCCCTCCCCCCAATCCGAAATCATTCGGTGCACGTTAATCTCATTTGGACCGGCCTTACTTCTGTTCATATAGAGCACGAGTTCGGCGTCGCTGACAAGCGAACCCGGGGGGACAGATGAAAGGTCAAAGTGTAGAAGAGCGCGCCGGACGTCGCTTGCTGCGGTGGTACCTACAAAGAGATGGAAGCCGCTCCCATTGCTCAGGTTGCCGGTTGAACTCTCATACAGCGTGTTGTCCTTGCTTGGGAAGACCGTTGCCGTTTCGCCCCAGCTTATACTGACAAAAGGGAGCAGGGCGATAGGTAGTAGTTTATACATAGAAGACCGGCTGTGGGATGGAATTGGGTGATCTCTTTGGAAGCGCGCTTACCGCGGCCTAGCGCGCTTCCCTCCGTGATTAGAATATAGGTGGATACGCCCAATGCGCTCGCGATCCTCTCCCTGCTAACTGTGCGCTGTGCCTCCTCAACCTTCCGGAGTTAGCTCTGCCCGGCCACAGTGGCATACGTGCGCTTGAACCAGAGGCCCAAAACGAGGGCCAAGAGCCCACCGGTAAAGGCCACTTCCCAGCGTCCAATATACAGCCCGGACAGGCCTACGATGCCCCCGCCTACCGCAACGGCGCCTAGGACGGCCGTTCCCAGGCCGCGAGCGATGGGTGCGCCTCCAGTAGAGCGCGTGCCGGCCTTTTCGGCGATGGGGCCCCACCAGCCCATGGGCTGGGCTTCCCTGTAAAAATTCAGCAGCTTTTCCTCGGGTTCGGGCTTGGTGAGCAGGGCAACGAAAATCCACAAGAGGCAGGTTATGGCAATAGACGAGAGGACGACCACGTAGTCGGTATCCTGTCCGGCGTCGATAACCCATTTAAAGAGGACCTCTTTGTTGAAGAGGAAGATCAGCGGGCCTCCAAAGGATGCGGCCAGCCGGGCGGGCCCGTTAAAGCGCCACCACCACCACTGCCCCCAGTTGGCCGTCAGTTCAGCGGAAGAGAGCCCGAGCATAAACACGGCAATGTCGATTACGTTGGTCGCGCGCAGCGCTACGGCTAGCGATAGACCCATAATGACGACCATGACGATGCGGCCGATGTTCATGTAGTGGAGCATTTCTGCTTGGGGTCGAATAAATCTGCGGTAGATATCGTTGATAAAAACCTGGGCGCCAAAGTTCATATTGGAATCGACCGTCGACATGATAGAGGCAAACATGGCCACGAGCGCCAGCCCGAGCAGGCCCGACGGCAGATAATGCCCCAGCAACAGTCCGTACGCCAGCTCCTTATCCATGCTCCCGTCGTGCAGCCCCGGCCATTTGACCATTGCGCCCAGTGCCGGCAGGGTGAGCATGGCCAGCATGACAAAGAGCACAATTTGGGTCCATACATACATGCGCGTTGCTTCGCGATTGTCGCGGCAGGAGAGCAGGCGCTGACCCTCCATAGCGCCGCCCATGGGAGCGAGATCGCCTCCGTAGCCAACGGCGGTGCCTACGGTCCAGGCGATGATAGCGACCAGTCCCAACATTTCGTGATTCATCGGAGGGTGCCAGCTCACCACGCCTTCCCCAAACTGCGTTACGAGCGCATCGTAGAGACCGGTGGGGCCACCGAAGTCCTGTAGGACGAGAATCATTAGCACGAGAGAAGAGGCGATCATAATAGCCGTCTGAATGATATCTGACATGACGACCCCCATATAGCCCGAAAGAACGACGTAGAGAAGTATAATGGGTATGGCGACCAGGAAGGTTTCCAGACGCGACCAGCCGAGCAGGACTTCGGAGACCTTTGTCAGCCCGAGGAGGCCGGCCCCCGTCCAGGCTACGACGGCGATAAAAGCGCTGCGCATGGAAACCCAGGCGCGCATGGTCGCCGCGGCAGACCCGCTGAAACGCCGCTCGTAAAACTCCGGCGAGGTCGTAATGTTTAATCGCCGCCAGCAGGTGGCAAAGAGCAGGCCGCCAATAAGCAGGGCCAGTCCAAACCGGCTCATATAAAACCAGCAGATAAACGTGCCCGTGATAACGGTCATGCCGCAGTAGGCGGGAGCTACATCCGCGTTCATGCAGGTCACGGCATAGCTCGTGCCGTTCATCCACCCCTTCATGTTGCGGCCGCCGAGAAAGTAATTGTCTAAATTTTCTTGGGCAAAGCGACGGTAGTAAAGGCCCATGCCAAGCAGGCAGAGCATATAGATGCCCATAAGGGTGTAGTCTAGCGTTGAAAGCCCAACGATTTCCATAGGTTTCTCGGTTTCCGTTTGCGAGGGTTGTCGAGTGTTTTTCAGCCCTTCTTTAATAGGGAACGGGGACAGGGCCGGCAAGTCTGGTTTTGGGGAAAGCGCGATGTGGGAGATGCCTCTGAGGCGGGTGGAACGTTTGATGGAGAGATCCATTATGACTACATTGGAGACCGATTTTAAGGAGGTTACTATAGTGAAGACAAAGAGTCGTGTTGGACTGGTCAAAGGCACCAATCGCAGATCGAATATCTATGGTTCAATGGAACTGGTGCGCGCGGATATCGAGGCTAAGGTGCGTGATCAGGTGCTGCTCAAGCCCAATTTCCTATCGAGCGAAAATCAGCTGGCTTCGACGCACGCAGATGCGATGCGGGGAGCAATCGATTTCCTGCTATCGGTTCCAAACCCGCCCGATGAAATCCTTATTGCCGAGGGCGGAAATGAGGCCTACTCAGGAGAGGCCTTCGATAATTTCGGCTATCGGGCGCTGCCAGATGAGTACGATGTTCCAATACGCCTGATAGATTTAAACGGAGAGACGCAGTGGGAAGAGACCACTATCTTTACGGCCACGCGCCAGGAGCGCGTCGTGCGCATGCCAAAGACGGTGCTGGATTGTCCCTGCACTATCTCCGTGGCCGTAGCTAAAACGCACGATGTCTGCGTGGTAACGCTGGCCCAGAAAAACCTAATCATGGGCACGCTTCAGAAAGAAGATCGCATTTGGATGCACGGCTTCCCTTCGCATCCAGATCGAATTCTTCCAGACGAGGCTCAGGTGTTGAACGTCAATCTGATGCGGCTATCGCGTTTTCTCAAGGCCGATATCGGCCTCGTTGATGGGACCGTCGGTTTGCAGGGCAACGGGCCGGGAGGCACGGACGTGGTTGACCTGGGAGCGGCCGCCGCTTCGGCCGATGTATTTGCCGTTGATGCTGTGATGAGTAAGGCCATGGGGTTTGAACCCATGCAGCTAGGGCTTTTACACTATGCCGATACGTTGGGAATGGGAGTGGGAGATTTGGAACATATCGAAGTTGTCGGTACGCCTATAGAGGACGTTGCGCAGTCGTTTTTACCGCACGAAACGACCGAGGAGCAGCTCAAGTGGCGCGAAACAGAAGTGGAGCAATACCTACCGAGATGAACAATCGACCGAATATTCTTTGGATTTGCACGGACCAGCAGCGCTATGACACCATCGGTGCGCTCGGTTATAATCACGTTGACACCCCCCACATAGACGGGCTGGTCTCCGAGGGCGTAACGTTTACGCGAGCCTACTGTCAGTCGCCTATCTGCACGCCCAGTCGAGGGTCGTTTCTCACCGGTATGTATCCCAGTGCAATACACGTGACGGGCAACGGGAACGATGCCTTTCCATCGACTCCATCGCTGGTAAGCAAGCGCCTATCCGATGCTGGCTACGACTGTGGGCTAATTGGCAAGCTGCATTTGGCTAGCGCCTATGGTCGCATTGAACCTCGAGTGGACGACGGCTATCGCTACTGGGAGTACAGTCACGCTCCGCGCGATGATTGGCCCGTCGGACACGGCTATGCGGACTGGGTTCGCCAGCGGGGGGGCGAGCTGGGAGAACTGATTGGTGATCCCCAAGGCGTGCCAGCCGAATTTCACCAGACCACGTGGTGCGCTGAAAAAACTATTGAATTTATGCAAGAGGACCGCGAGGGACCTTGGATGGCCTGCGTGAACATATACGATCCCCATCCGCCCTTTAATCCGCCTCAGCGCTATCGAGATCTGTTTGACCCGGCCGATATGCCGGGCCCGCTTTTTCGCCAGAGCGATATTGAACAGCAGGAGAAGTTGGCTGGAGTCGACTTTCAGTCGTCCGTCCGTTCGCCCGATGCGTTGGACATACGAGATCCGCTTCAGCCCGAGCGAGGGCGCGCTGCCGATGGGCGCGTGCTACAGGCGGCCTACTGTGCTATGATCAAACAGATAGACGATCAGGTAGGGCGTATGCTCGCGGCGCTTGAAGCTTCGGGGCAGCGCGAGAAAACGGTGGTGATCTTTACTTCGGATCACGGGGAAATGCTGGGGGATCACGGATTGATACAAAAAGGCTGTCGTTTTTATGAGGGATTAGTGCGCGTGCCGCTCATTTTCTCCTGGCCGGGTCACTTTGCCAAAGACGTGCGCAGCGATGCCTTGGTAGAACTGCTCGACAAGACGCCGACGATCATGGAATTGGCCGGACTCGAACCCCCAGAGCGCATGCAGGGTCGCTCGCTCCTGCCGATACTGCGAGGTGAGGCACCGCTAGATCGCCATCGAGATTTTGTGCGCTGTGAGTACTACGATGCCCTTGACGAGCCCGACGGATCGTTTGCAACCATGTACCGGGATGAGCGCTACAAGCTTGTCGTTTATCACGGCCATGATCTGGGCGAATTATACGACTTAGAGGAAGACCCAGAAGAGTTTGAAAATATGTGGGACGAGCCCGAAGCTCAGCCCGTAAAGTTGAAGATTATGCAGCAGAGCTTCGATGCATCTATGCTCGCGATGGATCGGGGATCTCCTCGCGTGGGGCCCATGTAGTGGACCTATTTGGCAGAGTGCAAAACCAGCGGCAGGTCGAGAGCCAGATCGTGCGCTGGCGCGATTCAGAGGCGCGGGCTGAGCGGGATATCGTCAGCGTAGAAGAGCCCCTTGAAGTGCGTATAGAAGGGAACTCCGTTGCCGTTATTATGCGTACTCCAGGTGATGACTTTGAGTTGAGCGCGGGTTTTTTGCTCAGCGAGGGCATCCTCGACGGTGCCGACGCCATCGGCTCTATTTCCTACTGTCCCCACGCCGACCCACCCAACGAAAAAAATGTAGTAGAAGTGAAACTGGCTGCGGGGCACGCCTTTGATCCGTCTCAGCTTAAGCGTAACTTCTACGCGTCTTCTAGCTGCGGCGTTTGCGGTAAGGCCAGTATCGAGGCGATCACGGCGGGGCGTATGATCGTCGCGCACCATTTTACCGTCGACGGACACGACCTGTGTGCCTGGCCCGAAGCCATGCGTCATGCGCAGGCCGTTTTTGAACAGACTGGATCGCTGCACGCCGCCGCGCTCTTTGCTCATGACAACACCCTTTTAGGGATCCACGAAGACGTGGGACGGCACAACGCCGTCGATAAAATTGTCGGATCTTTTGCGCTTAAAGGCGAGCCGATTCCCGAAGCTTGCGGCCTCATGGTTAGCGGGCGAACAAGCTTTGAAATCGTGCAAAAAGCCCTTGTCGCAGGCATTGCTTTTGTTGCAGCGGTTTCCGCTCCGTCTAGTTTGGCCGTTGAGTTGGCGCGCGCCGGCGGTATGACATTGGTGGGCTTTTTGCGCGGTAAGGGATTCAACGTCTACGCGGGCGGCGAGCGGATTCGCGGCGATGTCCCTATTATAGGGGAGTGAAGTACGAATGCCGACTGTAATTCAAGGGAGGAAATAATGGCCAAGCGCAAAGCGAGTAAGAAACCACAGCTGCACCTGTGCGCCGCAGCGTGGACAATGACAACCTATCCCTCGGCCGCAAAAGAGTGGACGATGGATCGCAAGGTGAAGGCTGCCAAAGAGGCGGGATTTGTCGGGTTTAGCGCCGGTCCGCAGCCCGAAGTGGCCGAAGCGTGTGCCAAACACGGGATGCAGTTGGTCGGTGGCGTTGACGTGGGCACCGTAAAAGAAGCCGACGAAAAAATGCGCCTGTTTAAAGAGGCCAACGCCGTGCACATTAACGTGCAGCTGTGCGATCATGATACGGAAATTTCCAAGGCCGTCACGGTTGCACGTGCCGTTATTGAGGCCGGGACAAAGCACGGGGTGAAGCCGGCGATTGAATGGCATCGCGATACGGTGACTGAAACTCCGGAAAAGGCGCTAGCCCTGGCAACGCAGTATGAGAAACGCTACGGCGACAAGCTGCGCATGAACTTTGATCACTCTCATCCAGCAATCATTAAGCAGCTGCGCCCCAACACGTTTTGGCCGCGGATTGCTGAGTATCGCCCCGATTTGCTGGCGATGAGTGAGTTGATACACTTTCGGACCTTCACGGGGAGTCACTGCCAAACGCCCATAACAAACGGACGCGGAAAGCTGGATGCAGATTTTGTCGCATGGCGCGATAACTTTCTCCGTCATGCTCTAGAAGCATGGATTAAGGCCCAGCGGGGTGCAAAGGAGCTGTGGGCAGTCGTCGAGCTCGGGCCCAAAGGATCGGGCTATGCGCTGGACTGCTTTCCCGACGTGTGGAAAGATGCCATTGTCGCCCGCGGTGAAATCGAGAACGAGTTTAAGAAAGCGCTCAGACGGGCAAAGAAATAAGCCTTGTCAGATAGCAATAAAAAGGGGAGGGGGCATTTTGCCCCCTCCCCTTTTTTCGTAGCGCATGACGCGCAGTGCTCTTACCAGGCGGTCCAACCTCCATCTATGGGTAGAACCACTCCGGTCACGTAGGGACTGGCTTTTGACGCTAAAAAGAGCAGCGCCGTTGCCAGCTCGGATGGGTCTCCAAAGCGGTCCTGAGGCGTGAAGGAGCGCAGACGAGCACTGAGCTCTTTATCTGCCAACGCGCTCTCGGTCAGCTCTGTGGGGAAGTAGCCAGGAGCCAGTGCATTGGCGGTGATGCCGTGACGAGCCCATTCTACCGCCTGCGATTTGGTCAAACCAACGAGTGCGTGTTTGCTCGTAGTGTAGGCCCCGAGTCCATGCATTACAGAAGCACCCAGCCCGTAGACGGATGCCACGTTGATTATACGGCCGCTGCCCGAAGACTTCAAGAGGGGGAAGAGGGCCTTAGAAAGCTGCCATTGGGCTGTAGTATTAAGGTGAAGTGCATTGCTAAAGTCGCTCTCTTCCATGCGGTTAAGAGGTGCCCTTATTCCTGAACCGGCGTTGGAGACAAGCACGTCACAACCTCCGAAAATGCGCGCGACTTCTTCGGCGATATGTGCTATATCTTCCGTCGATTGGAGGTCGGCTGTGCACGGTTCGACGCGGCCTTCCATCGGTTTTGTCTCTTCGGCCAGCGCCTCTAACCTATCGCGTCGACGAGCCACGGCCAGCACGTTGGCGCCCGCTTGAGCGAGCGCGCTGGCCATGGATGCGCCCAGTCCGCTTGAAGCTCCCGTGACCACGGCCGTTCGGCCAGCGCAGCCAAAGAGTTTGTTGAGATACGCCGTTGTTTGCATGGGACTACCCTGTATGCGTGAAAGGAGGTTCAGACATCAACGCCCTCGACGATTAAATTGGTCGCCCACTGCGGGTCGGGTGTGAGCTGTAGGCGGCGCTGACTGGCCGTCTGAACGTTGCGCACGCTCAATGTACGGCAGGGGGTATAGGGATGGGGTTGGGCTATGGGCTGACTGTCAGTGCCCGCTGGGTTGGTAAAAATATAGGGTCCAGTGTAATCGGCCGGATGGTTTCTATCGTCGATATAAAGCCCGTCAATCTCTACGCTATGCGGCATGGAACAGGGATAGCCGAAGTCGTGTGTTCCATCGTTACTCACGTTAATCAAATGGGGCCAAATCGGATCGCCACAGGCGGGTATCCAGCGGCTATTGCGGATGTGCAGGTCGCCTTCCCACGTGCTGCCATAGTCCCTGCGAAAGGCTACGAGCGCACTCCCGTACAGCGTGGAGTCTTCTATGGTCAGATGCCCTCGGCCAATGGCATTAAGTCCCATATGTCCGAGCGTGCAGCCGCGAATATTGTAGCGTCCAGATACGCCCATGTGGGTGTCCATACGCGACAGTTCGCAGTTTTCGAGCAGGATATCCTTGCAGAAATTGGAACCGATAACGCCCCAGCGAGTGCGGTCCGTTAGGTGGTTCATTCGGCAGTCCACCATGCGCAGACCGACGACGTTGTTGGCGTTGTAGTCGTAGGAGCCCATGTTAACGGGCTTCCCGGCTGCGCCGAGGGTTGAGTAGATCTTATGGCCGCTGGCAAAGCAGTCGCGCAGCGTGATATAGGCGCACTGTTGGAGGCTTAAAAAGCCCGAATAGGGGTGGCCGACGGCCGTTTCTCCCGCGACGTAATGGGTTAGGCCGACGATCTCTGTATTAGAGCGAGTGACGGTAATATTGCGCGCCCAGTAGTTGTAGCCGACTTCCTGCTCCATGCGATTGGCCAACGTGGTGAAGACGCCGCCGCGCACGAAGAGCTTCTCGTCGTCTATGGGGCGCGCCTCCATGCGCGTGATCGCATCGTAGTGCCAGTCGATGGGCGATTCAATCTGACCGTTGCGCCGCAGGACAAAGCAGTCTCGGAGTGGGACTCCGTCGTTCTGATTGAGTCCGCGGCGTATATAAATCCGCCTCTGATCATTTTCTACCAGCACGTGGTAGTCGCACTCTAATTTAATATCAATGTGCTTCTGATCGCGCTCGAGGTGTGAAAGGGGTAGCTGGACTGGGGCGTGCCGAGATCGCACTTCAAACAGAGACTTTTTGTGGTCTTCAACTTCGGTGTCGTCCACCGTAAATCGAGCAGTGTTCCAGTCGGTGTTCGTCGCAATAACCGCAGTTAGGGCTCGGCTGCCGAGGTGGTAAGTCGCATCGGGCCGGGCCGCTACCGGCAAGCTGTGCGCATTGGCGTGTTCATGCGCCTTGCAAAGGGCCGGCAGGTCGTCTGTGACGCCGTCGCCAACGGCGCCGAAGGACTCATACGATACGATCGATTCCACGGTTTGGGTACCCCGAATTAAAGCGCTTCTATGCGCACGGGACAGACTTTGAGTTCGGCCGTCTCTGTGATGGGGTCGTATCCCGATCCCGTCAGAATGTTGATCGGCACATCGTTAAAGCTAAAGCTGGCAAAGACGGTGCCGCGCGGAGAGCGGTCGGTTGCCCGCACGCAAATTTCTACGCTGCCCCGTGCGCTGCTGAGTCGGCACCACTGACCGTCTTGCAGCCCCCACGATGCGATGTCTTCTGGGTGAATCTCAAGGCGTTCTTCGCTCAGCAGATACTCGATGCCCTGAGCCCGTCCCGTTTGCGTGCGCGTATGATAGGACTGCAGTCGGCGTCCCGTCGTTAGCCAGATTGGGAATTCCTCGCTAATGGTCTCAGCCGGGTCTCGGTAGCTGATCACTTTAAAAAGGCCGCGTCCATTTTTGAATTCTCCCTGGTGTAGAATCGGCGTGCCAGGATGATCCTTATGAGGCACGGGCCACTGATACTGGCCGTGCTCGATCCGGTCCCAGTCGAGGCCTGCATAGATCGGGGACAGGCTGCAAAGCTCATTGAATACGTCTTTGGCAGAAGAATACTCAAATCCATCAAAGCCGAGGCGCTGGGCGATCTGTGAGATAATCCACCAGTCCGGTTTTGCCTGGCCGGGCGGGGGCACGGCCTGACGCAGCCGTTGAATTCTGCGTTCGGTATTGGTGCTGACGCCGTCCGTCTCGGCCCATGAAGTGGCGGGGAGCACGACGTCGGCCAGCTCGGCTGTTTCCGTTAGAAAGATATCGATGACAACCAGATGTTCGAGCGCGTTGAGGGCCCGTTCGCAGTGCTTGCGGTCCGGATCGGATACGAGCGTGTTCTCTCCGTCAATCAGCATGGCAAAAATATGCTCACCGGCCCCCTCTAATGCGCGGACTTTGGTGATGCCCTTTTCCGCATCCATTGGACGGCCATAGAGTTTCTCAAACTTTGCCTGGTTGTCCGGTTGGTCGACCGCTTGGAAACCCGGGTAGTTGGAGGGGACCGCTCCGGCGTCTCCGGCGCCCTGAATATTGTTCTGTCCACGCATCGGGTTAATGCCGGTGCCTTCGCGTCCGATATGGCCGGTCATAAGGGCCAGGTTGCACAGGCTCTGCACGTTGTCGACCCCGCAGATGTGCTCCGTAATGCCTAAGGTGTAGTATATGGCTCCGCGTTCCGCCGCTCCGTACCAGCGCGCAGCCTGTTCAATATCGGCTGCGGGAACGCCCGTTATGCTTTCCGCCCATTGGGGAGTGAATTGACGCACGTGCTGGAGATACTCTTCGAAGCCGGCAGTGCGCTCATGCATAAACGCATCGTCTACTAGGCCCTCGCGCTCGATGACGTGCGCCATGCCCAATAGGAGAGCCACGTCAGAACCAACGCGCAGAGGCAGGTATAAATCGGACATTTCTGCCAGTGCAATGCGGCGTGGGTCTGCGACGACGAGCTTGGCGCCGTTGGCAACGGCTTTTTTAAGCCGCGTTGCCGCAACGGGATGGCATTCCGTCATATTAGTGCCGATGCAAAAGATGACATCGGGCTTTTCCATGTCGACCAGCGGGTTCGACATGGCACCGCGTCCTATGGTAGCGGCCAGACCGGCCACTGTAGGAGCGTGTCAGGCACGGCTGCAGTTGTCTATGTAGTGCGTTCCATAGCCCCGGCGTATAAATTTCTGCATGCAGTAGTCGGCTTCAGATGGGGTACGACCCGAAGCGACGCCGTATATGGCATGCCGACCGTGTTTATCGGCAACCTGTCGAAATCCTTCGGCCGCTCTATCGAGCGCCGTATCCCAATCGGTTTCGTGTAACTGGCCGTCGACGCCCCGGACGAGCGGCTGTTTTAAGCGGTCGCGGTGCTGGACAAAGTCAAAGGCAAATTGACCCTTAACGCAGAGCGCGCCCTCGTTGGCCGGCCCGTCCATGGCAGGCTGTACACCGACGAGCTGTTCGCCTTTAGTCAGCAGGTCGACTGCGCATCCGACGCCGCAGTAGGGGCATACGGAACGGGTTTTCTCTATGGGATCCTCTATGTCGGCGGCGCGCAGCGCTTTCTTATCAGCTAGGGCGCCCGTGGGACAGGTTTGCACGCACTGTCCGCAAAAGGTGCACGACGAATCTTTGAGAATAGAGTCAAATTCCGTGGTGATTTGCTTTTGAAAGCCGCGTCCACCGGCGGCGATTGCATAATCACCCTCGCGCTCTGCACATACGCGGACGCAGCGGTTGCACGATATGCAGAGGTCGTAATCTCGCAGAATAAAAGGGTTGTCATCTTCGCTGTGGGAAGTGCCGGACTGAGCCCCGGCAAAGCGCCCAGTGCGCGCTTGGTAGCGGTCGACTAAGGTGGTCAGTTCCTGTGACGCATAGCCGCGCAGCGGATCGACATCAACCTGGCGATTTTCCGAAACTACAAGCTCTAAAAGCGTCGTGCGATGGTGTTCTATCGCTTCGGTCGAGGTGTGGACGACCATGCCCGCGGCGGCAGGGGTTGTGCAAGACGCCACGGGATTGCGCACACCCTCGACTTGGACGACGCAGAGCCTACACGAACCAAACGGTTCCAGGCGCGGGTCGTAACACAGAGTGGGAATGGGGCGCCGTGCTCGCTGGGCGACCTCGTACAGGGTTTCCCCCTCGGTGAAGGCGACCTCAGCGCCGTCAATGGTGAGGGTCGTACTCTTTTGAATCATGGGAGATCCTGTTGATTAGCTAAGTGGCGTTGGATTTGCGAGGGGAAATACTTGAGCAAGCTCTGCGTTATATGGGGAGCGGCCATGCCGAGACCGCATGCGCTGGTCGAAGCCATCGCGCTGCCAATGTCTTCGACTTCACTCTGCCAGTCTGTCCAGGCACTGGGGCCATCGGTGCCGCTGAGACGTTCACTCAAACGCTGGGTGCCAATGCGGCAGGGGAAGCACTTTCCGCAGGATTCATCTGCAAAAAAATGCATGGCCTGTGCCGCGACGTCTACCATATCTCGGCGATCGTCAAAGACCATGATACCGCCGGCTCCCAAAAAGGAGCCGCAGGCGCGAATGGAGGGATCGTCTAGGGTTACTTCGAGATCTTTTTCGGCCAGAAAGCCGCCGGATAGACCGGCCATAGTAACGGCTTGAATCTGACGGCCGGGCAGCGGCCCACCGGCCCAATCATTGAGCAGCGTCTGTAAGGGAAGGCCTAGAGGCACTTCGTAATTGCCCGGTCTCCGCACGTCGCCGGACAGGCTAATGAGCTTGGTGCCGGCGTTTTCGCCGAGGCCCAGGTTGCGGTACCATTCGGCTCCGTTGGCTACAATGGGACCGACGGCAGCCAGCGTTTCGACGTTGTTAACGGCGGTCGGGCAGTCGTTAAACCCGTGGGTGACGGGAAAGGGGGGACGATTGCGTGGGTAGGGATGCTTGCCCTCCAAGCTGTTGAGTAGGGAACCTTCCTCGCCGCAAATATATGCTCCCGCTCCGCGGCGTATGCACAGGTCAAAGTGGAAGTCTTTGCCTCCGATTTGGCGGCCGAGGAGGCCGTCGGAACGGGCTTCTTCCAGGGCGGTTTCCAGTCGGTCCAAGGTCTCCGGATACTCGTAGCGGAGATAGATGAATCCGGAGGTTGCGCCCGTTGCATAAGCGGCTAGGATCATACCTTCTATTAGGGCATGGGGGTCGTGGTCGAGCAGGGCTCGATCCTTGAAACAGCCGGGCTCTCCCTCGTCCGCATTGCAAACGACGAATTTGGGCGAGCCGGTTGCTTCTGACACGGCTCGCCACTTTTGCCCCGTGGGAAATCCTGCCCCCCCTCGTCCGGCGAGCCGGCTCTCTTCCAGGAGCACTAGCAGGTCCCCTGGGGCTTTCTGCAGCGCTTTTTCTAAGCCCCTATATCCGCCCGATGCTCGATAGCCAGCCATGGTGTGCCGCCCCGCATCGCGAATGTGAGCAAAGAGGCACTCTTCATATGCGCTGGGATTGATAGGAGGAAGCGGTGAAGGAATGGGGGAGAGCGTAGCGTCGGGCGCTGCTGTGAAAACCTGCTGTCCTACGAGGACGGGAATGGGGTGATCACAGCGGCCAGCACAGGGCATTTCTTGAGCGTCGTCCAATGCTTGGAGCACGTCGCGCGCGCCGCGCTGAGAGCAGATCGGGCCGGTGCAAACGCGCGGCGCTCTCTGGCCGGGTGGAGTGCGGGCGAAGTGGTGGTAGAACGTAACCGTTGCGTACAAATCGGCCAGGGGGATTGGCAAGCCTTCTGACACGGCTCGTAGCGACTCGTCGCTGAGGTATCCATCTCTGTCATGGAGGGCGTGCAGCAGGCCCAAGAGGGGGGCCGGTTTTTCTTGCCAATGGGCAATCAATTCGGCCGTTGATGCTTCTGTTTGATTTGGTTTTGGCATATGTAATAATCTGCATGCGAGGGCCATTTGGTCAAGTCGTTTGATGCCGCTTCGATAAGGTTTTACATTGTTTGCTTCACCCTGTGCGGACCGTGGAGAACGACATGAGCGAGCGTAAAAAGATTGCGGCGATCATTACGTGTTACTACCCATTTTCTCATGCTGACGTGATTGTTACAAAGTTCCTTAAGGGATTTCCTACCGACGAGGCGATAGAGGCGCCCCAGGTAGACATTGTGTCTATGTATCTCGATCAGGTGCACGAGCAGGACGTCGGCTTGGCGTTAGCCGAAGAGCACGGCATACCGCGCTACGGGAGCATTTCGGCGGCGCTGTGCTTGGGGGGGAAAGAACTCGCTGTGGACGGGGTGCTCATTATCGGTGAACACGGAGACTACGCCTGGAACGAGAAGGGACAGCATCTCTATCCGCGTCGCTATTTTTTTGAGCAGGTTTGCGGCGTCTTTGCTACGTCGGGGCGCTCGGTTCCCGTCTTCTCTGACAAACACCTGTCCTGGAGTTGGGAACAGGCTAAGTGGATGTACGATCGAGCGCGTGCTTTGAAGGTGCCCCTTATGGCGGGGTCATCGCTGCCGCTGTGTTACCGACGACCCTGGCTCGAACACGCACTGGACACGCCGATGAGTGAAGCCCTATCTATTGCATACGGAGGATTAGACTCATACGGTTTTCACGGTCTTGAAACGCTGCAGTGTATGGTAGAGCGGAGAGCGGGCGGAGAGACGGGCATTGCCGCCGTGCAGTGTCTGGAGGGCGATGCGGTGTGGGAGGCCTGCGATAAAGGACTCTGGTCTGGTGAACTGGCCGAAGCGGCTTTGGGGCACATTGAGCCACGGGGTGAGGGCGGTTTGCGTCAGAACAGCGACCAGGCCGCCGTTTTTCTGCTGGAATATACCGACGGGTTTAAGGCCGCCACGCTGATGGCCAATGGGTTTAACGGTTGGCTGAAGGGGTGGGGATATGCAGCACGCGTTGAAAACGAGGTCGAATCCTGCGAGTTCTATCTGCACGGTGATCCGCATCCCCACTTTTCTTTTTTAAGCCTCAATGCCCAGGACCTCTTTCTCACGGGACAGCCCACCTATCCAGTTGAGCGGACGCTGTTGGTTAGCGGTGCGCTAGAGGCTCTGTTGGATTCGCGCCACATGGGACACGTGCGGATTGAAACGCCTCACCTCGACGTGTCGTATTCATCCTACACTCAACGACCGCGCCGCGCGATGGTTGAACGGCCTACGGGACCGGCTACGGTGCCTTGGCGACCAGAGCGGGGATAGCAGAGATATCGAAGTCTCTTTTATATAACCACTAAGGAGGGAACAGATGAGCGATGTACTGATTGTTGGCGATGGACCTGCGGGTTTGAGCGCAGCGCTCTTTCTCGCCAAGAACGAAATGAGCGTTAAGGTGTTTGGGCAGGATCAGACGCTGATGCACAAGGCAATGGTCTACAACTATTTGGGAATACCGGAAATCACGGGGAGTGAATTCCAAAAAATAAGCCGTCAGCAGGTTGAAAAATTTGGTGCCGAGGTCCTCGGTAGCGAAGTGAGTGGCGTGGAAAAGGGAGAGGGCGGTTTTACGGTGCACACGGACGACGGTGCACGTCATGAGGGCACCTATTTAATTTTGGCGACTGGACCGAGTAACCCCTTAGCCGAGAGTTTGGGCATAAGCAAGGGTGATGAGGGATTGGTGTCAGACCGCAGCGGTCGCACGGACGTTGACGGGCTGTATGTTGTGGGATGGAGCACGCGCTTAAAGAAAATCCAGGCGATTATCTCAGCGGGAGACGGCGCATGTGCTGCCCTTGATATTCTGTCTGCCCGCGCCGGTGAGGATATGCACGATTTTGACGTAGTTGAATAAAAAACGGCATCCCTCCACAAACTCGGCGCCTAAACGCTCCGTCGGCAGAGGGATGCCTAGCGGGTAACACTCAGAGTTGCCAATGCATTAGCAAGGGCTGTGCCACGATTCGCGGACCGCGTTTTTTTCGGTCTTTTCAAGTGTGAAACTGCTTATTGCCTCAGATTCGCGTTCTCTCATTTCCACGAGGAACGCGAATTTTTTTCTCTTTTTTTAAATGGACGGGCATTTTATTCGCGCTTGCGCTTCTCCTCGCCGAGTTAGATGATGTCAAAAGCTGGCTGTGTGCGCACCATGTGGTTGACTTTACAACCACTTACGTATTATATTGAACCGGTTATGCACACGCCCAAGAAGTGCGTTGGGGGAGATCATGGCTTCAATAATTACAATATTGGCGTTGCTGTGCGTTGTGGCGACGAAATTTCTCACGTCGGTTAGACTGCGCGGCCTTCGAGCAAAATTTGATTCTATACAGCCCGAGATAGATGCTTTACACACTCAGGTTACTGAGTCCGAAGAGAAATTAGAAGAGCTGGGTCTCAAGGTAGAAGAAAAGGAGGCACTGCTGAGCAATCTGGCCGATGCTGTCCGGATCCTTGACGATAGTCTCAAGCGCCCGATAGAAGATTTAACCGCACAGGATCGAGTGCAACTCGCCGAAAAGGGCGCGCAGGAATGACGGGGCCTCCGGCTCTGTTAGCAGTGTATCCCTTCTGTCCGTTCCTGTTCGCCGTTTAGCGAGCAGGTTTTTTTATTGTGATTTTATGACGACCGAACCGATAGACCGCGAAGGCCCTCGCCTAAGCGATTACAAGAGACACTACAGCGTAGACGCAGAAGCCATTGTAGATCCAGAAGCGCTCAACCCGCACTGGCGTGCTTCTGAGCGCAGGCGCTTACAGCTGCTCGTGCGTCTCTTAGTTCTGCAAGCCGGCGAGCGCGTGCTAGATATCGGCTGCGGTTCGGGTTGGTTAGCCGACCGATGTCGGCGCGTTGGGGCTCATGTAGATGCCATGGATATTGGGCGCACGGGCGTGCGTGGTGCGCGGCAGCGCTATCCGGAAGTCGCCTCGTATGAAGTCGGCGACCTCTATCACTTGCCCTATGCGGATAGCCGATTTGACGCCGTCGTTCTCTCTGAAGTAGTCGAACATCTCGAAGATATTCCCTCTGCGCTGCGCGAGGCAGCGCGCGTGCTCAAACCGGGCGGCCGAATGGCCATCAGCGTGCCCTATCGCGAAACCATTGTCGAGCATTTGTGCGTGCACTGCAATCGCCTAACTCCGGGCAATGCCCACCTACATGCGTTTGATCGCGCAAAGATGGACGGCCTGTGTCGTGAGGGAGGGGTTGAAGTGGTGCAGACGCAGCTCTTGGCCAACAAACTTTCTGAAATGGCCGGTTTTCCTCTCATGAGCACCCGGTGGCCTTACGGTGCTTGGCGTGCCGTAGACGTGGTGCTTAATAAATTCCTACCCAAGCCCTCCTTTATGGCAACGCTGGCCCGTAAACAGTCCTGATATGGGTCGGTTGACCCGTAAGGTTGGCATAGTCGCGCTTGGAAGGGGGGCCAATGCACTGGCTGTATATGCCGTGTATGCTCTGGCGGCGCGGACCTGGGACAAGGTGCAGTGCGAAGTATTTGCCGCTATTTGGGTGTTGAGCAACGCCCTTGTTCCAATATTCTTAATCGGCCTTCCGACAGCGGTCCTCTACTTTTTCCCCCGACGAGAAAATACGCGCGGCCTTGCCCTACAGGCGGGGAGCTGTGCGCTTGGCTCAGCCCTTTTACTAGGCGGTTTGCTACACCTAGCTGGAAGTGAGCTCTTTGCCATCTTACACGGGGATGAGGGTCCGCCGCCCGGGATGGATGAGCCGCTAGCGGCTTTTATTCCATACGCGGTTGCCCTTGTTGCGGGTGGGGTCCTCGACGCGGTGCTGATCGCTGCTGACCGGGCACACTGGCAGGCACTACTGGGATTGGGGTCTTCCTTCGGTCTCGTGGCTGCGGCCGCTGTGGGCTACGCTTGGGGATTGACTACGGCAGAGGTTCTGGGACTTATCTCCTGCGTCGGACTGCTGCGGCTTGCAGCGGCCTACGTTCTCGTCTATCGAGTCGTCGGATCCGGTGCGCACTGGGGGGCTGATGGGTGGCGAGAGCTCTTGTCGTACACTCGTCCGATTGCGATGAATGACGCCGTGGGTGCTCTGTCTCGCACCGTAGACCGCATAGTTATACTCTACTTTTTTACGCACGAGACCTTTGCTGAGTATCATTTTGGCGCGGTCGAAGTGCCCATAAGCCTGCTGCTTGCTGCCGTAGTTACGGTCTTGGTCCCAGAGATCAGCGCGCTGTATCAGCGGGGAGATCGACAGGCTATTGCCCATTTGTGGCGCCAGGCGGTTTCACGTCTTGCCCTTATTGCGCTACCTCTTTTCTGCTTTCTATTTGCCTTCGCGGACGTGTTTATTGCGTGGTATTTGCCGGCCGAGTATGCTGCTTCTACCTGGGTATTCAGAATCTTCTTGCTCTCATTGCCGCTGCGCTGTGCCGTCTACAATCCGCTGTTGGTGGGCATGGGTAAGGCGTCTTGGGCGCTGTGGGGAAGCCTATTTGATCTCGCGTTCAATGCCGCTCTTAGCGTCGGTCTAGTCCTTTGGCTCACGCAGTCCGGTAGCGCGTGGGCCTATCTAGGCCCAGCCATTGCTACCGTCGTGGCAACCTACGCTCAAGTAGCGTTTCTAGTGGGGGCCATTGCCATCCATCTACGCTGGACCTGGTCCGATCTGCTGCCTTGGTCCGGACTGGGTCGTTTGGCCTTGATTGGCGTAGTCGCCTCTGGGGCATCTCGGTGGGTGAGCCAGTGGATTGAACTGGGAGCGATGATGCAGTTGGGGCTGGGGGGGGCACTGTGTGCGCTGGCTACGGTTGCCCTACTCAGCGCAGATCCCCACCATCGACATGCGCTGCGTTCGCTGATTTCTGCGCTCTATTCTACAAAGGCTGCAAGGTGACGGATCGCACTGGAGACCTGCGCGCCGGGGTGCTCATTGTTCTGGTTGGGCTCTTGGCCTATGGAAACGTCCCGGGCAATGCTTTTCACTACGATGACAGTCATTCTATCCTAGAAAATCCCCACATACGTTCGCTAGAAAATATGCCCCGTTTCTTTAGCGATCCCGAGACTTTTTCGGGACTGAGTGACGTGCGAATGTATCGGCCCCTGCTCGTATTGAGCTTTGCCCTCAACTATGCCCTGGGTCAGTATGATCCCATCGGCTATCACCTCGTCAACGTGTTCCTGCACGTGATAAACGGGCTGTCCCTGTGGCTTTTGGCGCGGGCTCTGGGGATGCGTCCATCGACGGCGCTCCTAGCCGGCCTCCTCTTTGTCGTCCATCCGGTGTTGGGTGAACCCGTCAACTACATCAGCAGCCGCTCGTCGCTGATGGCGACGACCTTTGTTATTTGGGCGTTTGTTTTCTATGTGCAGGGGAGGTCGGCCCGGTGGGTTGGGTTGGCCTATGGGGCTGCGTTGCTGTGCAAGTCGAGTGCGATTGCATTTCCCGTCCTACTGCTACTGGCAGAGAGGGCAAAGGGTCGAAATCGCATGGCGTGGAGCGCTCTGTATGTGCCCGGTTTACTCAGCGTCGCATACGTGGCGTTTACGCGAGAGATCATTGGTAAAGCCATGCTAGAGCCGGTGCGCGATCACGGCGCACAGTGGGCCACCCAGGTCAAGGCGCTCGTTCTCTACGTGCACAAAGTGGGCGTACCCGTAGGCCTGAGTATAGAGCCGCAGTTTCGCGTCTCCTCCTCGCCGTTTGAAAGTGGGGTCGTGCTCGCTCTGCTGGCTGTCCTATCTGGGCTGATCGTGCTGGGCAGGGCGCGAGGCGGTCTGCTGCTTGGTGCGGGATGGTTTTTTATTGCATTGTTGCCTCCTTCTATCGTGCCGCTGAACGTTTTGGTCAACGAGCACCGCCTGTACCTTCCCATGGTTGGAGGTGCGCTCTTTCTCGCCCAGCTCCTTGGCAGAGTGCGGGGGCATCCGCGCGTGGGGTGGATCGGCCTCCTCGTCCTAATAAGTCTGTGTGTTCAGAGAAATATGGATTGGAAAACGGGTGAAACGATATGGCGAGATGCCGTAAAAAAGGGCCCGATGATGGCTAGGCCCTACGTAAACTGGTCGCAGGCGCTGCTCGAAACGGGCCAGGTCGAGGCTTCAATTGAGGCGAGTCGGCGTGCCATAGATCTCCAGCCGACGTTGGGACAGGCGCACTACAATCTGGGTACGGCTTATATGCATCAGGGTGCCTACGATCTGGCGGAAGCCCATCTAGAACGTGCAGTCCAGCTAGATGTAGGGCTTTTCGCTGCGCACAACAACTTGGGCAACTTGCACCAAGAATGGGGCGACGCGGACGAGGCGTTAGTGCACTATGGGCGCGCGCTGAGCCTCCAAAAGGCCCCTTCGCTTTTCCACAATATGGGAAACGCCCACTTAGAGGCGGGGCGATGCGACTCCGCTCAGCACTATTTTCGTCGAGCACTGGGGTTGGATCCTCATATGCAAGAGGCCTATAAGGGGCTGGTAAAGGCGCTGCGGGGAGAAGAGAGACTTGGAGAGGCCATAGAAGTTCTGGACGAGGCGTTGCGCCTGTGGAAGGGGGATGAAACGCTCTCTCTCATGTTGGCAGAGTGCTATAGCGGGCTGGGTCGAGTAGAGGACGCCCGTGCAGTCTACAGGAGATTGGGCAAAACGCCCGAGCAGGCCTGGGCTCTCTTGGCTCGGGAAGCGCTGCGGCGGGGAAATTGGCAGCGTGCCTACGACGGTCTTGTCGAGGCGCTCAGAGGTGACGTCAGCGCGGAGCTTTACAACGACTTGGGGGCCTCGTTGGTGGGCTTGGGGCGCATTGAAGAGGGCCTGCAGGCCTTCCGTAAGGCGGCGCGCTTAGATCCCAAAATGGCGGGAGCCTTTGCCAATATCGGTCGCGTGTACGTTCAGCACGGGCGGCAGATAGAAGCTATTGCCGCTCTGCAGCGAGCCGTAGAATTAGAGCCAGGTAACGGGGCTCTCTTCGCGCTCTTGGGCCAGGCATATGAAGAGATGGGCCAGTGGGATGAGGCTCAGCAGTCCTATTATCAGGCCGTAAAATGCGCGCCCAAGAGCGTCGCCTATCGCATCAACCTCGCCTATGCCTATCAGGCGCTTGGACAACCGCGTCAGGCCGAAAAGGGTTACCGCGCTGCAATCGCTCTAGACGAGGAGAGCGTACCGGCCCTCTTTAATTTGGGGGCGCTGCTTTTAGAGCGTAAGAGGGGAACGGAGGCGATGGACTTTTTTCAGCGGGTATTACGCATTTCGCCCGAAAACGTAGATGCTCATATCAACGTGGCCGGCATCCATTTAGGGCAGGGGGATCGCGCACGAGCGTTGGACGCGTATCTGGACGCCTCTAAGTTTGAAATGGCACCCGAACTGCGCCGGCTCGTTGAAGCGCAGATGCAGGCTTTGGGCAACTAAACGGCTCTACGCATCGAGCAGGGCCGTTGCTATTTCAACCCATTCGTCTTCCAGAGAGGTCTGGCAGTGCGGTTTTTCAGCCCGTCCATACCAATAACCGGCGTTGGATTCGTCCCCTTCGACGCGATGGAGATAGGCATGTACCCAGGCGCCCTCCGGATCGGGTGTATCCTGGGCCAGCGTGTGGGCAGCTTCCCAATCGCCCTTGGCATCTTGCCATAATGCCTGCAGCCCCTTGCTCGTACCGGCCGGTGGCGTACTACCCTTCAGTGAGTCTCTAAATGCGGTCAAGTCCATTTCTCTCTCCCTCTCTGGTGGATTGTTCCATTCTAGGGTGTGTATCTACTCTTGGCAAGTTTGCGCCGTATTTGCTTGCCGAAAAAGGGGTAGAGGCGTACTTTCAAAATCGGCAAAAGGGCCTCTCTAACAGGGGTTTTCGCGTTTTACATAGCCGTTCTCAAGGAGTTCCATTTCATGGCTAGCGGTGCAATAGGTGTTGGTATTATAGGTCTGGGTACGGTGGGTAGTGGCGTAGTGCGTCTTTTGGAAGATGCTCCGACTTCTATGCGTCGGCGCGAGCACGTTGAATTTTCGATTGAGCGGGTTGCAGTGCGCGACCTGTCAAAAGAGCGAGATGTGGAGATTGACCCGGCCAAGTTGACGGATGATCCAACGGCCGTTCTCGATGATCCCAACGTGCAGTTGGTCGTGGAGTTGACGGGAGCTGAGCCCGCCTACGAATGGGTGCGCGGTGCGCTAGAGCGGGGCAAGGACGTGGTGACGGCCAACAAGGCCCTGCTGGCAGAACGGGGAGAGGAACTTTACGCATTGGCCCGGGAGAAAGGCGCTGAATTGCTCTTTGAAGCCAGCGTCGCAGGCGGTATTCCCATTATTCGCTCTCTGCGCAATGGACTCGTGGCCAATCGAGTGGAATCTCTCTATGGCATCTTGAACGGCACGACAAACTACATTCTCACCCGCATGACGCGCGGCGAGGGCGGCTACGATGAGATCTTGGCCGATGCACAGGCCATCGGCTATGCGGAGCCCGATCCAACAATGGATGTGAGCGGGCGAGATGCCGCGCAAAAGTTGGCTATTTTAAGCCGCATTGCTTTTTGCTGTGCCGGCACTGGAAGTGACGTTTTCTGCGAGGGTATTGAAGAGATCGAGTCTTCCGACATTGACTATGCGCGTCAGCTCGGCTACGTAATAAAGCTCTTGGCGATTGCCAAACGCAGCGGGGAATCGGTTGAAATGCGCGTCCATCCGGCCATGGTGCCTGCCGACTCGCTGTTGGCCAATATAAACGACGAGTTTAATGCGATAGAGGTTGTCGGATCAGCGGTGGGAAACCAGGTCTTTTACGGCAAGGGGGCTGGGCAGATGCCGACGGCCAGTGCCGTTGTATCCGATATGGTGGCCGTAGTCGAGCGCAAAGCCGACGGGGCCGGTCCCGCCGTTGGGGATATGGTCCTTGGTCAGGAAGCGCTTCCCGTCGCGCCGGTCGAACAGATTCAAATGCGCTACTTTCTGCGCATGCAGGTTTGTGATCTGCCCGGCGTCTTGGAGCACATAGCCCGTATTTTGGCCGGCGAGGAGATTAGCATTGCCTCGGTGTTACAGAAAGAACGGGACGTAGATGGCGGGTTAGTGCCTCTGGTTATCGTTACCCATGAGGCGCGCGAAGAGTCCGTGCAGCGGGCCCTAGACGCGATTGCCTCCGTCGAGGCGGTGCAGGGGGCTGTCCGGCTTATTCGCATGGAGGAACTCTAGGTGAAGTACCTGGTTCTCGTTCCCGACGGCGCGGCGGACTATCCCCTCGAAGCGCTGGGGGGGAAGACTCCTTTGGAAGTGGCCCATACGCCGAATATGGATCGGCTTGCGCGCGAAGGATGCGGCGGAACGGTGTGCATGATTCCTCCGGAACGCCACCCGGGAAGCGACGTGGGTAACCTCGAAATATTTGGATACGATACTCGGATCCACTACACGGGGCGCTCTCCCCTTGAAGCGGCTAGTATGGGCGTCGATCTCGGTCCCGACGGAGTTGCTTTTCGGCTCAATACGATTCACCGTCAGGGAGATACGCTGGTCGACTACAGCGCGGGGCATATTTCCACGGAAGAGGCGTCCGCGCTGGTCCAATCAATTGCCGCGGAATTGGGCCGACCGGACGTGCGTTTTTACCCCGGTGTCAGCTATCGACACCTCCTGGTTTTTGACAATGGACCAGAAGGTCTGGTTTCCTACCCGCCACACGATATTATGGGGCAGTCGGTCAGTGCACATCTGCCCAGCGGCGAGGGAGAAGCTTCTATTCGTGCGCTCATGGAGCAGGCCGAACCCATTTTGGCCGAGCATCCGGTTAATAAGCGGCGCGCAGAGCGCGGAGAGCCAACGGCTAACGCGATTTGGCTGTGGGGATCTGGGCGCGCGCTGAAGCTCAAATCACTGACGGAGAAATTTGGCTTTACCGGTGGCGTGATTTCAGCCGTTGATCTGGTGCGCGGTATAGGGCGTAGCGCTGGGTTAAGCGTGGTTGAAGTGCCCGGCATAACGGGGTATCTCGACACCAATTACGAGGGGAAGGCTCAGCACGCATTGGATGTCCTCGCCCGCGATAACTTCGTGTACGTGCACGTGGAGGCGCCCGACGAGGCGGGGCACAACGGCGATCCGCAGGCCAAAGTGCAGGCCATCAACGATTTTGATGCGCGCGTTGTGGGCCCAATCCTCGACGGATTAGAACGGCTCGGCCCCAGCCGGATATTAATGACGCCGGATCATCCCACGCCGATAGCACTGCGCACGCACAGTCGCGATGCGGTGCCCTTTGTGCTGTGGGGCGAGGGCATTGCTGCCGACGGCCTGCAGGGATACGGCGAACGACTAGCAGCAGAGGGGAGTCTGCACCTCGAGCACGGACATTGGCTGGTAGAATACCTGCGGGGCACGCGCCCGCTTCAGTAAGAGAGAGAAGGAACATGTCAGATCAGTTTAGCGTGGCAATTATGGGCGCAACCGGCGCCGTTGGTCAGGTTATGATGGAAATCCTCGCCGAGCGAAACTTTCCCATAGGGAATCTGAGGCTATTGGCTTCGGCTCGTTCAGCCGGTCGGACGTTCACATTTCGAGGGGAGGAACTCACCGTACAGGAACTGCGGGAGGACTCTTTCGAAGGGATCGACATTGTGCTTGCTTCGGCGGGTGGGTCGCTGAGCAAAGAATACAACCCGCACGCAGTGGCCGCCGGCGCGGTGGTCGTCGACAATACGTCAGCCTACAGGATGGATCCGGACGTGCCTCTGGTCGTGCCCGAGATCAACCCGGATGATCTTGATTGGCACAAGGGTATCATCGCCAATCCCAACTGCTCCACAATCATTATGGATGTCGTAGTGTGGCCTCTTTACCAGCAGGCAAAGGTCAAGCGAATCGTCGTCTCCACCTATCAGGCCGTTAGCGGAGCGGGCGCTCCGGCTATGCAAGAACTGGAATCGCAGACGCGGCAGATTTTGGCGGGCGAAGAGATCGAGCCGCGCGAATTTCCGCACCAAATAGCCTTTAATCTCTTCTCACACAATTCCGATGTGGGTCCGGACGGATACTGCGAAGAAGAGACAAAGATGATCCGCGAGACCAAGAAGATGTTTCACGATGACGCAATTGGGGTGACGGCTACTACGATCCGCGTGCCGGTTATGCGTGCTCATTCAGAGGCCATTAATTTGGAGTTTTTCGAACCGTTTACCGCCGAGAAAGCGCGTGATATTCTCGCCGAAGCGCCGGGTGTTCGCATCGTGGACAACCCAGCTGATAGTCATTTCCCCATGCCCATTGAATCCTCGGGCCAGGACGACGTGCTGGTCGGCCGGATTCGCCAGGATGTGTCGAGGCCCGACCAGACGGGATTAGACCTGTGGGTGAGCGGAGACCAGTTGCGGAAAGGCGCAGCCCTCAACGCGGTCCAAATCGCTGAAGTCATGATCGAGCGCGGGCTCATAAAGCGAGCATAAGAGCGGAACAGAATACAGATTGACGGGCGGCGCCGAGGAACGGAGGCCGCCCGTTTTTTTATTCCCCCAAAAAGCTATGAAAAGACGCATTCTCATATTCGCCATGAGTTATCCGCCACAGGCGGTGGGCACTGGTAGCTATGCCTACGCGCTCGCCTGTGGGCTAGCTGATGGGGGCTATGAGCCCCTTGTAGTTGCGCCTTCGGTAGAGGGCGATAGGGCGTTTGACGCCAACTGCACTTTTGCCGTTGGTCGCTTTGCTCTACCCCGATCCGTGCCCATGCGCTATGTGCGGGCGAGGGCCCTGCTCAAGGAACAGGTTGAAGTCTTCGCTCCCGACTGCACGTGGGCGACCAATGGAATGGCGACGAGAGTGGCCGGGCTGCTCGACTGCTGGAATCGGCATCCGCTTATTACGTCCATGCGCGGTTCTGACGTGGTGGTTCACCTCGCAGGTGGGGGCGTGCTGAGGGAAATTGAGAGTATGCTTCAGCGCCGAGCCTACGGGCAGTCGGCCGCGATTGCGGCGGTTAGCCGCTTTGTGCGTGATCGCGCGGTAGCACAGGGCGTTGATGGCCGCTCTATTTTTGTTCATCCCCCGGCCTGGCGGGCCCAATACGCCCAAGATTATTGCTATGATCCAGCGTCTCTCTCTCTGCAGTTTCCCATACTCAAGGGTAAGCGAATCGTGCTCACCGTAGCTAGGCTCGTAGCGCAAAAGCGCGTAGACAGGGTGCTACAGGCAGGGAGTCGTCTGTTAAAGGAATTTCCCGACTTGGTGCAGGTGATCGTAGGTGACGGCCCCGAGCGGGAAAGGCTGGAGCGTTTGGCGCGCGAACTGGGCTGGGGGGACCGCGTCCTGTTTGTGGGAGCGCTGATGCCTCAGTCGCCTCAGCTTTTCGACATGTATAGCGCGGCGGAGGTATTTATGCTCCCAAGCGTGCGCGAAGGAATGGGAAATGTATTTATCGAAGCCGGTGCATTTGGGCTGCCCTGTCTGGGCGTTTCGGATGGGGGTGTTCCGGAATGTATTGAAGAGGGGAAGAGCGGGTTGCTCTGCCGAGTCGACGACGTAGAAGATTTGTGCGCCAAGCTCCGGTTTATATTGAAGGATCCAGAAAGAGCGCGTCAGATGGGGGCTGCGGCCCGAGATCGAGTAGAGGTTGCGTTCAGCGAAGCAGCGCTGGCCGAGCGGGCCATCGAAGTCATAGAAAGCGTGTGTTAAAGATCGATGGCTAAGCGCGTCAGTTTAATAAGGCGGTTGAAGCAGCAGACCATGCGCTCCGGTCTGGGCCAGGCAGTTGGGGCCAGGTGGGGGCGCGTGCTCACGCCGGAACGATGGCTCTTTATAATCGGTTGCTACAATTCGGGCACGACCCTCTTAAAGGACCTACTCGCCGAGCATCCCCACATTGGCACACTGGCCGGAGAGGGCGTTAAGTTCAGCGATGCGCTGCCGCGTCCCGAGGATTTTGGGTGGCAGCGCATGTGGTGTCAGTGTGTAGATCAGGTGCGCCTTAATCCGGAGGATCGTGAGCGCGCTGATCGAATAAAGCGCCAGTGGTCGATGCTCTATCCAACGCGTCCCGTTTTGTTGGAGAAGTCCATTGTCAATGCCGTGCATATTCCTTTTCTGAAGACGCACTTTAAGCCGGCCCATTTCATTTACATTGTGCGCAATGGCTATGCGGTTGCGGAGGGGATTCGGCGCAAGGCCGAGCCGGGTAAGCGCGGCAATCCAGTATATAGCGGAGCCTATCCAGTCGGCCTGTGTGCGCGGCAGTGGGCGGAGACCGACCGAATGGTAGAGCGCGAACGGGAAGGGCTATCACATTTTATGAGCCTGCGCTACGAGGACTTTGTCGCGGCCCCCGACGTGCACCTGCGCCGCATAACCGACTTTATAGGGATTGATCCACTCGACGAGCGACTGCTGGCCCAGGATTGGAACGTACACGGCGTTGAGTCGACCATTCGAAACATGAACGGGCCGAGCCTTGCGCGCCTGTCGGATGCGGATCGAGCCGATGTGTTGGATGCGGCCGGCGATGTGTTGGAGCGATGGGGATACGGACCAGAAGATTCGGCGTAACGTCCCCTAAGGTGTTCCCTTTTTTTTGCGCACCTTAATGTCTACAAAAACCCATTGATCCTGACGGTTTAAGGTGTGCAAGCCGAGACGGGTACCCGTGGGGAGCAGGCTCGTATGCGTTTTTTCTCTATAATGAGCCGTATTCCAAGTCTCTATTTCTCGAAGGTGAAGTCCGTATCCGTAGCGCTTGGAGCAGTCCTGGGCGGGGCGCAGGATACGTTCGCCCTGCTGGATGATACGTCCCGCAGGGCGAGCGTTTCGCACGTCCGAAATTACGGGATTAAGGGGGTGAGGCGTCCACTCTTCACTCAGCGGAGAATCGGCATAAAAGAGAAAGAGCTCGTCGCGTGCTGGGCTTTGTGGATGCGCCGCAATACAGGTAAATAGCCACCAGAGTCCCTCGTGGTAGCACAGCGTTGTATCGACCGCTTTTATTCTCTTGAGTAAGGTTCGATCGTAGGTCCATCGATCGGGGAATTGCGTGCAGCGGTAGAGATCCACCGTTGCCTTGTCGCTGCTTTCTGGCAGCATGTAGAGGTCATCACGGTAGCTAAAGACAAAAGGATAAGACAGGTGCCCAGCGGTTTCTAAGACGCGGATTGGAGGGCCGCTGGGGCCGCGTTGGTCAAAGGGCAGGGCGGCGATATGCCCCTTTTTCTCATGCTGATCGTACTCTTCAAAAAAGAGAAATAAGCGATCCTGGTGGACAAAGGGAAAAGGGTCGGCCCAATAGGTTCCAGGAGGGCTTTCAAGGGGCGTGAAATGATCGAAAGAGGGAGGGAGGTCAGTTCCATTATGGATACCAAAATAAACATGCCATTGGGTTGACTGCCACCAGTCGCTCAACCCACTGCGCAGGGTGCGTTTAAGGAACTGAAAGGGAGAAAAGGAGGGGCTTTTCGCTGGCGTATACGCCGATGGTTCAGCGCAGTGGCCGTGGCGTCGGTAAAAGGCGTCGGCTCCCTGAGCTTGGAGTGCTTCTAAGCGTCTGGGTATAAAGGTATGTGCGGTCCAGTAGAGGCGCTGATTGCTCCGGCCAACGGAGTAGGTGTGGAGCGCGGTGTGGGTCCGGTCGATGCAAAACGCGTCGCCCTTGTAGAATGCAAAGAGGCGGGCCGTTGCTACGGTAGCGTCCTCTGCCGTGGCGTTTAGACAGGCGGTGTCGCGGAGAAGATCGGGCTGGAAAAACCACGTCCCGAGGGGAGCGTCCGTCTCCGTGGGGGAAACCCGACTGAGGTGTAGAACGACGTCAACGGACTTGTTGGCGTGGGGGCTAAGGGTAAGTGGCGTAGGTAGGGGGACCTGCTGCAGGGCATCTTCCCCGACGGGAAAAAGCGATCGGTCTATGCGTTGATAGAGGCGGTTTACCTGCCCCTCTGCGCGTGAAATAGATTGGGCGTATTCAACATGTACGATACGCGCGGCGGGGCCTTTCTCTATGGATTTTAGCAGTTCGGCAATCCATGCTGGCACCTCTACTCCGTCAACGATGATACCTACGTTTAGTACGGGGGTGGACACCCTTAAATCAGTCGTTCCCCTGGACGCAAACGTGGTTGATAAAGCGCTCGTATAGGGCAACGCCTTTCTTGAGCTGATCGACTTCAACCCACTCGTCTACGGTGTGGGCCTGGGCGATATCACCGGGGCCCAATACGACCATTTGCTTCATTTTTTTGCCGTAAGCCATGCCATCGGTACCGTAGGGCACGGTGAGGGCGCGCCGTTTACCCGCAAGTTTCAGCGCCGTCTTTACCAGCGGCGATTGGGGATCGGTATAAACGGGCTCGCCCAGATGGCGGATTTCGCATTTAACCCCGTGCCGTCGCGCACTTTCCTTAGTGCGCGCAATCAGCGACCGTACGTCGACGCCCGGCATGGGGCGATAGTTGATGGTGCAGACCGACTGCACCGGAGAAATATTGGTGGCAAGGTTGTGGTCGTTAATGCCGATACTCCACTCTGAATGGGGCGGTTTGAACTCGTCGTTGCGAAAGGCTACATCCTCGAGCACGAGTTCGTAAATCTCACGCATTTCCTGCAGAAAAGGGATCATCTTAATGTTGGCATTAGTGCCTTTGAGCGTGCTCGTATGAGCGGCCTTTCCCTTGGAGGTTATGACCAATGACATAGACCCCTTGTGCGCATAGACTACATTGAGACGCGTGGGTTCACATATGATGCCGTATCCGCTGCTGGCCTGGGCGAATAGCTTGGACTCCTTTGTCACCATATGGGCTCCAACGGCATGGACTTCTTCGTCGGCGGTGACGATGATAAAGAGCGGTTTCTTCAGTTCGGCATCCTTGAAACGAGCGGCTGCACTGAGCGTCGCTGCCAGCGGCCCTTTCATATCGCATGAACCGCGTCCGTACAGTTTGCCTCCCGTCAGCTTGGGCTTGTATTGTTCGGGTAGGGCAGGCACTACGTCATCGTGGCTCATGAGCGAGAGTCCGCCGCTGCCTTTGCCGAGACGACCGACAATAGAGATCTTGTCTACGCCGTTTTTGTCAACGTAGGGCAGTCGCTCGATTTCAAAGTTGAGCTGGTTCAGAACGTCGGCGATACACTCGGTAACCTCGACGTTGCTCGTTTGGCTTTCTGAAGGGAAGGATACTAGCTGGCGCGTCAGTTTTACGACGTCGAGTTTCATTGTAGTCTGCTCTCTCTCATCGGGCAATCTGTTGCAGGTAAGGGCACTCTATAAGGCAAACATATCGAGTTGTGTTGAAGGGAGCAAGGGGGCGCAAATAGGGGTCCGACAGTAGCTTATAATAAGTTAAAAAACATAATAACTATTGTTCATATATCGACGTCTCTACGGGGTGTGATGTCCAGTCAATGAGACGGTCGAAGGGTGTTTTTAAATTATACCTGATGGGAGAGCGGGCTGTTATGGACTGTATTCGCTTTGGTATTGTTGGCGCGGTGGGACGCGGGAACTCGTACGTTCGGTCGCTGTTGGCCCATACGTCAACGGAGATAACGGCGCTGTGCGATGTCCGCTTAGAGGAAGCCCAGCGCGCTGCGGCTGAACTGGGCGTCGAACACGTGTTTGGGAGCATGGATGCCCTTTTGGAAGCGGCCGTGGTAGACGCGGTTGTCATCGGCACGCCCATGCAGTTTCACGCTCCGCAGGCCATGGCTGCCCTCGCGAGAGATATTCACGTGCTGTGCGAGGTGACGGCCGGCGTTTCGATCGAAGAGTGCCGCGATTTAGTCTGCGCAGCACGCCGCTCTTCTGCCCAGTATATGATGGCGGAAAACTACGCTTATATGAAGCAAAACGTACTCGTGCGCGCGCTTGTTGATCAAGGACTCTTTGGGGAAGTATACTACGGTGAGGGGGCGTATATCCACGAATTGAAGGGGCTCAACGAGCAGACGCCGTGGCGCCGGCGCTGGCAAACCGGGGTCAATGGATCGACCTATCCAACGCATAGCCTTGGACCGGTTCTCCAGTGGTTTGGAGGACAGCGCGTAACGGCCGTATGTGCCATGGGTACGGGACATCACTATCGGGATCCGCGCGGCGATCACTACGAAATGGAAGATTCGGTGACCATGATGTGTCGCATGAGCGGAGGAGGCTTGGTGCAGATACGGGTCGATATGCTGTCAGATCGTCCCCATAACATGACGCATTACGCCTTACAGGGGACCGATGGTTGCTACGAATCGGGAGATGGGTTTAGGGGCGAAGCGCGTATATGGCTGCGTTCGCGTTCGCGAACCCATCAGTGGGAGGCGCTCAGCGAACTCGAGGCATTCCTCCCAGACTATTGGAAAAATCCGCCTCAGGAGGCCCTCCGTGCGGGGCATGGGGGAGGAGACTGGTGGGAAGTGCAGGATTTCATTGATTCCATTCGCGAAGATCGACCCGCTCCGATCGGCATCGATGCCGCTATGGATATGACCTTACCCGGGTTGGCCAGTCAGACCTCCATAGCACAGGGAGGCACGTGGGTTGCCGTGCCCGACCCGCGAAACTGGACGTGAGAAAGGATCGGACATGGATGATGCTCTAGCGAAACAATGGCGCACTGAAGGCTATATCGTAGTGCGCGGCCTGTTTGACCCGGATCGCTGCCGGCGCCTGCTGGCCATTGCTGAATCAGCGCTCGAGCAGTGGCGAAGGAGTAACCCTGAGACGGGTGAGCCGGGGGGAGGAGCCAATGCGACGGTGATGCGCCACCTCAATCACCCCGAATATTTTGCGTCGTCCGAGCAGGATGCTCGCTGTGAACTGCTTTCGGCCATCGCCGATCGGAAGGTCCTATCCATCGGTCAGTCCATACTTGGAGAGGAGGTGCTCTTTCGCTGCACGAGTCTATTTATGAATCCCCAAGAGGAGAGTCTGGATGGCAACTGGCATCGCGATTCTCAGTTTCACTGTCCCGACGAGGCCGATGAGCAAGAAATGATTGGCCGCGGTGGTGCGGGAGGCACGAGTATACAGCTGCAGATTGCCCTCGTGCCCTCAGACGATGTGGAAGTGGTGCCGGGGTCTCATCTGCGCTGGGATACGCCGGATGAATACGCTATACGTCGTGCCGAAGGAGGCATCCATAACCGCTCGAATAGCATGCCGGGCGCGCTGCGGGTCGCCCTTCAGCCCGGCGATGCGGTCGCCTTCAACCCCTGCGGTTTGCACCGTGGGCGATATCACGTCGATAGGATGCGGCGCACGCTCATGCTGACGTACACCCAGATGAGTGCTCCGCGATTTGACTACTTTTCAGACCAGCCTTGGTTTTTAGAAGAGGGTTATTTAATGGGGTTAAACGCGGAAACGCGCGGCTTCTTTGAGCGTTTTATTGAGCAGTATCGCTCCGATTGGGAGCCGGCTCCATAGGGGGGAGGAAGAGTCGTTGTATCTAATCGTGGAAAGGAGTGGATTGATGTCCCCAATCCAGCGCTGTCTGAGCGCGTTTCTCGTGGTCTTTTTCTTCGGCGGGTCCGTCAGTGCGGGTTATATCGAAGGCGTGCCTTATTTCCATCAGTTTAGCAACCGGATCAACCCGTCGGGTTCGTGTCAGAATACCTGCGTTGCAATGGTATTAAAATACTATGGGGCAGCGGACATAACGCCGGATATGATATCTTCCAAGTGGGGTACTTCTGTGGCACAAGCCACGGGCGGCCTGAAGGCGGTCTTTAATGAAGAGGCGGCCCTACGAGGGCTGCGCGTGCGCGATCGATCGACGGAAGACGGGACGCTGAGCGAGCTGCACGAAGCGCTGGATGCGGGAAAACCCGTAATCGTTCACGGCGGTTTTTCTACCGTGGGCCACCTGTTGGTTCTGGTTGGTTATGATGCGCGCTATTATTACGTCATGGATCCGGCCAGTAAGTGGACTGAGCAGGTTAACGGCGGGTTTACCAACACCGACGATGCAGATATTGGGCGCTATACGCGCTACGGACGAGAGTCCGTAGAGAATGCTATTCTATCGAGTGACCATCGGCGGTTAATACGCATGCACATACCTTACTTTGAGCCGGGTCCGCTGGAGGGGACTTGGCAGGGGGCGTGGACGGACACCGCAGTCGCTGGTGGCAGGGTTCGTTTAGAGGGAGAGTTTGTAGTGCGTGCAGAGGGCGAGGGGGCCATCGGCGTGTGGGCCGATCTCAGTGCGCTGGGCGGTCCTTCCGACCAGGTCCTGTCGCCTCTAGGAGACGGGGCGTATCGATTTGACGTAGAATTTGAGGCTCGACCTGAACCCGGTAGCTACGCGGTGCCTTTTATTTTGCGTCAGGGAGAATGGGAGGAGCAAATAACGCGTAGGATCGTGCTCGTGCCTCCCTCAAATGCTTCCATAGTGGGAGATACTCTGGGTGAAAGCTGGACCCAGGAATTTTTGCTCAATGCATCGCTGGCCTGGCAGGAGGGCACCGTTCTCGGGGGAGAAAAGGCGCTTGCCGTCGATGCGAATGCCTTCACGATTGAGTTTAAGCCCGAAAAGCCGATGGCTCTATCGGGATACAGAGCGCTGCGTTTTTCCTTTCATCCCGGTGAGGCAACGGCTGGCTGGAGGCCCGCTTTCTCCGTGCAGCTGAACACCGATGCGCGTAAGATCGAACCCCTGCTCGGAGATGCGGTC
>Ga0181593_10000184_pt1 | contig 50836 bp, 45 predicted proteins | sample 071ome_19_FD_133756 | JGI IMG/M metagenome (GOLD analysis project Ga0181593, IMG submission 133756) | Coastal salt marsh microbial communities from the Groves Creek Marsh, Skidaway Island, Georgia - 071413AT metaG (megahit assembly) | ecosystem: Environmental > Aquatic > Marine > Intertidal... | reverse complement strand
GCTGTAATCCTTGCTCTTCTGATCCGTATTTTCGATAAGCAGGCCAATGGGCGTGCCAGTCGTCCTGCCTTCGAAAACACCGGACAATATTTTCACCTGGTCCGCTTCCTGGCGCTGGGTTGTAAACCGGCTTGTACCCGGTTTGCGCCGATCAAGATCAATCTGCAGGTCTTCCTCACACAAGGCCATTCCCGGAGGACACCCATCCACAATACAGCCCAATGCCAGCCCGTGGCTCTCGCCAAAGCTGGTCATACTGAACATTTTTCCGATGGTGTTGCCGGCCATACTGGTTCCTGAAACTGTTCCTGAAACTTCTGTCGCTGGATGCTCTTGAAAGGCGCGGGATTATACCCCTTTAACTAACTCAGGTGTTAGCGCTAAGTCCTTGTCAATGCATGCTTTTGATGAGTTTATCGTGCCTTTTCCAAGTGTTGCCGGCATTCTAGGGAAGTGATATAAATAAATCCAATTTATAGAATTTATAACTTCTATAACTTTTTGTTATAATGCGGTTTGCTCAAGGGAGAGGCCAGCATGGAAATAGAGGAATTACGGGCCTTTCAGGCTGTCGCGGAACTGGGCTCTTTTTCCCGCGCCGCGGAGCGCATACATCTCACTCAGCCGGCCATCAGCAAGCGCATTGCCAATCTTGAACACAAGCTGCAGGCTCAGCTGTTTGACCGGATTGGCGGCTCTGTCCAGCTTACATCCGCGGGCGCCCTGCTCCTGGAGCGTGCAGCTGAAGTTTTACTGGAGCTGGAGGACATTCGGCGCGGGATCAGCAACCTGTCCGGAGGTGTCAACGGTTCGGTGGTGTTTGCCACCAGCCACCATATCGGCCTGCACCGCCTGCCGCCTGTACTTGAGCGCTTTCATCAGAATTTCCCGCAGGTGAAACTGGATATTCGTTTTCTGGATTCCGAACAGGGCTGCCAACAGGTGGCTCGCGGGGAACTGGAATTCGCCGTGGTAACACTGCCGCCTCGGGTCGAACCGCCCCTGCAAACGCGGATGATCTGGCATGACCCGATACATATCGTCGCGGCGGCAGACCACCCGCTGGCAATCCGGTCCGCCCCCCTGAGCCTGAAACATTTGCTGCGCTACTCAGCCCTGCTTCCGGCCCCGGAGACCTATACTCGCCGCCTGGTAATGGCAGCATTTGGCAACCAGGCCGGCAAGGTGAATATCGAGATCAGCAGTAATTATCTGGAAGTACTGAAAATGCTTACCCGGGTAGGTCTGGGCTGGAGCACACTGCCAGACATTATGCTGGATGAACATCTGGTCACACTGGAAGTACCGGAACTGGCCCTCAGCCGTGAGCTGGGCGTGGTCACCCATGAGCGTCGCACACTGTCCAATGCCGGACAGGCATTTATTTCCCTTCTGGAGGGGTTTGCCCAGCCTTCTCAGGCCGCTGGCAGTTGATCCCTGGATAAGAGGCACACCCCTTCCCCGCCGTATTCAAAGTCCAGCCACAGAAACGGCAGGTCTGGTTCCGAAGCGTCCAGTGCCTGCCAGGTATAGCCGGTTTCCAGGATCAGGTGCCCTTCCCGGGTCAGGAAATCAGCCGATTGAGCCAGAATCTGACGGGGAATATCCAGCCCTTCTCCGCTACTGACCAGCCCCAACTGCGGCTCCTGCCAATATTCATCAGGCAGCTCGCGATATTCATCCGCAGGTACGTAGGGCGGATTGCTGACAATCAGGTCGAATACTCCGCTGACACCGGCAAACAGGTCGGACTGCACGGTTGTCACCCGATCCTGAAGGTCATATTTCTCAATATTGATCCTGGCAACCTCCAGGGCCTCTGGCGATATATCTGCCAGCACCACCCGGCTATCAGGAAAAGCCAGGGCACAGGCAATACCGATGCAGCCGCTGCCGCAGCACAAGTCCAGGATGGTGGCCGGTTCAGCATTGAGCAGCGGGTCAAAGCGATTTTCGATCAGCTCGGCAATTGGTGAGCGTGGTACCAGAACCCGCTCATCCACAAAAAACGCCAATCCCGCAAACCAGGCTTCATGCAGCAGGTAAGCAACCGGAATCCTTTCATGAATGCGCCGCTGAAGCAGGGTTTCCAGTCGCTCCAGACATACTGCATCAAGAGGCGTGTCATCAGCGACCTCATTAATCCCTGCCTGGGCAAGGACTCCAAGCAAAAGCCACTGGGCTTCACTACCCGGATTGTCCGTCCCATGGCCATAAAACAGGTCCGCCTGCTCCATGCGCGTCATGGCATTCTCCAGCCAGTTAGCGGCTGTTTTGAGGGACTGGTTTTTCACGGATTTTCTTTACCCCGTTGGCAGTTTCGAGTAGGGTGCGCAGTTTACTCGACATCGACCAGCGGCAACAGCGCCGCGTAAACTGGAAAAGAAAAAAATTCCCATGCAAGACAAGACCTTAGAGCAGGCCTACGCCGCCATTATCGAAAATGTTGGTGAAGATCTCGACCGTCACGGCCTCAAAGATACGCCTGCCCGCGCTGCCGAAGCCATGAAATTCCTGACCCGGGGCTACACCCAGGACCTTAATCAAATCGTCAATGGCGCCCTGTTTCCCACTACGTCAAACGAAATGGTCATCGTCAAGAATATCGAGCTGTATTCCCTGTGCGAACATCATATGCTGCCCTTTATCGGCAAATGCCATGTCGCCTACCTGCCGAATGAAAACGTGATCGGACTGTCGAAGATCGCCCGGATTGTGGACATGTTTGCACGCCGTCTTCAAATCCAGGAACACCTGACCCAGCAGATTGCTGAATCCATTCAGGAGATTACCAGTGCACGGGGCGTTGGCGTCATCATCGAGTCACAGCATATGTGCATGATGATGCGGGGCGTGGAAAAACAGAATTCCAGCATGACGACTTCGTGCATGCTTGGCGCCTTCCGGGAGAAACAAAGCACCCGCGCCGAGTTTCTGTCCTTGGTCAGCTAGAACCTGAATTCGTCAGAAAATCCTGTATCTGTTCGGCAATAGTCTCAACATCGCCATCCAGGTGCTGATGGTGTCCGCCTGGCAGGTCAATCTGTCTGATCTGCTTGACCAGCGCCATGCGCTTCCTGATAACGTCCTCCCTGAACACAGCCTCCTTTGACGTTATCAACAATACCGGACAGGAAATCGCTTCCAGGAAGTGAGCGCCATGCTCTTCGGTCAGGCTTAACAGGCTCGTGCGCGTCAGGCGCTGGTCATGCTGCCAGTAATAGCCTTCCTCTTTACGGGATATTCCCCGAGCCCCAAGCAAGGCTGCGGCCTCTTCGCTGATGCCGCGCCTGGCCCGTGCGGTAACCGCCTCTTCCCGGGTCTTGTAGATACCTGCCCGACGCAATGGGAATTTCAGGCGCTGGTTGAACGCTGTACGCATCTGCTCCAGTGCGTCAGACGCTGGTGTGGTGATTACGCCGATCACATCAAGCAGCACCAGCGCTTTTATCCGATCAGGAAACAGAGCTGCCAGCAGGCTGGAGACACCACCGCCCATGGAATGGCCCACAAGTACAAACTGCTCAAGCCCCATGGCATCAGCAACCGCCATGGCTTCCAGGCCGTAGTGCCACAAGGAATATTCAGCCGCAATCCCACGGTGATGTGAAAGCCCATGCCCTGGCAGATCGGGTATTACCCAGTAGAGATCCGGCAGCTGCGGCGCAAGCTTGTCGAAAGTTGCCGCATTATCCTGCCAGCCATGCAGGGCCAGAATGGGAGAACTGTCAGGGTTTCCCCAGGTCTTTACGGCCAGGGTCAGGTCGTGAGTGGTGACGGTATGTTCCTGGCTGACCATGATGCTGACTCAGGAAGATTGCACCTGGTTGGGATCGGGCTCCAGTATCCAGGGACAATTCCCCATCCCCAGACCGATGATATCCAGTGATACACAGGCCAGGTTGGCAGTTTCCAGGATATACAGACCGTCGATATTCCCCCGGGTAAGCAAGGCCAGCAACTCCGACAAAATTGGATTGTGGCTGACCAGCAGGATGTTTCCCTCCCGGCTCGGTTCCAGGAATTTCATGATGCCTGCCGCACGCTGATTGGCACTGAGTTCCTCAACCGTTTCAGCTTCAGGGGCATCGAAAAGCATGGACAGAAAGGTGTCTGCCGTTTGCTGGGTTCTGAGTGCAGGACTCACCAGGCACCGGTCCAGCCTGGCATTTTTGGCCGCGAACTGGCGGGCAACATTGATCACTTCTTGATGGCCGGCTTCGGTCAACTGACGGCCAGCAGATGAAGAGGCATGGGCTTCAGCTTCACCATGCCGCAGGAGATACAAATTCATTCAAACAACTTCATGTATTCAGGTTTGTAACCTGTCATTGGTCAGAGCGACGGTTTGGGTTCACCACCGCTGTTCGGGTCTTCCTGGTTTTCCGAACTGTTTTTACTTCCAGGGAAATCCACACTGTGCCTGTCAGAATCTTCCGCAGACTGATCCCGGTCATCCTCCTGATCAGTAAAGCTCATGTCAGAAAAAACATCATCCCTGTTGAGTGGTTTATCTGGCTCATTGCGCTCCGGGACACCGCCCTGGTCATCCATGTCGGTCGGTGGTACTGAATCTGTGGCTGCCGCCTGGGCGGCTTCAGGTTCAGCTGCAGCATCATTTGAAGCAGTCGTGGCCGGACCATCATCATGATCATCCACATCATCCGTCCCGGTTGAAAACGGCCAGGGTTTCTCGTTACTGGCATAAAGCATAAAACCCAGCAACTGTCTCAGGTAATCAGCCAGAATGGTGCCGAATTTTCTGAGATCAACATTATCCGTGCCAGTAACAAGACTGATCAGGGCCTGCAGGACCACGATAACCACCAATACGATGGTCACGATCCACCACGCCACGCCATAAACGGCCATGAAAATAATGCGAGTCCACTGTGAAGGAGACAATATGTTTTTTTTGATTTCTTCCGCCCTGTCGTCACTCATGGCAACCTCCATTGGCTGTCGATATCGGTTAAGCGCCGTTGTGCAACCTGCCTCTGGCAAATTCCACATCCAGCCCTTGCTCCTCCAGCATTAACGAACTGATTATATGGTCTACAGTCTCATTGTTGTACACAATTTCATAGAGACCGTTAACAAGCGGCATTTTCACACCCAGCTCATCGGCTTTTTCCTTTACCTGCTTCAGCGTGTTCACCCCTTCCGCCACCTGGTCCATCTCGCTGATGACAAGATCAATATCCTTGCCTTCACCCAGCGCCTTGCCCACACGAAAGTTTCGCGACAACGGAGAGGAACAGGTCACGATCAGGTCGCCGACACCGGATAGTCCAAGGAAGGTCATCGGATCCGCACCCAACTCCACACCAAAGCGGGCCATTTCGGTAAGGCTGCGGGTAACCAGCATGGCATTGGTGTTGTGGCCCATGCCAACCGATTCGGCCAGACCGGCAATAATCGCATAGATGTTTTTAAGGGACCCACCCAGTTCCACCCCCAGCATGTCGGAGTTGGAATATACCCGGAAACTGTCTGATCGAAGAACGTTCTGTACTTCTTCCACCACATGATGATCCTTGCTGGCGACAACAGCGCCGGTGGGACTCCTGATGGCGATTTCCTTGGCCAGGTTCGGCCCACTGAGAACGGCAATATGAGCGTTTTCTGTTTCCTCTGCCAGTATCTGACTCATCAGGGCAAAAGTTTTGGCTTCGATCCCCTTGGTCAGGCTGACCAGGATCACGTCCTTGTGGATTAGAGGCTTCATCTGCCTGACCACCTGACGAAAACTGCTGCTGGGTACTGCCACAAAAATCAGGTCCACATCCTCAACAGCACCGACCAGATCATCCGTTGCCACGACATCCTTGTGGAGCTTGTAGCCCGGCAGGTAGTTGACGTTTTCATGCAGCTTGTTGAGTGAGGCCACCTGTTCCGCATCCCGCATCCAAAGCAGGGTTCGATGACCATTATTGGCAATGATGTTGGCAATCACGGTGCCAAAGCTGCCACCTCCCAGAACTGCCACATTTTTAACTGACATAATTTTTCTTATCTCGGCTTCTGTGAGTACTGACCTGCCCTCACATTGATGCGCGGAAAGATAGCAGGGATGCGTAGCCAACTCCAGCGCCCCTGCCCCGGGGCAGCATTGCGGGCACCATGCACATACTATAGAATCGCAGGCCCTTCAGGCACCAAGATCACCTTCACCATGGACAAAACTGTCTGGTCAACCATCAAGGCGGAAATCACGGAACAACTGTTTCATGAACCGGACCTGGGCAATTATCTCAGCAAACGCATACTTGCCCATGAGGATCTTGCCTCTGCCCTGTGCGCCCTGCTGGCAGGAAAACTGGCCTGTGATGACATGCCTGTTGAAGTCCTCAGATCCGCTTTCAGTGAGGCCATGCGTTCGGACAGCACCATCATCGACGCTGCCACCGGGGACCTGTTGGCCATACGTGAGCGTGATCCTGCGGTTAAAACCTATTCCACCGCCATTTTGTACTTCAAGGGTTTCCAGGCACTGCAGGCCTATCGTGTTGCCCATTGGCTTTGGGATCAGGACCGGCGTGGCCTGGCGCTTTATCTGCAAAGCAAGATTTCGGAAGTTTTTGCTGTCGATATCCATCCGGCCGCTGTTATCGGCAAGGGCATCCTGCTGGACCATGGCACGGGTATAGTCATTGGTGAGACCTGCATCCTGGACGACAACATTTCCATCCTCCAGGGCGTGACCCTGGGTGGCACGGGCAAGGAAACCGGTGATCGGCATCCGAAGATCAAGGCCGGCGTTCTTATTGGTGCCGGGGCCAACATCCTGGGCAATGTTACCATTGGCGAGGGTGCCTGGGTGGGGTCCGGCGCTGTTGTGGTTGAAGACGTAGAGGCCCATACCACCGTGGTGGGTGTGCCAGCCAAGGTAGTAGGCCGTCCACGAACATCACAGCCTGCCCTGGACATGGAACACAAAATCAAAAGCGGGGACTAGTACCCTGGATATACCGGCCCTCGTCCTGGTTCACGGTGCCTGGCACTCTTCCGCCTGCTGGAATCCCATCCTGCCTTTCCTTGAACAGGACATGTTCACTGTCCATACCCCGGACCTGCCTGGTCATGGCAGGAACCATGAAGATCCTGACAGGCTGACGCTGGCCCGTTATGCAACGTGGCTTACGGACTTTATCAAGAGCCTCAACAAACCAGTGATACTGGCAGGACACAGCATGGCCGGGTTGGTGATCTCCCAGGCGGCAGAGAACCGTCCCGATCTTATCCAGCGCCTGGTATATCTGAGTGCCTACCTGCCAGGCAACAGGCAAAGCCTGTTCGATCTGATTGCGGCGAATCACCAGGCAATTGATCCGGCCCCCATAGAAAGCATCATGACCATGAGCCAGGATAACCGCCGATGCGGCATACCAGCCGAACAGATCAAAAGCCTCTTCTACAATCGTTGCCCTCCATCCAGATCTCACCTCATCCCGAGTGAATTTCCCGAAGAGGCAGCCCTGCCCTTGTCGGGCAAGGTGCGCTTGACCCCGGAGAATTATGGTCGCATTCCTCGCACCTATATCAGCTGCCTGGATGACCAGGTCATACCCGTCACGCATCAGCGGCAAATGCTTAGAACAATTCATTGCGATGAAATGATTCAGCTGGATGCAGACCACAGTCCCTTTCTGTCGTGCCCCGACATGCTGGCCGCCCTGCTCAAGGCCATCGTTGATAAAGTCTAGGCAGTACTGTTCTTGCCTTCCTTGTATCGCTAGACTTACAGTCACGTTTAACTCAATTCGTACCAACCAGCTGTCTTTTGGTCCTTTATCACTGATACCAGACTACCAGGAAGCCGGGTAAAGAAATTCGAACCAGGAATACCATGTCGCTACACAAGCATCGCTCACGATTAATTACCAATGGCAAATCCCGCCTTCCCCAGCGCGCCTTTTTGCGTGCCACAGGTTTCAATGACGAGGACATGACGCGCTCGGTGGTCGGCATTGTGACCACCGAGGGGGAAAACACCCCCTGCTCCATGAACCTGGCAGCCCAGGCTGTACATGCCGCCAACGGGGTGCGCGCTGGCGGCGGCAAGCCGGTTAACTTCACCACGATTTCAGTTTCTGATGGTGTTTCCATGAATCATTCAGGCATGTTCATGAGCCTGCCGTCGCGGGAGCTGATCGCAGACAGCGTGGAAATGGTGGTTCACGGGCATGCCTATGATGCCTTGATTGCCTATGGAGGCTGCGACAAAACCCTGCCAGGCCTGATGATGGCCCTGGTCAGGCTTAACGTTCCGGGCGCCTTTCTTTTCGGGGGAACAACCCTGCCTGGCACCATTGATGACCGTGAAGTCAACATTCTGGATGCCAATGAGATCCTGGGAAATGACCAGGCAACTGATGCTGATCTTATCGCCATGGAAAAAGCCTGCCTGCCGACAGTAGGCGCCTGCCCCGGGCAGTTCACTGCCAGCACCATGGGTATGGTGGGTGAAACCCTCGGCCTGTCTCCGTTGGGATCCAGTACCCTGCCATCGGTGTACTCCGAACGGGAGGCCCTGGCAGAAATAACAGGCAGGCAGGTCATGGAGATCCTGGCCAATGGCTCGCCACTGCCACGGGAACTGGTGACCTTCAACAGTCTTGAAAATGCCTGTGCAGCGGTTGCTGCCACTGGCGGCTCTACCAATGCTGCATTGCATATTCCAGCCATCGCCAATGAAGCCGGAATCGCTTTTTCCCTGGATGATGTTGCCCGGGTCTTCCAGCGCACTCCCTTGATAGCTGATATGCAGCCCGGGGGCCGGTTCCTTGCCAAGCACCTGCATGAAGTAGGCGGCGTACCCGTGGTACTCAAGGCCCTGCTTGATGGCGGTTATCTTCATGGTGACTGCCTGACGCTGGATGGAAGGACCCTCGCACAGGCATTGGCGTCAACGCCTGCCCCGGACGGCAGTGTGGTCAGGGCCATTGACGCACCTATCAGTACCACGGGCGGCCTGGTTGTCCTCAAGGGCAACCTGTGCCCGGATGGAGCCCTGATCAAGGTGGCTGGTCTGAAATCCCTGAAAATCACCGGTCCTGCACGGGTTTTTGATTCCGAGGAAGACTGCATGCGGGTTGTGGCAAATCAGCAGTACCAGGCAGGAGATATTCTTGTGATCCGGTATGAAGGTCCTCGTGGCGGACCCGGTATGCGGGAAATGCTGGCGGTAACCTCGCGCATTTACGGCCAGGGGATGGGGGAGAAAGTTGCCCTGCTTACAGACGGCCGTTTTTCAGGGGCCACCCGCGGCATGTGCATCGGGTACGCCAGTCCGGAAGCGGCCAGTGGCGGCCCCATTGCCCTTATTGAAGATGGAGACATCATCAGTATAGATGCCGAGGCCGGTACTATCAGTGTCGAACTGGGTGACGATGAACTGGCCTCCCGCAAAAGCCGATGGCTGGTCCCGCAAAAAAGACTCGCCGGCGCCCTGGAAAAATATGCCAGCCTGGTAGGCCCTGCAAATCTGGGGGCAGTCACACACAGCGGTAATGTTGACTGGCCTTATGAACAGGTTACTGCAGACCAGGATGACCCTGCCCGATGAAGATCTCTGACCGCCCGGAAATTCTTGCTGCCGGCTTCCTGCCTGATGATGCCATGGCCGGACTTGAGGCACGGTTTACCGTCCATCACTATTACCGCGATCCTGATCCGCAGGCACTACTCGACAGGGTTAAACATCAGGTGGTGTGGATGGTGGGAACCTCCCATGCATCTATGCCTGCCTCACTTATCAATGCCCTGCCCAATCTGGCCGGTGTTTCAGTCTACGGCACCGGCTTTGAAAAAGCGGATGTGCCAGCCCTGTCTGCCAGGCAGTTGATCCTGACCAACACGCCAGACGTGATGATTGAAGATGTCGCCGATCTGGGCATCGGCCTGATTCTGGCTACTGTCCGGCGAATGTGTGCAGCGGATCGATTTACTCGCGAGGGTCGCTGTGCCAACGGGGTCATGCCCTTTGCGCACTCTCTTCAGGGCAAGACCCTGGGTATTGTCGGTATGGGCCGCATCGGAAAGGCCATGGCTCAACGTGCCAGCGCCTTTAACCTGAACCTCATCTGGTACGGGCCCAGACCAAAACCGGAACTGCCTTATCCCCGTTACGACTCCCTTGAAGCGCTGGCCAGAGCGTCGGATATCCTGCTTTTGGCCATGCCGGGTTCTCCGGAAACGCGCCATATGGTTAACGCAGAGATTCTGGACTGCCTTGGCCCGGACGGGACACTGATCAATCTGGCAAGGGGAATGGTTGTGGATGAGGCCGCGCTGGTTGCAGCATTAAAAACCGGCAGGCTTGGGGCCGCCGGACTGGATGTCTTCGAGGATCTGGCGCACCCGTCTCCAGAATTGTTCGATATGGATAATGTGGTCCTGTCACCGCACCGCGGCAGTGCCACCTTTGAATCAAGGCATGCCATGGCCCAGCTTTTCCTGGCCAACGTGCATGCCTTTTTCGAGGGAAAACCGCCCAGAAGCCTGGTGGATATCTAGTGCCTTACGGCAGGCACTTGCTGCCCAGGTAATCACCGCCACCGCAATAACTGATGTCCTGAAGCTGCAGCAGGATGCCATCAACGTCTGTGAAATACACTTCCGGTGTACCCCCTTCCGCACCACCACGTTCCGGCATGCGCAGGCTGATGTAATGCATCAGAGGACCCAGGGTACGACCATTTTGCGGTGTCACGCCATTGTCCTCCAGCTTGAGCAGCACATCATCGACCATAAACCCCTCCATGTTGAAGCTGGCATGATGCACATTGGCCGGAATGGAGCCTTCACGCTGGCCGCCGGCAAACATTACAAACTGCTTCCCATCCCCAATACCCACAGAGGGTGTGGTTGCCTGGTAAGCCTGGGCCTTGAGGTCAAAAAACCGCAGGAAAAAATCGCTGGATCGTTCACCACCATTTACAAAAGCCGTGAAATGATTGATCTCGCTCAGGGCCATACTGCCAGGTGCCACGGCCTCCGGTTTTCCGCATACATTGCCAAGCGCGCCCGTCCCTGCACACCAGGAAGAGTCGGTAAGTTGAAGCACAAGACCACGCTCATCGGACAAATACAGTGTAGGGACGCCACCGCGATCGCTCACCCAGGTAGTCATGGGATTTTCGATGCCCGGGACAGTAATGTCCGGCGGTGCAATTTGCCTGAACCCTCCCACCTTCAATTGGGCAAGGGTATCATCAAGATCAAAGTTTTTGACCGAAAATCCGTAGTGCGTAATGGCCGGACGCTCACCATTGCGCACCGGTCGCAGAGCCAGGTACTGGTTGTAGGGACCAAGCTTGAGGAACACCCTGTCTTCGCTGCGTGATTGTACTGGCATGCCAAAAAGCTTCTGGTAGAACGCCAGGCTTTTTGCCATGTCAGAAACCCGCAGTTCCAGAAAATTCAGTTTATCCAGTTGAATGCCGGATTGGGCCGACACCGTCCCTGACAGCATCAAGGCCCCTACCAGGGCCGTACCATAACCCAGAAGACTACGTCGATTGATCATGCTGCATCCTTATATTTATGGAGTTGGATTAATCTCTTTTAGGGACTCATCATGCACCATGCATGATAGCGAGTCCAGATGGAACAGGTCTCCATTCTTGCCCTTTATTGACTTTCGATCCGCCCTGTGTGAATTTCAGGCCGCAAGATTCATGAATCTTGCACACTTGTTTGCTATCTATTTCAGTCCTTCCCTGTCGCCTTATGCACCGGCAAGCAGTGGAATAGGAAACGTGATGATCAATCAGCTTTTTAGGGGATAAAAATGAAAATGAATAAACTTGTTATCGCAGGTGCCATTCTTGCCTGCCAGGCGTTGCCAGCTATGGCACAACCCGGTGGTCAGGCAGAACAGGACACCAGTATGAGTTTCTTTATCACCAGTCGCGGACTTGGCGATGGTGCAAATCTTGGCGGCCTCGCCGGCGCCGATGCCCACTGCAGTGCCCTGGCCGAAGCAGCAGGTACACGCGGCAAAACCTGGCGTGCCTATCTGAGCACAACCGGTCGTAATGGCGTGAATGCCAAAGACAGGATTGGAGATGGTCCCTGGTACAACGCTAATGGCGAGTTGGTGGGCCGCAGCGTCATGGATATCCATTACAGCAATGCCAACCTCAACAAACAGCGTTCTGTCACTGAAAACGGTGATACAGTCAATGGTGTTGGCGACACGCCTAACCAGCATGACATCCTGACCGGCACCAACCCGGATGGCAGCGCTTCCGATATGACCTGCAACAACTGGACCAGCAATACCGACGAGTATCGTGCCACTGTAGGCCATTTCGACCGTGTTGGCGGAGGCGCCATGGCTGAATCCTGGAATGCTGCCCACCCATCACGCGGCTGCAGCCAGGAACAGCTTCAGGCATCCGGCGGCAACGGCTATTACTATTGTTTTGCTACTGGCGAATAATACCTGTACCGGAAAACAAAAAAGGCGCCAGTTGGCGCCTTTTTTATATGACTTTATATGACTTTATATGACTTTATATGACTTCCCTGGATGCCAGGCTTTATGGCCTGGGCAGAATGGCTATCCTGTCGCCGGAAAACGTACCCACCCATATTTCATCGCCAACTGGCAGCGCCGAACTGGCATCATGCAAGGCTGCATCCTCACCCGCCCCGCCGACACGATTCATGGCCAGGTTGTAAGGCGTGATTTCCACGACAGACCAGCCTGCTTCACAACTGTCAGTGCCGCAGTAATCCGGCGTGTTGCTGCCTGCCGCATAAAGCTTGCCCTGATCGGTCCAGCGAATGTTATCCGGATAGATGCCAACCTGCACAGCCTCCCGCTCCGGTGGAGTAGAGCTGCGGTCGAAGCGAACAACTTCTCCCGTACCAAAGGCTGACATGAAGACAAAACGCTGATCGTCCGAAATGACAATACCGTTCGGCCCGGCCCCTTGCGTCCCTTCCAGAACAGTCACGTCCTGCCCTGGATGCCACTCGAAGATATGACCGGTATCCACACCATTAAAAACATCCTCAATGGTATGAAGAGCCGGGTTATAAAACTGGGTTGCCATGAATCCACCATCACTCAGGATAGTGACACTATTGGTCCATGATGACTCCGGCATGGGAATGCATCCAACCCATTTGATTGTTGGCTTCAGGAAGGCATCCACTTCAAAAACTTCTATGGCTTCCCGGGCCCCATGACTGGTCATGTACAGGTGGTAAAGTTCGGGTCCCTTGTCAATTTTGCGTAATGCCAGTCCGTGGGCTGAAAAATGATTGCTATCCAGGGGACCGGGACAGCCGGAAAACAGACTTTCGTCCTGCCGGAAAACAGGATTGCTGCCAGGAAACAGTACCTCAAAGGAATGATCAGTACTGTTAACCAGATGCAGCCTGCCATTGATATCGCCACCTGTCAGACTGCCATCCATGCCGGACACCAGCACCCAGGGCGTACCGCCAATCTGCAGGATGTCCTCACCGTTGGTAATTCCACACATATAGGAAATGTCTGCATTAGCGTCACAGGACACAGGCCTGCTGTCTGCTGACAGCGTGTCCGGGGCAGCCTCTGTCTGGACAGGTGAAGCACTGTCATCACTGCAAGAAGCCAGCAAAAGACTCAACATGACCGCTGAAAGCCTTCGCAACATAAACCTGTTCATCATCACCCCCGTCATTTCCGGCAGGCAGGATATCACCTTGAGTTGAAAAGCGGCAATTCATATCATGCCGGAATCGAGCCTGCTAACACGGATATCAAAATATGCTTTTCTCATCCCGTCTTTTCCTGATGTTGGTTTCTCTCGCGGGCGCCATTTTCAGCACCTCCCTGTATGCTGCAGCATCCGGTGCAACAATCCGCGAATCCCGGCGGCTGCTCACCCAGGACTATGCCATGTTCAGGGCTTCTCAGGTCAGCAACATCACCTATGCACTGGACGTCTCAATCGACCCTGAATCCGACATATTTCAGGGACAGGTCAGTATCCGGTTTGACTATACCGGGAATAACCAGGCTCCCCTGACACTGGATTTTGATCAGGGTGAAATTCTCTCATTCTCTGTGAATGGTCAGGATGCACAATATGAGTATGACAAATGGTTTATTACCTTCGGCAGCGAACAGCTCGTTGCCGGCAGCAATCACCTTGTCATTGACTATCGACGCCCCTACACCACCGATGGTGATGGCCTGCACAAGTTCATTGACCCTGAAAACGGCGAAATTTATCTTTACACCAATTTCGAGCCCTACAACGCCAACCGGTTTTTCCCCCTGTTTGATCAGCCGAACCTCAAGGCGCCCTTTACCCTGACTGCCCACGTCCCGGCCAACTGGGAAGTCATTTCCAACCAGCGTGAAACCAGTCACACCTTGAATGGTGACAGCCAGACATGGACCTTTCCTCCAACACCCCCGATATCGTCCTATCTGTATTCCTTTCATGCCGGTCCATTCAAGGTCTGGGAAGACCGGTCAGGTCATATCGCCTTGCGGCTTTTTGCCAGGACATCCCTGGCTGACTATGTGGATGTGGAAGAATGGTTCACACCGACAAAGCAGTTTCTGCCGTTTTTCCAGACCTATTTCGACGTGCCTTACCCATTGAACAAGTATGACCAGATAATTGTCCCTGACTTTAATCCGGGTGCCATGGAAAACCTCGGTGCTGTCACTTTCAATGAGGCCTATCTCAATCGGGGAGAAAAAACCATTCGTGAAAAAAGCCGCCTGGCTTATGTCATAGCCCATGAAATGGCTCATATGTGGTTTGGTGATCTGGTTACCATGAACTGGTGGAACGACCTCTGGCTGAATGAAAGCTTTGCCACTTATATGGGGTACCTGGCGCTGGACAGTGCCAGTGATTTCGAGAATGCCTGGGATATTTTCTATTCCCGCGACAAATCCAGGGCCTATGTCGCTGATGCCAGGGTAACTACCCATCCGATTGCACTTGAAGCGGCCAATACCGCGGATGCCGTTGCCAATTTCGACCTCATCACCTACCAGAAAGGCAGCTCTGTCCTGAAACAGCTCCCCTATTTTATCGGCGAGGAAAATTTCAGGCGGGGTGTCAGTCAATACCTGAAGGAGCACAGTTTCGCCAATGCCCGTCTGGATGACTTTGTGGCGTCACTGGAAACCGCCTCAGGCATTGACCTGACCCGTTGGCAGCAGGAATGGCTGCAGGCCTCAGGTGCCAACACCATCACAACGGATTTCAGTTGCCAGGACAATAAGGTAACCAGTTTACGCCTGATCCAGTCAGTCCCTGCCACCTCAACTGCAGACAAGGTTTTAAGATCCCAGCGCACCCGATTGGGCCTGTATCGTTATGTTGACGGCACCATGGTGCTGGGCCAGGCTCTTCCTGTCACCTACGACGGTGTTGTTACCTGGGTACCTGAGGTCATCGGCCAGCCCTGTCCTGACATGGTTTTTCCGAATCTGGATGATCACGCTTATCTGGTTATCAATTTCGATCCCGTTTCACTGCAGACACTCCAGGAACATATCAATCATTTCAGCAGCACCACCACCCGGCTGATGCTCTGGGAATCCCTCTGGTCCGGCGTCAGGGATGCACGCCAGTCCCTGGACGATTTCCTGGGCTTCGCTTTTGACAATATTGGTGATGAAAATGATGCTAATGTAGTACGCCAGGTCAGCGGCAATATTGCATCCGCTTACAATTATTACTCTGCCTTCGGCGATCATGCCGACAAACTCGTCAGTATCCAGGCCTTTGTCTGGCAGGCGCTGGAAAATGCGGAACCCGGTTCTGAAATCCAGAAAATCTGGTACGACAATTTTATCGCCCGGGCGCATACCCGTGATGCCCTGGACTACATCACTGCATTGCTGGCAGGCACCGAAAGTATCGAGAGCATCGTCATCGATCAGGACAAGCGCTGGGACATCATCGTCGCCCTCAATCATCACCTGCACGGTGATTATGCCGCCCTACTTGACGCAGAAACGATGCGTGACACTTCCGATCTTGGTGTTAACAGCTCACTGGCTGCCAGGGCCAGCCGTCCGGACCCGGTTATCAAGGAAGCCTTTATTGATGAAATGCTCGCAGACCCTCTGCGTTACAAGCTTGCCAGCATGCGTTTTATCACGCGCAACCTGTATCCCAACAATCAGCTGCCCCTGATGGAGAACGTGGCGGACAAGGTTATAGCGGCCATACCTGTTCTCAATGAGTCCGCTGATGAGGGTTTTGTGGATGAATTCATGGTGATTTTGCCGGCAACCTGCACACCCGAGAGTGTCAGCAGACTTGATCAACTGGCCCGAACCCTCAACGATTACCCTGCTCTGATCACCCGCTCTGTTCTGGTTACCCTGCAGGAGGACCGTCGCTGTGTAAGCCTGAAGTCACTGGTCAGTAACGCCCCGTGATAAGCTCTGACAGCCCCGGACCTTTGGTGTAAAATGCCCCCCTTTTGAATTCCGGGCCCTTCCCCAATGAACCTGAAACAGCAACTGGACAACCTCATCGGCAATGCGATTTCCAAGGCATCCGGGCAAGCCGACTGTCGTGCCCTGATCAATTATGCCCGTGAGGAAAAGTTTGGTAACTATCAGGCCAACGGTGTCATGGGCATCGCCAAGCAGCTGAAAATGAATCCTCGGGAGCTCGGTAAAAAAGTGATTGCCGTTCTGGAACTGGACGGTATCGCCGACAAGGTCGAACTGGCCGGCCCCGGATTTATCAATATCTTCATCTCTGCAGACTTTATTGCTGAAAACCTCAACAACCTGCTGACAGCAAAGTCACTTGTCGCTCCCAAAAAAGACAAACAGGTGGTTCTGGTGGATTACTCATCGCCCAACCTGGCCAAGGAAATGCATGTCGGCCATCTGCGCGGCACCATCATCGGTGATGCCCTTGTGCGTATTTTTGAGTTTCTGGGCTGCGAGGTCATACGGCAGAACCATTTTGGCGACTGGGGCACACAATTCGGCATGCTGATAACCTACATGCAGGAGCTGGAAACCAGCGGTAGCAGCTTGAGCGGTGAACTTACGGACCTTGAAGTTTTTTACCGCCATGCCAAGGAACGTTTCGATGCTGACCCGGTCTTTGCCAAAACCAGTCGGGACAATGTCGTCAAATTACAGGCTGGCGATCCTGAATGCATGGCGCTATGGAAAGCCTTTATCAATGTCTCTGTTGCCCATTGCCAGGCGCTGTATGAAAAACTCGGCATTACTCTGGGACTGAATGACATTCGTCCCGAAAGTTTTTATAACGATCGTCTGGCCCCGATCATCGACCAGCTGGATCAGGCTGGTTTGTTACAGGAATCCGACGGCGCTAAATGTGTCTTCCTGGAGGAGTTCAAGAGCAAGGATGGTACACCGCTGCCTAGCATCGTGCAGAAATCCGATGGCGGTTTTCTGTATGCCACCACAGACCTGGCGGCCATCCAGTACCGCAATGAGGTGCTTCACGCCAACCGGGTACTCTATGTAGTCGACGCCAGACAAAGCCTCCACTTCCAGCAGGTGTTCAGGGTTGCCGAGCTGGCCGGTTTCAAAAATGCAGACTGCTCACTGGAACATCTCTCCTATGGCACCATGATGGGCAGTGACGGCAAACCCTTCAAAACCCGTACCGGTGGCACGGTGAAACTGCTGGATCTCATGGAAGAAGGTGTCAGCCGGGCTCTGGAAGTGGTAACCACCAAAAACCATGAGCTGTCAGAAGCAGAACGGGCTGACATTGCCAAGGTTGTCGGCATCGCGGCCATCAAATATTTCGAGCTCAGCAAGAACAGGAACAGTGATTACATTTTCGATTGGGACACCATGCTGTCCTTCGAGGGCAATACGGCCCCCTATCTGCTTTATGCCTATGCCAGGATTCGCAGCATATTCCGCAAGGAAGAAGCCGCGGGGACAGACAATTTCACCATCACGATCCAGACACCAGAAGAACAAACCCTGGGCCTGAAACTGCTCCAGTTTTCCGAGATCGTGGAACAGGTGGCTGAAGACTGCTTCCCGAATCAACTGTGCCTGTATCTGTACGAGCTTGCCGGCATCTATATGCGATTCTATGAAGCCTGCCCTGTTCTCAAGGCCGAGGCTGATATCCGCCAGTCCAGGCTGGGGCTGTGTCATCTGACAGCACTCACGATCAAGCAGGGACTGGCCCTACTGGGTATCGATACGCTGGAAAAAATGTAGCAGCCAGAGCACTTCACCCTACTCTGGCAAGGGTCAAATTGCTATAATGCGCGCGCTTGCAGTGCCCAGCACGGGGACTCGGCCGAGCCCCTAAATTCACCTATTTGATGATTACCAGGTAAGCCATGTCTGACAAACCGACCATTATTTATACCCTGACCGATGAAGCACCGGCCCTGGCCACCTATTCCCTGCTTCCCATTGTCAAAGCTTTTACTGCCACAGCCGACATCAATATCGAAACCCGGGATATTTCCCTGGCCGGTCGTATTATTGCGGTTTTCCCGGACTACCTGCCAGATGCCCTGCAACAATCTGATGACCTTGGCTATCTTGGCGCACTTGCCCTGAAACCAGAGGCAAATATCATCAAGCTGCCGAATATCAGTGCTTCACTGCCGCAGATGACAGCGACAATCAAGGAACTGCAGGCCAAGGGTTATGCCCTGCCGGATTATCCGGAGAATCCACAAAATGATGAAGAACGGGATATCAAGGAGCGCTATGACAGGGTCAAGGGCAGCGCTGTAAATCCTGTGTTGCGTGAAGGCAACTCCGATCGTCGTGCTCCCGGTGCCGTCAAGCAGTATGCCCGCCAGAATCCCCACAGCATGGGAGCCTGGTCCAGCGACTCGAAAACCCGCGTAGCCCATATGGATGATGGTGATTTCTTCGGCAGTGAAGTCTCCATGACATTATCCCAGGCAGATTCCTTCCGCATCGAGTTTGAAGATGAAACCGGCAGCACCAGCATCCTGAAAAAAGATGCCCCGTTGCTCGAAGGCGAAGTCATTGATGCCTGCGTCATGTCCTGCAGTGCCCTGCGCGAGTTTCTTGAAAAAGCCATTGGTGAAGCCAAGGCCGAAGGGGTTCTGCTGTCCCTGCACCTGAAGGCGACCATGATGAAGGTGTCTGACCCGATCCTGTTTGGTCATGCCGTATCAGTATTCTTCAAGGATGTATTCGACAAGCACGCTGACACTTTCCGTGAACTTGGCGCAAACCCGAACAACGGCTTTGGCAGCGTCCTGTCCCTGATCGACACCCTTGATGCAGACAAGAAAGCGGAAATCGAACAGGACATCAAGGCCTGCTACGACAAACGACCTCCGTTAGCCATGGTGAATTCCGACAAGGGCATCACCAACCTCCATGTGCCCAGTGATGTGATCATTGATGCCTCGATGCCTGCCGCGATTCGTTCGTCCGGCAAAATGTGGGGGCCTGATGGCGAACTGCATGACACCCTGGCTATTATTCCAGACCGCTGCTATGCCTCGGTTTACCAGGAAACCATCGATTTCTGCCGTGAAAACGGTGCCTTTGACCCTCGCACCATGGGCTCTGTCCCGAATGTTGGCCTGATGGCCCAGAAGGCAGAAGAATACGGCTCTCACGACAAGACCTTTGAAATCGCCGGAAAAGGCACTATCCGTGTTGTAAATGGCAAGGGTGAGACCTTGCTTTCCCACAATGTGGACAAGGGCGATATCTGGCGCATGTGCCAGGTCAAGGACGCCCCTGTCCAGGACTGGGTAAAACTTGCGGTGAACCGTGCCAGAGCCACGGGCAGCCCGGCAATATTCTGGCTTGATCCTGAGCGTGCCCATGATGCCGAGCTTATAAAGAAGGTAAATACCTACCTGCCGCAACATGATACAGCGGGTCTGGACATCCGCATCATGTCGCCACGGGAAGCCACCCGCTTCTCCCTGCAGCGGATGAAAGACGGACAGGATACGATTTCTGTAACCGGCAACGTACTCAGGGACTATCTCACTGACCTGTTTCCGATTCTGGAACTGGGCACCAGTGCCAAAATGTTATCCATTGTCCCCTTGATGAATGGCGGCAGCATGTTTGAAACCGGAGCCGGTGGATCTGCCCCCAAACATGTCCAGCAGTTCCAGGAAGAAAACCACCTGCGCTGGGACTCACTCGGGGAATTTCTCGCACTGGCAGCCTCCCTGGAACATCTTGCTGGTGCAACCGGTAATACCAAGGCCCAGGTACTCTCCACAACCCTGGACGAAGCAACCGGTAAACTCCTGATGGAAAACAGGAGCCCTTCCCGCAAAGTGGGCGAATTGGACAACCGTGGCAGCCATTTCTACCTGGCCCTTTACTGGGCACAGGCCCTGGCCAGTCAGGCAGACAATGCTGACCTGAAAGCGGCCTTTGAAAACCTGTCTGCGACGCTCACCGACCAGGAAAACACCATCGTTGGTGAGCTCAATGATATCCAGGGACAGGCTGTTGAACTTGGCGGCTACTACAAGCCCAGTCCTGAGCTTTGCGCCAATGCCATGTGCCCCAGCGCTACCTTGAACAAGGCCTTGAACGCCCTCTGAGCAATACTGAATATACCGGCACCGGTTTGAATACCGGTGCCGGTATCAGATTCCCGGGATCAGCCTCCGATAACAAACGATCAGTAAGGCTTCTGGAATACCAGCAAGGCCCTGGCAGTCTGTCCCCTGACCGTGAACACCATGGCGCTTCGGTCATCATCGGGGTTGTCGAGCAAAGCACTGTCGGCAATCAGGTTGAAGCCTGCACTGGTAACCTCATCGATAATCACTTCCTTGCCAATACGGTGAACATTGCCGGCATCCCGCCAGCCTGAGCCATCCTCGGCCTTGTGGTCGATAACCAGGTACTTGCCGCCAGGACGCAGTGCGGCAAACACCTTGCTGTTTAAGCCCCCGGTATCCACACCAAAGGCCTGGAAATCATGATAGGAAAGCACGTTGGTGACCATGTCGAGTCCATCCGGGAAATCAACCGTGTTGTAATCCACTACATGGTATCTGGCATTATTTCGGGCATCGGCAAACGCCTGCCCCGCTTTACCCACATTGCCATCCTGAAAGCCTGCCAGCAGCGGCAGGTCATACATGTCGACCATGCCGCTCCCGCCCACAGCTTCCACCAGCATTTCCGTGTAGTACTGACCAAAAGATGAGATTTCAGCAACATGATCCCCTTCGTTCAGATCCGCAATGGTCAACACCTCTGCAGGACGTCTGCCTGCATCCCTTGCCACCTGGTTGTCGGACCGCTGGGTGGAGACAACGGCACTGCGAATATGAGGCGGCGTATTTTCGGGGATATTGTAGTCCTGTGCCAGCAGATAAACAGGGACACAACAAAGCAACAGGCTGGATAGTCTGGTGATTAGCAAGATTATCATTCTCCAAAATGAAAAAAACCGGACTTACGATTGTAAGCCCGGTTAGTGTATTTCAAAAAATGATAATTTACTTGCTCAAATCCAGCAGCAGACGATTGAGACGGTGAATATAACTGGCCGGATCATCCAGTTGCCCGCCCTCAGCCAGGGAAGCCTGGTCAAAGAGGATAGACGCCAGATCGTTGAAGCGATCCTCATCAGCTTCCTTATCCAGTTTTTCCACCAGGGGATGTTCGGGATTGATCTCAAAGTTCGGCTTGAAGTCAGGCAAGGCCTGCCCTGCTGCCTCCATGATTTTGCGCATCTGCGCACCCATGTCGTGCTCGGCGATGGTCAGGCAGGCTGGAGACTCGGTCAGACGGTGGGTTGTCCTGACTTCCGCCACCTTGTCACCCAGGCTGGTTTTAATCCGCTCCAGCAAAGGGGCTGCTTTTTTATCCAGCTCTTCATGCTTTTGCTTTTCTTCCTCAGAGTCGAGTTTACCGAGATCCAGTTCTCCACGGGTAATATCCTGGAAGGATTTCCCGTCAAACTCCATCAGATGATTGATAAACCACTCATCCACGCGATCTGAGAGCAACAGGACTTCGATTCCCTTCTTCCTGAATACTTCCAGGTGAGGGTTATTTTTTACGGTGTTATAGGACTCACCGGTCAGGTAGTAAATCTTGTCCTGACCTTCCTGCATTCTGCCAACATATTCATCCAGCGACTGATCCTGCAAGGAGGTATCCGTATGCGTGGAGGCAAACAGCAGAAGTTTGGCGATTTTCTCACGGTTGGCATAGTCTTCTGCCGGTCCTTCCTTGAGCACCTGTCCAAACTCATTCCAGAAGGACTGATAGGCTTCCTTGTCCTTTTTCTTCAGCTTGGCCAGCATATCGAGAACACGCTTGATAAGCGCACTTTTCATGGAATCCACGGCCGGGTCCTTTTGCAGGATTTCGCGGCTGACATTCAGGTTTATGTCGTTGGAATCCAGAACCCCTTTGATGAAGCGCAGATACATGGGAAGAAACTGCTCGGCATCATCCATGATAAACACGCGCTGCACGTATAACTTGAGTCCCTTCGCAGCATCCCTGTTCCACATATCAAACGGTGCCCGGGAAGGCAGGTATAGCAGGCTGGTATACTCCAGTTTGCCTTCTACCTTGTTATGACTCCAGTCCAGGGGATCAGAAAAGTCGTGGCTGATATGTTTGTAGAATTCCTTGTATTCGTCATCGTTAAGCTCAGTACGGGGACGGGTCCAGAGCGCTTTGGCGGAGTTAACTGCTTCATATTCCGGGGCAGAGTTGTCCTTTTTGCCGGCATCGGCGTCTTTAGTATCGCTGAAATCTTCCTTGATCATCATCACAGGAATGGAAATATGGTCAGCATACTTGCGGACGATAGTGCGTAGACGATAACTTTCCGCAAAATCCTTTTCAGCCTTCTTCAAGTGAAGAACAATCCGGGTGCCCCGTTCATCCTTGGGGACGGATTCGACATCAAAGTCTGACTCTCCTGCAGACTCCCACCGGACGCCGCTGTCCGCCGGTTGCCCGGCTTTGCGGGTAAACACCTCAACCTTGTCAGCGACGATAAAGGCCGAATAAAAACCCACACCAAACTGACCAATCAGTTGTGAGTCTTTCTTTTCATCTCCTGTTAGCGAATTCAGGAACTGGGCGGTTCCGGATTTCGCTATGGTGCCGAGATTTTCAACAACCTCGTCACGGGTCATACCAATACCATTGTCACTGATCGTGATGGTTTTCTTTTTGGTATCAAAATCGACGGTTATTTTCAGATCGGAATCATTTTCATACAGTGACGCATCAGCCAGAGCGGCAAAACGCAGTTTGTCGGCAGCATCCGAGGCATTTGAAATAAGCTCACGCAAAAATATTTCCTTGTTGCTATACAAGGAATGAATCATCAGATGCAGCAGTTGCTTGGCTTCAGTCTGGAAACCCAGGGTTTCTTTTTTGGCTTCAACACCCATAAATGACAAATCTCCGGAAAATCAGTAACACGTGCTAAATGGGGGCAAGTCACCAAATTTCAAGCAAAAAAAAACGCATCCGGAGATGCGTTTTCCACTACGTACTGCTTTGTCATTATTGTTTTATCTTAAGTACTGTGCCAGGTCGCGACGTTGACGCTGAATAGTCTCATAACGTTCTTTTTCACGTGTGAGTACTGTAACCCAGGTTTTGGCGGTATCCTCACTGCGCTCATCACGCTGGGCGGCTCGGGCTGCTGCAATACCTTCATCGTAACGATTCAGTTCCATGTAGCAACGGGCAACCGAGAGGTTAGCCTGGTCAGGGCGGTCAAGACCACCTTTGTCAATGGCTGTGGTGAAGGCATCAACACACTTTTCAAATTCACCCATGGTGGAGTAGATACGACCGAGCCTGGAATAGTTTTCACCATCATCGGACATGGCTGCGGCTCTTTCCAGTGGAGTGACGGCCTTTTCATCTTCCCTGGCAATCTGGTAACAGGTCGACAGGAAGGAAAGGTTGCCTTCATCCTCAGGAATGATGCCATCCTGCATGCCTTTCTCAATGATACGGGCACAACCATAGGGGTAATCATTATTGTAAAGCTGGGCTGCCAGGTTGATCAGCTGGGCATCAGAATCAAGGTGCCCCAGAGTATTGACCACGTAATAGGACCGCGCCTGTTCCTGGAACTGCTCGATTTGACCAAGAACGGCTGGTAACAACACCCAGTCATCTTCATCATTAAAGAGCACCACGGACTCACGCAGGGTCTGATACGCCTTGGTGTAATCTTCAACGTTGAAATACAGCGCCCTGAGCAGATCGTAGGTGTTCTTTGGAACAGCCTCACCCTTGGATCTCAGGATTTCCATATTGCGCAGGATAAAAGGAATGGATTCCTGGTATTGCTCCAGCTGGTAATGCGCTGTACCAATTCGGAAATACACATCCTCATTGGGTTCCAGGGCTATCTGGTTATATTCTGTAAACTGCTTGATGGCTTCAGGGAACTGCTCCTGGATGTAGTACAGGGAACCCAGGTAGAAAAGGGTCTGTTCCAACTGTTCCTGGGTCAGTCCTTCCAGATTGAGCATCTGTTCATAAGCCTGAATAGCCTGATCATACTGCTCCTGAATCTGGTAGATGTTGGCGTAAAACTGCCACATGACGAACTGTTCACGGTCATTCAGGCGATCACGCTCAAACATCTCCTTGAGTTCATCAAGAATGGCCAGGGCTTCGGTATACATTTCCATGTCACGAAGTTCCATAACTTCGTTTACACGGGTGAATACCGCACGCCCAAGTGTTTGTGATGAACGTGCTTCAGGGGGCGCCCTGCGGCCATCATCATCTTCCTGGGCCAGAACCTGGCTATCAGTGAATACACCGGTATATCCGCCATCAATTACAGGTACAGCTGTGATCGCGGCAGCAATCAACAGTGACCTGCCGGCACCCAGCAGATATTTCGGAAAAATGTCATTTTTCATGATAAATCTCTCTTAGTTGTCTGCAAGGTTGTAACGGAACAGGTAACGCACCCCGGGTACTGGTACGGCAACACCGTCCGATACACGGGGATTGAATTTGAATCGGGATACAGCGCGACGAGATGAGGAATCAAAAATATTCTCGGGATCGGCATCGACGATCTGGATTGAATCTGCATCCACAGTGCCCTGTGCGGTTACCGTAAAGGACACGAGACACCAGCCTTCTATCCCGCGTGACGCAGCACGCTGTGGGTATTGTGGTTCAATGGTCACAATAGGCAGCATTTCCGAATCACTGGCGGAAATGGAGGCTGAATTATCCAGACCACCCATATCCACTTCCACACGCTGCAGATTGATACCTTCACCAGTAGGAGCATCCAGAGAAATATCGGGCTCAGGCAGATCCGGAATTTCTTCCGGAACATCAGGCTCTTCCGGTTTGGGCTCCTGACGCTGAACCTCAAGTTCAATCTCGGGCATGGTGATGTCGGCGATCTTTCTTACTTCACCTTTTTCCGGTTCAGTCTGGTCCATGGAGATCAGGAACTGCATCACGAAAAATAGTGAGAACGTCACTGCAACGGCAAAAACCAGTGCAAAAGCGATGTTAAATAATCTAACCATAATCTATTCCTCGGCAGCTATCTGGGTACAACTTGCTTCGGATTCTCTGGCAGCATCCATAATGAGCAAAACGAACTCATTGGCGGCTTCCTTGTCTGCCTGAATAACAACACAGGCGTTGGGTGTTTCCGCCAGTCGCTGCTCTAGCCTGAGCCTCAGGTTCCTTGGCAGCACGATATCGCCGTCAATCCAGATTTCATTGACTGGTGAAATGGCAATGAGAATCGGCTCACCGTCTACACTCTCAACCGAAGAAGCCTCCGGATAATTGATCGAATATCCCGCTTCCTTGACAAATACTGAAGTAACGATAAAGAAAATCAACAGGATGAACACCACATCAAGCATGGGCGTCAGGTCAATTTCACCTGCCTGTTCTTCATCTTTCGCTTTGGCAAAACCTTTCATAAGTAATCCTGTAAAGAGTAATCAGGTACAACTAGCCGTGTTGAATTTCCAGATGGTCTTCCAACAGCTGCAGTTCCCGGTTTGTCCTCACTTTCAGAATATTGCTGGCAAAAATGCCTGATAACGCGCCTACCATACCTGCCATGGTGGGGATCGTTGCACGGGCAACACCACCAGACATCTGTTTGGCATCACCACCACCGGTGACAGCCATAACGTAGAACACTTCAATCATGCCGGTAACGGTACCCAGCAGCCCGAACAAGGGGCAAATCACAACCAGTACTTCGATGACCGGAATTGTGGATTTCAGATCGAGCGTAACGCGAGAGATCAGTTCCTGCCTGATGGCATGGGCGTTCCAGGACTTTTTATCTTGCCTGGACTCCCATTCCGAGAGCGCAGCCACAACGTTCTTTTTGTGGATGGTTTTCAAAAACCACATGCGCTCGATGATCAGGCTCCATTTCACAAACAGCAGTATCGCAATGAAGTTGAGAACGGGGCCACCGCGATCCATAAAAACGTCGATGGCCTCAATGCTTTCACTTAATGCAAACATAAGCTAATTCTCCAGTTCGCTTATAGGCTAACAGTAGTGCTTATGCTCAAGCTTGCGCTTCTGAACGACGGGCAATAATACCGGTCGCCTGCTCTTCCATGATCTGGATTACCTGGTCACTACGTGATTTCACCATGGTGTGCAACAGGATAGTCGGGATCGCGACCACAATACCCAGTACCGTGGTTACCAGGGCGCCGGAAATACCACCAGCCATGATCTGCGGATCACCTGTACCAAACAGGGTAATGGCCTGGAACACAGTGATCATACCTGTCACCGTACCCAGCAGTCCGCCCAGAGGAGCAACGGTAGCAATGATCTTGAGCAGGGTCAGGAAACGCTCCAGCTTGGGTGTTTCAAGCAGGATGGCTTCACCGAGTTTCAGCTCAAGAGTCTCGATATCCATGTTCTTGTCAGCCTCATAGACAGACAGTACACGGCCCAGCGGATTGTTTTTGTTTGGCTGGTTAACACGTTTCAGCTGACCCTTGACCTTGGCGTTGACGATGGACAAGGTAATCATCCTTTCAACTGCCAGCAACATGGCAAACAGGCCAACAAAAATGATGATCTGACCAATGGTGCCACCCTGCTCCCAGTATCTTTCCTTGAAAGATGGAGAGCTGATCAGGGCTGCCAGGTAGGAACCACCTGAAGGACCAGTCGGGTCGATACCCACCATGGTGAAACCACCAGTTGCAGCCTGGATGGCAGCAGCTGTGTCTATGTAGTTTGCAGGCTGGCTGGGCAGAACGCTCAGACGCTTGGTGTTTGGATCATATTCAAGATACTGACCACCAGAAACGATGTTGAAAGAGCCGATACGTACCACTTCCTGGCTGCTCTGGGTACCGTCTGGCTGGGCTACGTCAGTAGTAAACTTGGTTACCTTGGCTGATTCAGTCATTTCCTGAAGCAGGTAGAACCACAGACGCTCAAGCTGTTCAATACTTGGCAGCTGGGACTCGCTGCCCATAATGCCAGCCAGCTCAGTCAGGAATTCTTCACGACCGGAATACTGGGCAGAAATCAGGGATGCTTCGAACTGGGCACGGGTATCACCAACGACACCGGCGATGGTACCGAACAGTTCGTCCAGGTCACCCAGCCTTTCCTGAAGGGTTTCAAAGCGCTGGGCTTTAACGATTTCGTTCTGGTTGTAGGTGTTTTCCAGGTCGACGGAAATACGCTCTTCGGTATCACGACGCTGGGTCATTTCATTCAGCAACGCCTGACGCTGATTAACATTCTGCTGGAATGCCTGTTCACGCTGACGATGCTCCTGGGTTTCACTCAGGCGGGCCTGCTCAACAAGATCAAGCAGTTCATCCAGGCTGGCTGCCTGCTGCTGGCCAAAGGAAAGCGATGCAGACAGACACAATGATGCTGTAAAAGTTGTCTTTAAAATCTTTGCAAATTTCATGTGTGCTTACTCCGGCGCATTGATAGGCAAGGAAAGAATTTCAATACTGGCCAACTGCTGGGCCATTCTGATGGCATCAGCAACCGGACGGCGGTATTCGTCGCCAAGAAGTACATAGTTTTTGGACCCCTTGTCCCATACATAGGTGCCGGTCTGGTCACTGGTCTGGGCCAGCAGGGCAATTCGACCTACACGCAGAATGTCCACATCGCGCTCGACACCATCAAGAGACAGGGTATCGGTGTAGTGCTGCATGACTCGACCGTAGTTGATTTCCTGCTGGTAAGCTGCCAGCACCAGGCGGAACTTCTCGGCAACGTTTACGCTGGAGTCAGAGAAAGTTTCGCGAATCAGGTCAAGCCTGGCTTTTCTTTCGTCAAGCAGGAATGGCAGGTCAAGTTCAACGAACTGTTCCAGGGCTTCCATCATGCGTTCCATCAAGGGTGGAACCTGTCTCTGCAGAGCTGCCGCGTCCTCAATGGACTTGTCGTATTCGGCAATGGTCTTTTCCTGTTCAGCGATAGTCCGGCGGTAGCTGGCGTTATACACTTCCAGACCGTCAACGATCTTGGCCATGTCACGGTAATCCTGCACCAGCTCGTCTGCCTGGTCTGACAACTGGTTAATCCGACGCTGTGCATCGGCGGCTACGGAAATGGCTTCACCTGCCAGAGCATTGGCCCTGTCAATAATGCTGGTATCAACCACGGTGTCCTGAGCAGACGCCGTACCGAACCCCAGTACTATCGGTAACATAAATAAAGGAACAAGAATCCTTTGCTTGAAACGATGGTAGTTCATGTGTAGTCCCACTTGTTTAAGATAAATCTGAAAATAGATGAATAGACTTTAATTCATCATCCAACACCCAGCAATTTCCGTACGGATATACACTTGGACGCAAGAAAAGTCCCAAAAGTCTAATCGAAAGGTAATTCCCCTAATTTCGGCCCGTTTTAACAGTGTAAATCAAGCCTGAAAAATCTTTCTAAAATAGTATTTAAGCTTTAATTATTCTTCCCTGAATAAACCCCTATTTCCCTAAGGCGGGTCAGCATATCAAATACTGGGTTGAGATTGAACACCTTAATCTTTAAAAAATCAAAGGATTTCTCTGGTATTTTGAGGTGAAATCTGTCAATGGATTGAGGAAACGAAAAAGGGGGAAAAACGCCCAAAAATGTAGCATTTTTCCCCCTTTGCAAGGTCGGTCATTAAAATTGAAATGACTCTTTAGTCAGTTACCATTTCGCCGCTGCTTTCAGGCCTTCTCCTATTTCAGCCAGGCTTCTGACAGTGGTGACACCAGCATCATTCAATGCCGCAAACTTTTCTTCTGCGGTGCCCTTGCCCCCTGAAATAATGGCTCCTGCATGCCCCATGCGCTTGCCCGCAGGCGCGGTAACACCAGCGATGTAAGACACAACGGGTTTGGTCACATTGGCCTTGATGAACTGGGCGGCCTCTTCTTCAGCCGTTCCACCAATCTCACCAATCATGACAATAGCTTCGGTCTGCTCATCTTTTTCCAGCAGTGCCAGGATATCAATGAAATTTGAACCTGGAATCGGGTCTCCACCAATACCCACGCAGGTGGACTGGCCGAAACCATAATCGGTGGTCTGCTTTACTGCCTCATAGGTCAGTGTTCCGGAGCGTGAAACGATACCCACCTTGCCCGGCAAATGGATGTGTCCTGGCATGATGCCGATTTTGCACTCACCAGGTGTGATCACACCCGGGCAGTTAGGCCCGATCAGGCGCACGCCCAGCTCATCACACTTCACCTTCACGTCCAGCATATCCAGGGTCGGGATGCCCTCGGTGATACAAACAATCAGCTTGATGCCGGCAAATGCTGCCTCCAGGATGGAATCCTTGCAGAAAGCAGCAGGCACATAGATAACGGAAGCCTCAGCACCGGTTTCAGCCACTGCATCGCTCACTGTATTGAAAACAGGCAGATCCAGATGGGTCTGCCCGCCCTTGCCTGGCGTTACACCGCCCACCATTTTTGTGCCATATTCAATGGCCTGCTGTGAATGATAGGTGCCCTGTGAGCCGGTAAAGCCCTGACAGATTACTTTCGTGTCTTTGTTGATCAGAATACTCATACGCTCAATACCCGCCTGTTAACCCGCTGCCTTCACAGCTTCCTGCGCGGCTTCCGTCAGGCTTTTTGCCGCAATAATATTCAGACCGCTGTCCGAGAGGACCTTGCTGCCCAGTTCTGCGTTGTTGCCCTCAAGGCGAACAACGACGGGGACTTTCACGCCCACCTCTTCCACGGCGCCAATAACGCCTTCTGCAATCAGGTCGCAGCGAACGATACCGCCGAAAATATTCACCAGTACGGCTTTGACGTTTTCATCAGACAGGATGATCTTGAAGGCTTCTGAGACACGCTCCTTGGTTGCCCCGCCCCCAACATCCAGGAAGTTGGCCGGCTGACCGCCATGCAGCTTGACGATGTCCATGGTGCCCATGGCCAGACCTGCACCATTGACCATACAGCCAATATTGCCATCCAGGGCGACATAGTTCAGGTCCCAGTTGGCTGCGTGAACCTCACGTTCATCATCCTGGGTCGGGTCATGCATTTCCTTCAGTGCCGGCTGCCGGTACAGGGCATTGCCATCAATATTGAGCTTGGCATCCAGGCAGTGCAGGTTGCCAGCGTCGGTGATGACTAGAGGATTGATCTCCAGCAGGGCCAGGTCCTGGTCGACAAACATCTTGGCCAGTCCCAGGAAAATTTTGGTGAACTGCTTGATCTGGTCGCCCTGAAGCCCAAGCTTGAAAGCGATTTCACGGGCCTGGAATGGCTGGGCACCCACCAGGGGGTCAATTGTTGCACGCAGAATTTTCTCCGGTGTCTCGTGAGCCACCTTCTCGATTTCCACACCACCTTCCGTGGAAGCCATGAAGACTATTCGGCGTGATGAACGATCCACCACGGCGCCCAGATAAAGTTCATTGGCGATATCGGTGCACTCTTCCACCAGGATTTTGTAAACCGGCTGCCCATCCTTGTCGGTCTGGTAGGTCACCAGACGTTTACCGAGCCACTGTTGCGCGAAATCCTCGATTTCAGCCTTGCTGGACACCAGCTTCACGCCACCGGCCTTACCACGGCCGCCGGCATGCACCTGGGCCTTGACCACCCACTTGTCACCACCGATCTTGGCGGCAGCCTCGACAGCTTCCTGGGCTGAAGCACAGGCATAGCCCCTGGAAACCGGCAAACCGTAATCAGCAAATATCTTCTTTGCCTGATATTCGTGTAAGTTCATGTTGATTCCGTTTGTTGATTAAATGTAATCGTAAGATTGAAGTGTCTGGGCAAACTACCGCTTTCTGTTGGCGATGTGGATGGCATGGCCGTTAACAGCAAGGGCTGCTTCATGGACTGCTTCGCACAGGGCGGGATGAGCAAATACTGTCATGCCAATATCTTCGGCGCTGGTGCTGAACTCCATGGCCACAACAACAGTCTGGGCCAGATCCGCAGCAGACGGGCCAATGATGTGACAACCCAGAACCCGATCGGTTTTGGCATCTGCCAACATCTTCACCATGCCTTCGGCATCATTGGAGGCCAGTGCCCTGCCGGAAGCGGCAAAGGGAAAAACGCCAACGTTGTATTCCACGCCTTCCGCCTTGAGCTGTTCTTCGGTTTTACCAACAGCGGCGATTTCAGGGTGGGTGTAAATCACTGACGGGATGAGATCGTAGTTCATCGAGGCTTTATGGCCGGCGATAATTTCAGCCACCATAACGCCCTCTTCCGAGCCTTTGTGTGCCAGCATCGGGCCGCGGACGATATCGCCACAGGCATAGACACCGGGCACAGAGGTGGCGCAGTGGTCATCCACTTCGATAAATCCACGCTCGTTTTTCTGAACGCCGCAGTCATCGGCCAGCAGATTTTCCGTGAACGGACGGCGCCCGACACAAACGATCAGCTTGTCAAAATCTTCCTGCTTTTCACCATCCTTGTCCTGGTAGGTTACCGTGACACCTTTCGCCTTGCCTTTTTTCAGGACGCTGCCGGTAACCTTGGTCCCCAGGCGAATATCCAGTCCCTGTTTGGTCAGAATCTTTTTGGCTTCCCTCGCAATCTGCTGATCAACCATGGGCAGGAAACTGTCAGTGGCTTCCAGAACCACAACCTCTGAACCCAGTCGTGACCATACGGAACCCAATTCCAGACCAATGACACCGGCACCGATAATACACAGGCGTTTAGGCACGGACTGGAATTCAAGAGCACCCGTTGAGTCGACGATGACATCGCCATCGGTCGGGGTTGGTGGAATTTTAATCGGGACTGAGCCGGCAGCCAGAATCACATTGTCAGCAGTAAGGACCTGAACCTTGCCATCCTTGTCTGTGACTTCTACCTGTTTGTTTTTCAGCAGTCGGCCGGTGCCGGAAATACCCGTCACCTTGTTCGCCTTGAATAGTCCGGCGATACCACCGGTGAGCTGTTTGACGACCTTTTCCTTGCGGGCAATCATGGCCGGCACATCAATGGACAATTTCCCGACGCTGATGCCGTGAACATCAAAACCATGACTGGCTTCCACATATTTATGGGAAGAGTCCAGCAAGGCCTTGGAAGGAATGCAACCAACATTCAGGCAGGTGCCGCCATAGACCGGCTTGCTATCCGCATCGATCCATTTTTCAACACAGGCGGTATTCAAGCCCAGCTGTGAGGCCTTGATTGCCGCCACATAGCCAGCCGGGCCGGCGCCAATCACTATCACATCATAATCTGCCATTATTCTTTCCTGTCTTGCTTGTGCGTGCTCAGTTGAAAGCAGTAATCGGTGTTTTGTTACTGCGCTTATACTTCCAGGAACATCCTGGCCGGATCTTCCAGAAGGTCCTTGATCGTCACCAGGAACTGAACAGCCTCACGGCCGTCAATCATGCGGTGATCGTAGGACAACGCCAGGTACATCATCGGCTGGATTTTCACTTCGCCATTGACCGCCATCGGTCGTTCCTGAATTTTATGCATGCCCAGAATGGCGGTCTGGGGTGGGTTGAGAATCGGCGTGGATAACAATGATCCAAACACCCCGCCATTGGAAATGGTAAATGTGCCACCAGACATTTCCTCGATGGACAGTTTGCCGTCACGGGCCTTTTCACCATAGTCGCGAATGGAGGCTTCGATATCCGCAAAGCTCATGGCGTCGGCATCGCGCAATACCGGCACGACCAGACCACGCGGGGATGAAACCGCGACACCGATGTCCTGGTAGCCGTGATAGACAATGTCATTTTCTTCCATGGAGGCATTCACGGCGGGGAAACGCTTGAGGGCCTCGACGCTGGCGCGCACGAAAAAGGACATGAAACCCAGGCGGGTGCCGTTATGCTGCTTCTCAAAAGCATCCTTGTAGCGGTTACGCAGATCCATCACCGCCTGCATGTTCACCTCGTTGAAGGTGGTGAGCATGGCAGTGGTCTGCGAGGCCTGCAAAAGACGCTCGGCAATCTTGGCTCGCAGGCGGGTCATGGGAACGCGTTTCTCGGCTCTTGGCCCATTGCTGATAGCGACAGGGGCTGCCGCGGGTGCCGGTGCAGCAGGTGCCGGAGCAGCAGGCTTTTCGTCCTTGGCCTTCATGAAATTAACCACATCTTCCTTGGTCATTCTGCCGTCTTTACCGGTATTCTGTATCTGGTTCGGATCAAGATTGTTTTCTTCCACCAGTTTGCGTGCTGCAGGACTCATCAGCACGGCCAGATCACTTTTGTCTTCTTCCTCGACCTGTGCAGGGGCTGGCGCAGGTGCTGCAGGTGCTTCTTCCCTGGCTGCCACAGTACCTGTTTCACCATCGGCAAAAATCGCCAGGATTTCATTGCTCACAATGGTGTCGCCTTCGCCCTTGCGAATTTCCTTCAACACACCATCTGCCGGTGCGACAACTTCCAGGACGACCTTGTCGGTTTCAATATCCACCAGCAATTCATCACGGGAGACGCTCTCTCCTGCTTTTTTATACCAGGTGGCGATGGTGCCGTCCGGTACCGACTCCGGTAAGGTCGGGGCTTTGATTTCAATTGTCATGCCTGGTCCTATTTCAGCTTGTTGCTTTCCAGTGTTGGGGTTCAGGGTTAGTCGTTCTGCTGATCATCAAGGCCCAGGGCATCACGCACCAGCTTTTGCTGCTGGGCCTGATGCAGAGCCATGTAACCAGCTGCAGGAGATGCCGATGCATCACGGCCTGCATAAATCAGTTCCATATCCTTGCGCTTGCGCTTGATCACATTCTTGATGTGATGCTGGGTTTGATACCAGGCTCCCATGTTCTGGGGTTCCTCCTGGCACCAGACTGCTTCCTTGTAATGCTTGTACGGTTTCAGCACCTCATACAGCTTGTCTTCCGGGAATGGATACAGCTGTTCCAGGCGGATGATGGCAATATCCTTGATACCCATTTCCCGACGCTTGGCGCGAATTTCGTAGTACACCTTGCCACTGCAAAGCACGATACGGCGAACCTGTTTTGGATCGATATCATCATCCGTTTCAGCCAATACGGTGTTGAACGCGCCATCAGCCAGGTCTTCCAGTGAGGAAATGGCTTCAGGGTGCCTGAGCAGGCTTTTGGGTGTCATGACAATCAGCGGTTTACGCAACGGCCTGATCATCTGGCGACGCAGCATATGGAATACCTGCGCCGGTGTAGTCGGAATACATACCTGGATATTGTGCTCTGCACACAGCTGCAGGTAGCGCTCAAGGCGGGCCGATGAATGTTCAGGTCCCTGCCCTTCATAGCCATGCGGCAGCAGCATGGTCAGACCGCAAAGCCTGTTCCACTTGTACTCGCAGCTGGTCACGAACTGGTCGATTACCACCTGGGCGCCATTGGCAAAATCACCAAACTGGGCTTCCCAGATCACCAGGGCATCAGGTCGAGTCGAGGCATAGCCGAATTCGAAGGCCAGTACCGCCTCTTCGGACAGGATCGAATCATAGATCACGAATTTTCGCTGGGAATCTGAAATCTTGGTCAACGGCACATAGTTGCGACCGGTATTCTGATCATGCAGTACAGCATGACGGTGCGAGAACGTGCCACGTCCCACATCCTGCCCGGTAATACGAACCTTGTAGTTGTTATCCACCAGGCTGGCATAGGCAAGACATTCTGCAAAGCCCCAGTCCAGGGCCTGTTCGCCTCTGGCCATGCGGGTGCGGTCTTCGATGACCTTCTTGACCTGGCGGTTGACTTCGAAACCGTCCGGCATCGCCACCAGCCTTTCAGCCAGTTTTTTCAGGTGCATGATATGGATATTGGTCTCGCAGGGCATATCCCAGGAATGACCCAGATAGGGACGCCAGTCCACGTACAGCGCCGTATTGGGCACATGCACCAGAGACTTGACCACATGCGTACCTTCATCCAGCGAACGGCGATAGCTGGCATTCATTTCCTCGGCGATCCGCTCGGTGATCAGGCCCTCGTCTATCAGTTTCTGTGCAAAAAGCGCTCTTGTGGAAGGATGCTTCTTGATCACGTTATACATCATGGGCTGGGTGGTGGTCGGCTCATCGGTTTCGTTATGACCACGACGGCGGTAGCACACCAGGTCCACCACCACGTCCTTGCGGAACTTGTTGCGGTAATCCAGTGCCAGGTGAGTAACAAACATCACCGCTTCAGGGTCATCGCCATTCACGTGAAAAATCGGCGCCTGGACCATTTTGGCCACATCGGTGCAGTATTCCGTGGAGCGAATGTCTTCCTGCCGGGATGTGGTAAAGCCCACCTGGTTATTGAGTACGATATGCACAGTTCCGCCGGTCTTGTAGGCACGGGTCTGTGACATCTGGAAGGTTTCCATGACCACACCCTGCCCCGCGAACGCCGAGTCACCATGAATCAGGATAGGCAGTACAGTATCGCCATCCGGATCCTTGCGACGATCCTGGCGGGCACGCACTGAACCTTCTACTACTGGAGACACAATCTCCAGATGGGACGGGTTAAAGGCCATGGAGCAGTGGACCTCACCGCCAGGTGTCATGATGTTGGATGAAAAGCCGGAGTGGTATTTCACGTCGCCAGAGCTTTCGTAAACCGCTTTACCCTCGAATTCAGAGAACAGATCCGCCGGATTTTTACCCAGGGTGTTTACCAGCACATTGAGGCGACCTCGATGTGCCATACCAATAACAATTTCCTTGGCACCGGCTTCACCGGCACGCTGGATAATGTCATCCACGGCGTGTATGAGGCTTTCGCCGCCTTCCAGACCAAAACGCTTGGTACCCGGATATTTGCTGTCAAGGTGCTTTTCCAGCCCTTCCGCAGCACTCAAACGCTCAAGGATATGCAGGCGTTTTTCCGGACTGAAACGCGGCTTGCGGCGATTGCCTTCGATACGATTCTGGATCCACTGTTTTTCTTCCAGATTCACAATGGCCATGAATTCATAACCAATGGATGAGCAGTAAATGCTTTCCAGGGAGGCAATGATCTCTGCCAGGGTGGCACGATCTTCCTCGATAAATAATGGCGCGGTCTGGAATACGGTATCCAGATCATCTTCTGTCAGCTGGTGGAACTGGAGTTCCAGATCCGGCACTTTCTCACGGAACATCAGTCCCAGTGGATCAAGCTTGGCATGCTGGTGGCCACGCACACGATAGGAACTGATCAATTGGACAACACTGACCTGCTTGGCTTCATGGGCCAGCGTATTTGCACTCAGTGCGGTGGAACCCCCACCGGCACCGCGGCGCGGCAAACCGCGAAACTGGTTGATGATGGCCTCGTGACTGACATCCGAACCATTACCTCCCTCTACTTGTTGAGGCAGCGAGGAGAAATACAGCGCCCATTCCTCCGACACGGTGGCAGGATCCTGGAGCCAGGACTCATACAAACCTTCCACGTAATCCAGGTTACCGCCATCGATATGCCCGGTATTGCGCATGTGATCACGAAAATTTTCCAGCATGTTTAATCTCTCTCCTGTACCGTCAACCGGAGTCCGCTATGGGTGTAGATGTCGGAAGATCCAGGTGACAGCCAGATCAGGCTCCCCTTTCCATCAGCATGGATCGGATATGACCTATGGCCCGCGTGGGGTTGAGGCCCTTGGGACAAACCGCGACACAGTTCATGATGCCGCGGCAGCGGAAAACGCTGAACGGATCTTCCAGATCTGCGAGGCGTTCTTCAGTATGTGTATCCCTACTATCGGCAAGAAAGCGGTAAGCCTGAAGCAGACCGGCAGGGCCAACGAACTTGTCTGGGTTCCACCAGAACGATGGACAGTTGGTTGAACAGCAGGCGCACAGGATGCATTCATACAATCCATCCAGCTTTGCGCGGTCTTCAGGGGACTGCAGACGTTCGATGGCCGGTACCGGTTCATCGTTCTGCAGATAAGGTTTGATACGTTCATACTGCTTGTAGAAAGCCGACATATCCACGACCAGGTCACGGATAACCGGCAAGCCAGGCAGCGGCCTGAGAATCACGGTGTTGTTTTTCACCACCTGAGAAATCGGGGTGATACAGGCAAGACCGTTAACCCCGTTCATATTCATGCCATCTGAACCGCAAACCCCTTCACGGCAGGAACGGCGATACGCCACACTGTCGTCCTGTTCCTTTACCAGGGCCAGCAGGTCAAGCACCATGATGTCCTTGCCATCAGGAATCTCGACATCGAAATCCTGCATCCGGGGTTTCAGATCTGTCTCAGGGTTGTAGCGGTAGACGCTGACTTTCATTTTCTCGATCTCTGTTTATTCGGTATCGGTTAATTACAGTTCGTGATGGAAGATTCAAAATGCAAAAACCGGGCTTTAAATTTTCAGGTTTACCTGAATGTGCTGCCCTGTCTCCTGCCTCCTGTCTCCTGCCTCCTGGTTAATAAGTTCTGATCTTTGGCTCAAACATCGGCACAGTCTTTGGCTCGAAGTTCACGCGACGTTTGCCCAGACGTTTGTCTTCCGGGAAGTACATGGAATGACACAGCCAGTTTTCATCATCACGTTCAGTGAAATCTTCCCGGGCGTGTGCACCACGGCTTTCCTGGCGTCCTTCTGCGGCAATCGCAGTGGCCTCAGCCACCTCGAACAGGTTTTCCAGTTCCAGTGCCTCGATGCGGGCAGTATTGAACGCCATGCTCTTGTCTTCCAGGTGCACATTCTCAATGCGCTCACGCAGCGCGGCCAGCTTCTCAATACCCTGCTGCATGTAATCCCCGCGACGGAACACACCAAAGTGGTTCTGCATGATGTTCTGCAGTTCCTTGCGCAGGTCTGCGGTTTTTTCGCCATTGGTGGATTCATTCAGCCTGGCAAGTCGGGACATGGCGCGTTCCACATCACTCTCACTGGCTTCTCGCTGTTCCAGGCCCTGGCTCAGCATTTTCTCGATATGGATACCCGCAGCACGACCGAACACCACCAGGTCTAGCAGCGAGTTGCCGCCCAGACGATTGGCACCATGTACGGATACACAGGCAGCTTCGCCGACGGCAAACAGACCTTCGATAGCCACATCTTCACGGCCGTCAGTCTGGGTCAGTGCCTGACCATGAATGTTGGTGGGAATGCCGCCCATCATGTAATGACAGGTCGGTACAACCGGAATCGGAGCCTTGACCGGATCCACATGGGCAAAGGTGCGGGACAATTCAAGAATGCCCGGCAGTTTTTCATTCAGGACCTTTTCACCCAGATGATCCAGCTTCAGCAATACATGATCCCCATCCGGGCCGCAGCCGCGACCGTCAAGGATTTCCAGAATCATGGAACGGGCAACAACGTCACGGCCCGCCAGATCTTTTGCATTCGGGGCATAACGCTCCATGAAGCGCTCACCGTCCTTGTTGATCAGGTAGCCACCCTCACCACGACAGCCTTCGGTGACCAGAACTCCCGCCTGGTGAATGCCGGTGGGATGGAACTGCCACATTTCAATGTCCTGAACCGGCATGCCGGCACGCAGGGCCATACCAATACCGTCACCGGTATTGATCAGGGCGTTGGTGGTGGAGGCGTAAATACGGCCGGCACCGCCGGTGGCAAATACGGTGGCCTTGGATTTCACGTAAACTACTTCGCCGTTTTCCATGCAGATAGCGATGACACCAACCACCACACCATCCTGGTTGCGTACCAGGTCGACGGCATACCATTCGTTAAAAAATACGGTGTTGTTTTTCAGATTGGCCTGATACAGGGTGTGCAGGAGCGCGTGACCGGTTCGGTCGGCTGCCGCACAGGTACGGGCTGCCTGCCCGCCCTTGCCGTATTCACGGGACTGACCGCCAAATGGACGCTGATAGATGCGGCCGTTTTCATTACGGGAAAATGGCAGCCCCATATGCTCCAGTTCAAACACGGCCTGCGGACCTTCGGAACACATGTATTCAATGGCATCCTGGTCGCCGATGTAGTCGGAACCCTTGACGGTGTCATACATATGCCAGCGCCAGTCGTCATCGGGATCGCTGCTGGCAATCGCACAGGTAATACCGCCCTGGGCGGATACCGTATGGGAGCGTGTTGGAAACACCTTGGAAATTACCGCGGTTTTATAACCGGACTGGGAAAGCTCCAGGGCAGCGCGCAGGCCGGACCCGCCGCCACCGACTATCAGTCCGTCAAAGGTCATGGTTCGGATATTAGCCACGTCTTACACACTCCATAAAATCATGATGCCCCAGAGCAGATATACTGCCAGGGTGCCCAGGCAGATCACCAGGAACAGAAAGCGAACGAAGGTGGCCTTGGCCCCCATCATTCGCGTGGTCAGGTAATCTGTTGCCACTGTCCACATCCCTACCCACGCATGGGCGCAAAGCGCCAGCAGGGTCAGCATGCTGAAAATCTTCATCCCGGTATCAGCGAACAGGGCACGCCAGCGTACAAAGTCCATCTCCGGCGTGAAAAGAATGATTGCCGCATGGCAAAGCACATACAGCAAAATAATGACGGCACTGATCCGCTGGATCAGCCAATCGCAGAGGCCGCTACGGCCAAGGCTTGTCACACTCGTTACCATAACCAGACTCCCAGGGCCACGATCACAATGGCACTGACAATAATCACCAAAGTAGCACCACGCGGAGCGGCCTCTTTGGTTTCACCGAAGCCGATATCCATCAGCAGATGCTTGATCCCTGCCACCATGTGGTAGGCCAGTGCTGAGAGCACGCCCCAGACCACAAAGGTCGCCACGGGCGATGTCAGACATTCCTGCAGTTCGGCAAAACCCGCTTCACTGTCCAGTGACAGGTCCAGCATCCACAACAGGATGCCAATGCCAACAAACAGGATCACGCCGGATACACGGTGAGTAATGGAAGTGATTGCCGCCAGCGGCAACCGGATGGTGCTGATGTCGAGATTAACCGGGCGGTTATCTTTCGAGGTTGATTTCACGGCGCCCTCTTTAAAATACCAGAAAAAAATCATTTAAGTTTCTATCTATCAATGAAATTTAATTTGATAAATAAATATAATCAGTACTTGAAACGCTATATATTTCAGGGCGCTATTATGCCCTATCTGCTATACCGGTTTGAATCTTTTTCTGACTTTTTTCATAAATATTGCATCTTTCGACCATCGGCAAAATTTCTTTAGTGATCACGACTTACGTCTTAAAATTCATTACCGGTACGCGGCAAACTGATTGGCTTTTACCAAAGCCTTAACCTGCTTTTTAAGTTCGTTTCATTGACAATTTTTCAGTCAAGCTTTAGTGTTGCCCCTCCGTAATAGAGAGCGGTTATCCTCTGTTTCTCATCTTCGAATCAAAATCTCTGAAAAGGAGTCCTTATGGCTGAGAAGAAAGCTCAGTTGTTTGTGGATGGCTTGAATGATCCCATTGAGCTGCCTGTCTATGAAGGCACGATAGGCCCCGACTGTATTGATGTAAGAAGCCTGGTCGCCAATGGCGTGTTCACCTTTGATCCGGGATTCATGTCGACAGCAGCTTGCGAGTCAGCCATTACCTACATCGATGGCGGCAAAGGCACACTGCTATACCGGGGCTACCCCATTGAACAACTGGCGGAAAAATCCGATTTCATGGAATGCTGCTACCTGCTGCTCAATGGCGAACTGCCCAATGCCGAAGAGAAAGAACAGTTCATTGACGACATCAAGCACCACACCATGGTGCACGAGCAGCTGCGTACCGTTCTCAACGGTTTCCCCAGGCATGCTCACCCGATGGCGATCATGATTGGTGCTGTAGGTGCCCTGTCAGCCTTCTACCACAACGACCTGGACATCGACTCCGCCGCACATCGTGAACTGGCCGCCATTCGTCTGATCGCGAAGATCCCGACCCTGGCCGCCATGTGCTACAAGTACTCCATCGGCCAGCCCTTCATGCAGCCGCGCAACGACCTGAGTTTTTCCGAGAACTTCCTGTACATGATGTTCGGCACACCGTGCGAGGAATACGTGCCCTCTCCTGTTCTGGCTGACGCCATGGACAAGATATTCCTGCTGCATGCCGACCATGAACAGAATGCCTCTACATCCACCGTGCGTCTGGCCGGCTCCACTGGCGCCAACCCTTATGCCTGTATTTCATCGGGCATTACCGCGCTGTGGGGTCCCGCTCATGGCGGAGCCAACGAAGCCGTACTGAAAATGCTCGAGGAGATCGGGGATGTCAGCAACATTCCGGCCTTCATCGAACGGGTCAAGGACAAGAACGACCCGGTCAAACTGATGGGCTTTGGTCACCGTGTTTACAAGAATTTTGATCCGCGCGCCCACGTACTGCGTGATTCCGCCAAGGACGTACTGGCCGAACTGGGCCATGAAAACGATCCGCTTCTGAAGATAGCCAAGGAACTGGAACGCATCGCCCTGGAAGACGATTACTTCATCCAGCGCAACCTGTATCCGAATGTGGACTTCTATTCAGGCATCATCCTGAAAGCCATTGGCATCCCTACCAACCTGTTCACCGTGATTTTTGCCACCGGCAGAACACCTGGCTGGGTAGCTCACTGGCACGAGATGATCAGCAATCCCTTCAAGATCGGGCGACCAAGACAGCTCTATACCGGTCCCACCATGCGGGATTACCCGAGCAAGTAATACCAAAAAGCCCCTGTTTCAGGGGCTTTTTTTTGCGCCGAGCAATGTAAAAAGGCAGGCGCAAAACGGTAGAGAAAATACGATAGACGAAAAAACGGCAGACGAAAAAAAAGCAGGCTGTTTCCAGCCTGCTTTTTGGTCGTTCGATTCAGTCGTGCTTACAGGGCAACGATCTGCTCAGCCTGGGGACCTTTCTGGCCTGTGCCTACAACGAATTCAACCTTCTGGCCTTCTTTCAGGGTTTTGAAACCTTCTGACTGGATGGCGCTGAAATGGGCAAATACGTCAGGACCATTTTCCTGAGCAATAAAACCATAACCTTTGGATTCGTTGAACCATTTGACGGTGCCGCTAACTTTATCGGACATGTTACTTTCCTCTGTCTTACATTTTGAGATTTTAGAGATTTTCGACATCACCCGACTGGCGGTTGAGTGTCGATACCTGCAAAAAAAACGTTCTTGATTTGGAGCCTGCAGGACGGAGGAATTTCTCAATTGCCGCGCCTAACTTCAAGGTCAAACTGGGGACGTACTTTGTTGCTGTAGCGCACAGTATAGGGGTTTTTCAGGGATGTAAAGAGATTTTTATGGAATCTGGAACGGCATTTTCAATTTTTTTGCACCGCTAACCTGCTGATTTGTGCAGGAAAAATGCAATCTGGCCTGAAATATTTTTTACATAAGCCCATCTCCGGATACGCTCCCCCCTTACTCACGTTATGATGAATGCCAGGCAACTGACTGACCCCTTATGACCCCAAAAGCGATTTTTTTCGATCTCGGCAATACCCTGGTGTCCTATTATCACAAGGACGAATTCCTGCCTGTACTCCGCCATTCCATTCAGGCATGCCTGCTTTTGCTCGAATCAAAAGCCATCAAGGCTGACTTCGAGGACATGCTTGACCGCGCCATCGCCCAGGACGCCGGCCGGGCGGACCATCGGGTCACGCCCATCGAACAGCGCCTGGCCGCCATTTTCCCCGCAGAAGCCAACCGCTACATGCCGGAGCTGGTAGCAGCGTTTATGGAACCGCCCTTCGCCACTGCCAGGATCCTGCCTGGCGCCATTGAACTCCTGCAGTCCCTGAACAATAAAGGCCTGCCCATGCTGCTGATGTCCAACACCCCCTGGGGCAGTCCGTCCTCCCTGTGGAGGCAGCACCTGGAGGATATTGGTCTTGCCCCCTGGTTTCAGGAACTGGTGTTCTGCATGGATGTGGGCTGGCGAAAACCCGATGCCCGCATTTTTCACCATGCCCTCGACATCATGGGCCTGCACGCCAGTGAGGTTTTATTTGTGGGTGATGATCCCGAGTGGGATGTGGCCGGCGCCAGGGGGGTGGGCATGCCGATTCTGCTGCTGGACTCAAACGACAAACATAAAGCAGCGGATGCGCCTGTGATTCGCCAGCTAAGTGAGGTGTTGGATTATTGCTGACTACGGCAAAATCTAGCGGGTGGAAAAACTGGCGCGGATGACAGCCTCGGCATCACGAAGGGCATCATCAGCCACCACCCCGGCAAGTTCGTACTGCTCGATAATCGCCACCACTTCTTTGGCGGCCAGGGTACGGTCACCGGCATTCGGGGCATTATCCATACGCTCTTTTGCCTCTTTCAGCCTGAGCATGGGCTTGGAATTACCCGATGCGCGCAACAACAATACGGCAACAATCCAGCAGCAAACAATAGCGATTATCAGATAAAGCATGGGGCCTCCGTTCAGGGGCCGCCATTATTCCACAGAGCGGCCCCCAGCAACAGCCATCATGCCCTCTCAGGGCAGCGCCATCGCCTCTTCCAGCGCGGAGTAGTCAATGAACTGGGCCAGCTCTTCACGGGAACGGGGTTCACGGTCACGCTCACGGGCTACCCAGCGGTCCTCCACTTCCAGCACATCCAGCATGTCCGGAATGATACGTACCGGAAAGGCCATTTCCGGAAACCCCGCCAGAACCTGTTCATGGGTGTAGGCCACAATACCGGAGATATCGTCCAGGTAAGGCTCGGGATTGGTTTCAAGCGCCTCGGTGGCATCGAGCAGGGCTTTGAGGAAGGTCACGATGGAGCGACGCTTTTCCGGATTCGCCAGGTCCGTAGCCCGCGCATGCAGGTTAAAGACTTCCCGGTAGACACTGCGGTCCTGCAGCACGATGGCGTCATCGCCCAGTTCAACAATGGCATCTTCGGGTTCAGGCTCCCAGATGGAAATCACATCGGCCTCGCCGGCCACCAGGGCCTGGGACATCATGTCCATGGACGTTTTGGTGTCGTCTGCCCGCGGCAGCGGCACGATGGTGACATCGTCCTCGGTCAGCCCGACCGTGGCCAGCATGGCCACCAGGTAATAGTTGGCCGAGGTGTTGCGCGGTAGCATCACCCGCTTGCCCTTCAGGTCGGCGAGCGTCTCAATGCCCGAGGAACGCCTGCCCACCAGGCGATAAAAACTTTCGGTAACCGTGGCAATGATCCGTAGGTCCGGATTGCGCAGGGTTTCGCGCAGCAGCTGGGTTTCGGCATTGGTGGCCAGGTCAGCCTCTTCCGAGGTGATGCGGGTAATGCCGCCCTCACCCACTGGCAGGACTTCAGGATAGAAGTGTTTGGCCGCCACGATCACCGGACTCAATTCAATCCAGTAGCTGCCGGAAACAGTAAGGGGGGCCAGGGCCGTCTGCGCCTGTTGTGCTGCCGGCGCTTGGGCGGCCATGGGGGCAGAACCTGCAGGGGACTGCTCGCCACTACAGGAAGCCAGTATGAAAGCGGCAGACAGGGCAAAAATCGTGTTACGTAAATCCATGTTTGATGAATCCTGTTGTTGTTGATTGATTGTCTCTCGTCGGGTCACTGGCCAACCCCCGATGAGCCTACCATCTGTTGCCTGTAGAGTCAGTGCTGAATGAGGACTAAAAATTGAATTTTGGCAAAACCATCTTTTCACTGGTTTGGTCCAACCTGTTCCATCCGGGCCCTAGTCTTATATACTCGGGTGTAAATTGACTTCGGTAATCCCCCATGAAGCACTCTGGCCGCTATCCATTGCTGACACTTACACTGGCAACCACACTGACCATCGTTGCCCCATCGACTAACGCCCATCATTCCTTTGCCATGTACGACCGCTCGGTCCAGTATGTGTTCACCGGCGTGGTGGACAGTATCAATCCCGATGCCAGCCACCTGCAGATCAATTTTGTGCCACTGGATGAAAACCGTGCGGCACTGGTGCGCGATACTGCCGGCAACCGGGTGACCTGGTCCGTGGAAATGGAAGGCGCTGCCGCCAGTGCCCGAGAAGGTATCTCCATCAGCACCTTCCCGCGCGGAACAGTCTTCAGTGTCGGCCTGACACCTTTACGCAATGGTGAACCTGGCGGCGCCCGGCTGGGCGGCCTCTTTCGCTGCCCCGAAGGCAAGGCCCCGGAAGCCGGCAAGCATTGCGACAGTGTCGCAGGCGCCACCCATTACAGCGAGGAGGCCCTGCCTGCCCCTTCCAGTAACTGGGAGCCATAGCACTGGTGACACCAACCCTGACACCAAAACCCTGGTAGCGAACACAACAAGAAGCCCTATATGAACAACACCCATAAACAGCCCTGTATGAATGCCTTTGCTCTCGGTATTGCCATGACCCTGCTGACATCAGCCCCTGGTCTGAAAGCCCAGGACAGCGTTGGCCATAGCTGGCCGGTACCGGTAGAGCTGGCTCCCTATGACGGCTACCCGGAAGAGCAGTTCGTGGGCTCCGTGATTCCCTGGTACTGGGATATCCAGCCCACCGCCACGGGTGGCGAAACCCCGGCGGGCATCACGCCGCTGGATCATGATGTGTTCACCTCAACAGACTTTTATGCTGACAAGTTCTTGTGGATGGACCCGCGCTACTGGCGCTGCAACAGTCCAATCGCGCTGGATTCCATTCACGGCGATTACACCACCGGCCCGAGCGGCGTGCAGAACAATGATCCTTCGACCGCCTCCTGGGGTCATTGTGAGCGTGACTATCCCCGTGAGGCCATCTTGAGCCCTTATCCGTTCAACAATGCCCGGGAACATTACGAAGCCTTGCGCCAGGAGGCGCAGGTCAGCGGCGGCCCCACAAAGCACACGGCCTCATCACTGCCCAACTGGAATGGCCGCTATTCCCGCAACCTGGACCAGGCCTTTGGCGTTGGTCGTCGCGGCGGCACTGATGGCGGCCTGACCCAGGATCATATCGAGCCGCCGCAGTGGGTGGTCGGCTGGGCCAACCAGATGCCAACCATCCTGTCCCTGCTCACCCCAGACTATCAGCAGCGTTACGTGCAGCAGATGTACCACAAGGTCAATTCCAATGCGGCGCAGTTTTCCCTGATGTTCTGCCGGCCCGAAGGCCTGCTGCGATGGTGGTCTGGCCCGGGTGGGCCCCGCCAGCTGGATGTGATGCTGGTACCCGGCCGCGTCCAGTTCATGGGAGGAACAGACAATGCCCTGCGCCAGGTGCAGGTGGATCGGGATTTCAATCTGGAAGGTGCCGTGCCCCGCCTGGGCCAGGATGTGCGCCAATGGCTGGGAGAAACCGTCGGCTTCTGGAACGGCAACACCCTCATCACCTGGACCTCCAACATCCAGGGCTGGTTCACCCACTCCAGTTGGGAGTATTCCAGCAACATGCAGATCATCGAGATTTGGTCTGAACGTCGTGATGACGCTGGTGACTTCCTCGGCCTGCAGCACGAAACCATCTTCTACGATCCCGAGGTATTCGTGGCACCGGTGCGCGACATGCGCTTTTTCGCCTGGCAGGATGACTACGCGGCCTACCCGCCCATCAACCACACCCACTGCAACCAGACCATCTTCACCGGCCCTGACGGTCGCGCTGCCCAGGTGTCCCCGGGCACCACCATCGATTACACCGTGCGTGATCTTTACGACCGCCCGTGGGCCAAAATCTGGGAGGAATTTTTCGAGCAGGACATGCAGCGTCCAGAAGAAGATGATTCTCTGGGGGGCTTCAGATAAGCCTGAATGACAGGCAAAAAAAAGCCCGCCAGATGGCGGGCTTTTGTTATCTTGATCTACCTGAAAGCGATCAATTCTTCACCAGGCAGCTGACACTCTCACTAAGCACCAGTTCATCAGTACTGGCATCAAACAGTTCTGCCAGGACAGTATTGTCGGTTACAAAACCTACTTCGATGGCTTCAGCACCTTCCAGGATGTCATCGCTGTCGCTGTCGAACTCGATTTCCAGCTCATCACCACTGATGGTTTTGGTTTCTGACTGAACAGAATTATCACCGGAGGTAATAACCGCATAGTAATCACCGGCAGTCAGGTTCTTGGCTTTCACTTTCACCTTGGCCTTGGAGCGGGTCTGCTCGCCGGCTGAATGACGCACTTCACAGGAGGCAAACAGGTTGGTGACAGCTGCGGCATCCGTGCTGGAAGAATCATCATCGGCGTCGTCATCGCTGGAGTCATCATCTGAATCATCGTCACTGGAATCATCATCAGAATCGTCATCACTGGCGCTGTCATCGTCATCATCTTCATCGATGAAGATCGCATAATTTTCCAGCTCCTCACACACAGCCGTATCTTCGGGTTCAGCCAGGATCAGCTCATAGTTGAAGGACTTGCCGCGACGTTTCAGCACGATGTCGTAGAACTGACCATCGGCACCAGCGCCGTAGCCCTCAATCTGGACACAGGGCACCTGAAGCTCATCATTCTTGAAATCTGCCTTGGCCATGCCCTTTACGCGATCGGCCAGCGCAGCCTGGGACATCAGTACAGTGGCCGCAGATACAGCAAGGGTTAACGTCAGTTTTTTCATGATTTGAGTTTCCTGTTTAAAAATACAGGAGCAATACTACGCATACGGGCAAGACGTGACAGTGAACGTTGTCACATATTTAGTGGGAATAATTCTCAATCGTGATTTTTTCGAGGACAACACGCCATGGGCTGGAAAATAAGCTGTTGGACGTTTACTCTCACCCGAATATTGATCCATAAATCGGGAATCCCCATGAAATCTCTGCTCTTGTCTGCATCGGTTCTTGCCCTGACGCTCGGCGCATCCACCGTTTCCGCCCATCACGGTTTCGGCCGTTTCGACCGTGCCAATGATTCGGTCTTTACCGGCACCATTACCGGCATCGATTTCGTGAATCCCCATGCCTACCTGTATTTCGACTCCATGGACACCGGCGAGCTGGTGGCCATGCGCTGCGAGATGCGCGCCGCCACCCTGCTGCGCCGCTCCGGCTGGACCCAGGAAATGTTTGTCACCGGCGCGCCCGTCACCATCTATGGTTTCAAGCATCGCACCGATCCCGGCTCCTGCTACCTGGAAGACATCACCATTGGCGACGCGCAGGAACTCAACCGCAACGACCAGCTGGATATGAGTGCCGTGGATGTTTCAGACCGCCCCATGCGTCTGCCCAATGGCGCGCCGAACATTTCCGGCGACTGGGCCCAGGAGCAGTACGTGGTGGCCCGCCCCGCCGATGGCGCACGAATTGGCCTGGTGCCGAAAAGCATGAAGGCCGGTATTGAAGATGGTTCACTGGGTTACGACAACATTCCCGATGCCGGCTGGGGACCACCGCCGGTAGCCCTGACCGCACGCGGCCAGCGCGAAGCCGATGCCTTCGAGCAGTGGTCGGTGGAGGACAACCCCCGATTGAGATGCGAGCCCACCTCCATCATCTTCGACTGGGTCCATGATGGCCCGGTGAATCGGGTCACCCAGATGGAGGACCGCATCGTGATCAACTACGGGCTGTATTCCAACGAACGCATTGTCTACATGAACATGGATGAACATCCGGCGATGATTGAGCCCACTTTCCATGGTCACTCCATCGGCCACTGGGACGGGGATGTTCTCGTGGTGGATACTGTCGGTTTCAAACCGGGCGTGATTGCGCCACCGGTGCGTCATTCCGATCAGTTGCATGTGATTGAACGGTTCAGGCTTGAGCAGAATCCTTTAAGGCTGGTACGCGAGTATGAGGCCACCGATCCGGTGTACTTTGCCGAACCCTATGCGAGAAGTGATGAACTGCTGGTGGCGGATGTGGAATATGTGAAACACGACTGTGATGAGCTGACGTTTGAGTTTCTGGAGTTTCAGAACCAGTAGCCCGAATAGTCCCAAGGCACGCATCAACCCGTTACGGTCTGCTTACTCCCAAGTCATTACAGATTTTACGAACCAGAAGGTCTGAAATTTCCCGATGTCGGGGAATCGCTGAGCGCTTGTTTTGTGAAGGGTTGTACCACCATGAATGTCTGCCACCTTCCCTGAGCAGCTCGCAACCTTGAGATTCGAGAAATCGAATCAGGTCACGTCTTTTCATAAGGCTATATGAAGCTCCTCGAACCCTTCTCCAGCAGCAGTGATAGCATCTCCACGATTAAAATCCAGAGCCTCCCGAAGCGTTTCCTTCAAGGATTTCAACAAGGCTTCCCTGGTCGGCTCTTGGCAATTGACGCCCGGGACTTCTTCAATCCAGCCTATCCACCACTCGCCGTCCTGCTTGATTACTGCTGTGTATTGATTATTCATGTCTGCAGTGTAGCCTGAAATTTCAACATTGCACAGAATCAATAATCCGGCGTCGCCCCGGTCAGCATGGCCTTGCCGTTCCCGTCTGCTATCCGCTTGGCCAGCCCCATGGTGGGTATTTTGCGGCCACGGTAACCGGCCACGCTCACCGTTTCTCCCGGCTGCAGGGCCTTGCGGGTCCAGCCGCGACGCATCATGGTGTTGGGGCTGGGCAGTTCGAAATCCCAGTGTTCCACGTCCCCGCTGTCAGTCACCACATCCACGTACAACCGGGCATGGGGGCTTTTCCAGACCAGGTCGGTCACCGTGCCGGTGACCTCGAACTCATCATTGCTGTCGAATACCACTGAAGTGGAATGATGGCCCATGGCTGGCAGCACCGTGCTGGCCAGGCAGGCTGTTGTGAGCACGAAAAGGCATTTTTTGAGGCTGACGATCATGGTGTTCTCCCCTGTTGTCTTGGCGGGTCTTTATTCCAACTCGTAGAGCGCGGTGTCCTGTTCGTTGTCCAGGCAGATCTCGTCCAGCAGCATGGTATCGGTCTGGATGATGTGATCAAAGGCCACGGTCCACGGGCGCGTATAGGCCTTCGGGTCATCCACGGTAATCTCGATATGCAGCGTGCCGAAATCCGGACGGCTGAGTTTTTCGGTAACCGTTGCCGCGCTGGTAATCGGACTGCCCAGGATGTCCAGCCACATGTCATCGCGGATGCCGTTGGTGGTGATCACCAGTGTCTCATTCTCCCAGTGCCCCACCGAATAGCCGTTCCAGGTGGGATTGGGATCCTCCAGCATGGGACGCCCGTCCAGGTAGATCTGCCGGTAGGCGGCGTTGAATTCATGCAGGATGACCACTAAGTCCGAGGTCTGCACGATCTTCAGGTACTGCGGCAGGGTCCAGGCGCGCGGGAAATTGGGCGGCATGCAGTAGGCATGGGGATCGGCCTTGCTGGCATCGACACTGCGCTGGGCAACCTGTTCCTTGGCCCAGTCGGTGTAGGGAAGCCCGCCTGCCATGTCGATGCCCATGCTCACCTGTAAGCGGGACATGCGCTCCTCGATGATGCAGCCCTCTTCCTCGCAGGTGTTTTTGGCGACCACCTTGGCGAACCAGATGCCGGAGAGGTCCGGGTGGTCTTCAAAGGTTATTGGGGTTGGGGCGTTGAGGTCTACTTCACCGGTTGCTGTTCGGGGGATGTTGGGGAAGGCGTAGTCGAGCCATTGGGCGGTGGCTG
>Ga0181593_10000181_pt1 | contig 51159 bp, 54 predicted proteins | sample 071ome_19_FD_133756 | JGI IMG/M metagenome (GOLD analysis project Ga0181593, IMG submission 133756) | Coastal salt marsh microbial communities from the Groves Creek Marsh, Skidaway Island, Georgia - 071413AT metaG (megahit assembly) | ecosystem: Environmental > Aquatic > Marine > Intertidal... | reverse complement strand
TGAATCCTCAAGTGGAATTGGCGGATTTTCTCACGCAAAACTGGACGGCCGTTTTTCAAAAAGACGGCGCCTAAAGCCACTTATTAATATTAAGGAAATGGTGGAGCCGAGGGGAATCGAACCCCTGACCTCTACGTTGCGAACGTAGCGCTCTCCCAACTGAGCTACGGCCCCATAACGCCCCGCAATTATGGGTCAGGTTTCCGGCGCAAGACACGGCCGGCTGCGAGGCTGGCGGATAATGTGTTCGCCGGGGGCCGCCTGTCAAGATTTTGCATTTAGCCGGCTCGGCCCGTGTGCCCGGATGGGAGGGCCGTGGCCGATTTCGGCACGGTGCTATCGGCAATTATTTTTGAGGGCCATATCAGATTTGGGCAATAGGCGGGGCGAAGTAAGGCTGATCGGGTACAGCTTCACATAGACATCGCTTGCACGGCGGCGATCCGAAAGTTAGGTTAAATAAAGCTTTCAAGATGGAGACTTACCACCAATGGATGTCATAACCGGCCCGGTTCTCAGAATAGTCATCACCATTGTCGATCTCTATATGTGGATCATTATTATCGGCGTAGTTTTAAGCTGGCTTATCCATTTTAATGTCATCAACACATCCAACCGGTTTGTTTATCTAGTTGCCGACTTTTTGTACCGTATGACCGAGCCCGTGTTGGGACGCATTCGCCGGTTTTTACCGAATCTCGGCGGTATCGACATCGCACCCCTAATCCTGATTTTGGCCTTGATCCTTCTCAGAGACATCCTAATTCAGTTAGCGTATAAAGTCGTCTGAGGGGCTCAGTAACCGTTCACATAACGTAAATGATATTCGGAAGACAATATGGCGAAAGCGACCATTATTGACGGCAAGGCTATTGCGGCGAAACTCAGCCGTAAAATCGCCAAAAAAATAGACCGGCTTCAGGACTCATGTAATTTAACACCGAACCTGGCGGTCGTTCTCGTCGGCGAAGACCCGGCTAGCCAAATCTATGTGCGAAATAAAAACAAACAAGTCGAAGAAGTCGGCATGACGTCTTCGCAGCACGACCTGCCGGCGGACATCGGTGAAGAAGAATTACTCATTCTGATTCGCGGCCTGAATAAAGATCCGAATGTACACGGTATTCTCGTTCAGTTGCCGCTGCCGGTTCACATCGATACGAATAAAGTGATTGGCGCAGTTAATCCGGCGAAAGATGTCGATGGTTTTCATGTGTTGAATGCAGGCGCCTTGATGACGGGGCAAACCGATGCCTTGGTGCCGTGTACTCCATTGGGCTGCCTTATGCTGATTAAAGAGCACATCAAGGATTTGGGTGGTTCCAAGGCTGTCGTCGTCGGACGCTCGAATATCGTCGGGAAACCGATGGCGCAGTTGCTGTTGCGCGAAAACTGCACGGTGACGATGGCGCACTCAAGAACACGGGAGCTGGCCGATGAGTGCCGCCAAGCAGATATTCTGGTTGGCGCGGTCGGCAGGCCGGAATTGATTCGCGGCGATTGGATTAAACCCGGTGCCACAGTAATCGACGTCGGGATTAACCGCATTCAGGCGGCGGACGGGAAAAAGTTGGTCGGCGATGTCGCTTTCGACGAAGCCCTTGCCGTTGCCGGGGCAATCACGCCGGTTCCCGGCGGCGTCGGGCCGATGACGATCGCTTGTATGTTGAGCAACACGCTTAAAGCCGCCTGTCAGCAAAACGACGTCGATGTGCCGGAACTGTAACCGGAATTTGCAGCCTGCCGGCTCTGGTGTTTGTAAAGAAGCCGTGTTAGGTCAGGTTTTGCTGTTATACTGAATGCGCCCATGACCGATCTCACCCATATTCGAAACTTTTCGATTATCGCCCACATTGATCACGGTAAGTCGACCTTGGCTGACCGGTTGATCCAGCTGTGCGGCGGGTTGAGCGAACGCGAGATGCGCGAGCAAGTGCTTGACTCGATGGATATCGAACGCGAACGCGGCATTACCATTAAGGCGCAGGCGGTCAGCTTGAATTACAAGGCCAAGGACGGCGAGACCTACCGGTTGAACTTGATGGACACGCCCGGCCATGTGGATTTCTCGTATGAAGTGAGCCGCTGCCTGGCAGCCTGCGAAGGATCATTGTTGGTTGTGGATGCGACCCAAGGGGTGGAAGCGCAAACGTTGGCGAATGTATATCTTGCCATCGATAACGATCATGAAATTATCCCGGTCCTCAATAAAATCGATCTGCCGGCGGCCGAACCCGAGCGCATCAAGGAGCAAATCACCGATGTGATCGGCCTTGATACATCAAACGCCCTATCGATCTCGGCTAAAACCGGCGAAGGCATCGCTGAGGTCCTCGAAGAGTTGGTGGCCAAACTGCCGCCGCCGCAAGGCGATAAGGCAGCGCCCTTGAAGGCGTTGCTCGTGGATAGTTGGTATGACGCTTATCTCGGCGTCATGATCTTGGTGCGGGTTTACGACGGGACGTTGAAAAAAGGCATGCGCGTCCAAATGATGTCGAGTGGCGCGGTCTACCAAATCGATCAGGTCGGCACGTTTACGCCGAAGCCGGCAAAAACCGATGAGCTCGGCCCCGGCGAAGTCGGTTATCTTACGGCGTCAATCAAAACCGTCGCTGATACCAATGTCGGCGATACCATCACATCGGAAAAGAATCCAACCGCCGAACCCTTGCCCGGATTTAAACCGTCCGTGCCGGTCGTGTTCTGCGGGCTGTTTCCGGTCGATGCCGCTGATTACGAAGACTTGCGCGATTCGTTGGAGAAGCTACATCTAAACGACGCGAGTTTTCACTTCGAGGCGGAGACGTCGGCGGCTCTTGGTTTCGGGTTCCGCTGCGGTTTCCTTGGCCTGTTGCACTTGGAAATCATTCAGGAGCGCCTCGAGCGCGAGTTTGATCTCGATCTCATCACCACATCGCCGAGCGTGGTGTATCATATTCATCTCACCGACAATTCCATGATCGAGCTGCATAATCCGGCCGATATGCCGGAGGTAACGAAAATCACGCGTATGGAGGAGCCCTGGATCAAGGCGACGATCCTAGTGCCGGATGAATTCCTCGGCTCAATTCTGCAGTTGTGTACCGAACGGCGCGGCGAGCAGGTCGAGTTGACCTACGTCGGAAACCGGGCGATGGCCGTGTACCGGCTGCCGCTTAACGAAGTGGTCATCGATTTTTACGACCGGTTGAAATCCGTTTCGCGCGGCTATGCGAGCTTCGACTACGAAATGGAAGGCTACCGCGACGGCGATCTTTCCAAGGTGTCGATCCTGGTCAACGCGGAACCAGTCGATGCGTTATCGTTCATCGTTCACCGTGAGCATGCCGAAACCCGCGGCCGCGCCATTTGTGAACGCCTGAAAGACCTTATCCCCCGGCAATTGTTCAAGATCGCTATTCAGGCCGCCATCGGCGGCAAGGTGATCGCGCGCACCACTGTATCGGCGCTGCGCAAAGACGTCACATCCAAGTGTTACGGCGGCGATATCACGCGTAAGAAAAAGCTGCTCGAAAAACAAAAGGCGGGTAAAAAGCGCATGCGCCAGTTCGGCAAGGTCGAGATTCCGCAATCGGCCTTTTTGCAGGCTTTGAAAACCGGCGACGAAAAACGGAATTAGGTTCGAGTGTAAATTTATCGGCGCCGGGAGGGGCCGGGGTCACGCTTGGCCGCGTTTTCCAGATCGACCGTGTAGTCTTTATCCGATTGGCTTGATGTCGCGCCCTGGCTGTCGAGACCTTCGATGTCTTTGTGATCGTCAAAGTATTCCTCGCGGGAATTTTCATCGTAGCCGTCGGCTTTGGCTTGCTTGCTAAGTTCGTCGAACAAAAACATCGAATCGTGATCTTCCTGCGACAGGGCCTCTTTATTAGGCCGGCAGAACCAAACCAGCAATCCGCCAGGCAGACCAAAAGTCAGCCATCCGGGCAGAGCAAAAATAGCTTTCGACAGGCCGGGACCGAGCGCGCTTTGCAGCGCCGACCATACGGTCGGCCACATCGCGGCGATCACGGACGAAAACGAGACAAAGGCACCACGCGTTTTACTGAGCGCGCCGGCCGCCATTTCAGCCGCCGCCGCACCGAACGCGATGATGAGGAAGACCCACCCTATCAAGAAGAGCGCTTTCATTAAGCGATCATAGATACATTTACCGGATCGGGGCACGGTTTTTTAATCAGCCTTCCAAGGCCTGGCATGAAGGGCGTAATATTGGCGTTTATCAGGCCTTTTTTGCTGCGTACGCCGATTCCTTGGTTGCTTTTTGATACCCTCTTGATACACCAGGTGTGCTTCGTTACTTTCTCGCTCACGCCGGAGGGGTGGCCGAGTGGCTGAAGGCGCACGCTTGGAAAGCGTGTATGCGGGAGACCGTATCGTGGGTTCGAATCCCACTCCCTCCGCCATAAGCCTTAGAGCAAACCTAGAATAATAACCCCCAAAACCCCAGCAAACATGGGCTTTTTTGTCTTATAGCGTTCGCAGTCGTTTACTTGTATTCACCCAAAACCGCGTTTAAAGTGTGGGTAGAGAAACGATGGCTCGACAATTTAATAAACTTTCAGCCCTAGATCTTCGGTCAAAGAGGAAGCCCGGGCGGTATGCCGATGGAGGCGGGCTCTATCTCCAAGTAAGTCGGTCCAACACAAAAGCATGGATTTTTCGTTTCAAGTTCGATGGCAGAGAACGCCAGATGGGTTGTCCGACTGACCAGTGAAAATATTTGGTAGGGAAAGTTCGAGTAAGGTTGATTGTCTGTTTATTCGCAAAATCAGATAATCGCACCGTCTAGGATATATGAATGAGTAACTGGCACACAGAATACAGAGTGAAATTTCATATCAAGTTTGTTCACGATGACGGTAGAACAGAGATAATTAACAACGATGTGATTATTGAGTCTCGATCACCAGAAGAAGCTGAAAAGAAGCTATTGGGGAAATACGAAAACAGTGACGATCCACTGACTGATTTTCCTGATGGATGGTATGGACACATCAATAGCGAAGAGCTGAAGATCGATGAAATTGAAAAGATATGGGAATATTGATCGCCCTTAGTTCTCACCCCTCTCTCTTACTCACACACCCAAAATTCATTAAAGTCATTTCTATGAGAAACCTGACCGCAACACTCTGCCTGACGATTGCTGTGCTTCTTGGAAGTGAGGTGAGAGGGTCTGATTTGCCTGAGTGTGATTTTAGTCCCCTAGAGTATGGCTGCTAACGAGAAAAGTTTGTGCTGAAGATATTGATAAGGCCAGATGTGTATCACGAATTATTACAATATTCAGGCACGTAAAATTTAGAACAAACGGATTGAACCTCAGATGTTTCAGTTAAATATTCAAGTTATTGAATGTGATTTAACGAAAATTTTGTTTGAGCAATCTACAAAATTTCTGAATAAAAAAGGCGTATTTCCTGCTTACACTCGAACTCTTAGACGCTTGGGCGTGCGCCAAACCGCTTACAGCTCTTTGACCACTTGAACGGTTGCTTCGGGTTCCGGGCGGTGTGTGTAGTCCGGATCAAAACTGGTGGAGCGGATGATGCCTTGTCGGTCGACAACCAACCGGCCTGGGACCGGCAGGGCCCAACTGTCATCGCCGTTGGCCGCCGGAATATCAATCCCGTTCGCGCTATAAATTTCGATGATTTTTTCCGGCAGCGAAAATTTTAAGCCGAGCGTCTCAGCATATCGATTGCCGATATCGCTCAGCATGCCGTAGTTGAGGTTACGCTCTTCGATAAGCTTTTTACTGAATGCCGGTTGTTGGGGCGTCACCATAAGCAGCGTAGCACCGAGACCTTCCAGCGGTTTGATGATTTCGCATAGAGCTTCCAGCTCTATCATGCAATGTGCTCACCAATGGCCCCGGAAAAACTGCAAGACGAGCGGCCCTTTGGCGATCAAATCTTCGGACGTCATGGTTGCGCCGTCTTCGTTGGCAAGTGCAAATGCCGGCAACGGCTCATTGGGCTTAATGATGTTGGGAATGACGTTTTCGCGTAAGAATTTCGTTAGGTTATCGAGGGCCTCGATGCGTTCCCGGGATGCTTTTCGCCGGCTTTCGGTACGCCGGACCACGAGTTTTTCTTCAAGCGACATGAATAATCCTCTAATGATCTTTTTGTATTTTCTTTCAGACCACGGCAATTGAATTAAGAAATGCGACGCTAGCGCCGATGGCCGGCAGCGTCAAGACGACCTCAGGCTTCGACGTCCAACCGGCGTTGATCCATAATATTCTGCTGGTACAATAAGCGGATAAAGGTTCGGGAAAGGACAATAAGCATGATTGAAGACGACCTCGAAGGCGAATTCATTTTAGGCTGGCCAGATCGGAAACGGCTTGGGCATATGACCAGTCCCGATGCAGAGGGGCGTATCGTCTATGCCCGCTCGCCAATCCTCGAACAGGAAGGATTAATCACGCCGATCGATGCGTTCTTTATTAATGCGCAGGTTCAGATGCCGGAGCCGGTTCATCCGGACGACTGGACGCTCAAAATCAGTGGTGAAGTGGATCAGTCTATTACGCTAACTCTCGATGATTTAAAAAAATTCCCGGCCCGTACGGTGCGCGCGGTCACTGAATGCGCCGGCAACGATGCGGCATTTTTTGACTACCTGGAAAATCGCACGAACAAAAAACCGGACATGCAGCGCAGTAATGCCGACATGAGCGACTATGTCCTTAAAGGCAAAGGATCGAAGGACGAGGACGGCGATGGCCTCATTCAACCGGACAGCACCAATGCCGTCAGCGGCGGCGAGTGGACGGGAACGCCCTTAAGCGAAATTTTGTCACGCGTCGGATTAAAAGATACAGCCGTGAGCGTGCGCCTGGTCGGGTTCGACGTCGGTACGCCGAACGTTCAGAAACTTTATAACGCCGCGCAGACTTATGACGTCGAGGTGGCCGAACCGGGCAACATCCATTACGACAAAGCGTTGCCAATGGAAAAAGCCCTGCATGAAGATACCATTATCGCCTGGGCCCATAACGGCGATGCGTTGCGCCATGTGCACGGTGCGCCGGCCCGTTGCATCGTGCCGGGCTGGAGCGGCAACTGGTGGGTTAAGTGGCTCGAGCGCATCGAAGTGCACGATCATATGGTACCGTGTTACCACCAGACCGAATATTTCGTGTTCGGCAAGTCTCACGACGACCCCGACAAAACCATGCTGACGGCCTTGGGGTGCAAAAGCATTATCACTTGGCCACGCGATAACGATTCACCGCTTAAAGTCGGCGAACATCTTATTCGTGGCCTGGCCTGGTCGGGCGAGGGTGCGATCACGCGGGTCGAGATTAGTTTCGATAACGGACAGACCTGGGAAGATGCGCATGTTGAATACAGCCCCGATCGATGGCTGTGGAAGCGTTGGTCTTATCTTTGGAACGTCGAGAAGCCCGGCAACTACAGCATCATGGCGCGTGCGCATGACGAAGCCGGCCGTATCCAATCCACGACCGGTTGGAACTTCCAGCTCAAGCATTTCGACGGCATCGTGCCGTCCGACATTGAAGTCGTGGAATAACGGTAGCTTTTTAAGACAAAGCCGGACGGCAAGAGTTCCCGCCGTCCATTGTTGCCGCATATTTATTTGCCGGGACAGCGTTTCGGTGGAAAAAAGGCCGGCACCCGAAGGTGCCGGCCCAAACGTTACACATGAACTCAGTGAGATCGTTAACGCATTAGATGTTCGTGTTGAACTTCTCTTTGATGAATTTCTTCATGTAGGCTTTGACTTCCGGCGACAAGTCGATGGCCGAGCGGATCACAGCCGAGGCGTCCGTCCCGAACACTTTTTCGTAAGCGGTGAAGATTTTGCCGGCCTTTTTAATGAAGTCTTTATCCTCCATGACCTTTTTCGTGGCCGCGACCCAAACGTCGACCGTTGCTTGAGGCGTTTTTGGCGGCAAAGCGATGGCTTTGGAAGCCGTCACGCCCATTTGGAAGAAGTTCTTGAAGGCTTCATACTCTATTCCCGAAGGTTCCTTGCCGCCGTTCGCCGCCTTGTAGGCTTCGTAAACGGTCGGCAGATTCGGGTAACCGGGGTCGCGTTCGAATTTGCCGTTTTTCCAAATGCCGAGGGTCATCAACGGAATTACCTTCCCCGATTTAACATATTTCTGATCGACGTTCTTCAGATACGCGCTGGCGGAATCGTAATTGATGTTGGTTTCCCCGCGCAGCAATGCTTTGCGTTGTTTGCCGGTCGAGAGGCCGAACACGGCTTTGACGTTTTTGATGCCAAGCAATTCGAAGGCCAGGAAGCCGCGTAATTCGGCCGCCGTCGGATTTTTGGCACCGAATACGATCGGGGTTTTGCGCAATATATCGATCGACTCACCGATGCCCTTGCCTTGCAGGCCGACCTTGGGGTGGGTGTAAAAAATCGTGCCGACGGGTTCGAGAACGATCATTTTCCAATCGAGCAGATTGAATTTGACCTTCTTGCCGCCGAGCACTTGCCCCGTTTGGTTTGATGTGGATACCAACGAAATCATCGTGCCGTCCGGCTTGGCATTTTTATGAAACCAGTTTGATCCCTTGATGGAGCCGCCGCCGGGCATGTTGCGGATAATGATCCGGGGTTTGCCGGGCAGATATTTAGAATAGTAAGGCATCCACAAACGGGCCATACGGTCTGAACCGCCGCCTTCGGCGAACGGAACGATTGCCGTAACTTTTTTGCCTTTAAAGTCGAGGGCCGAAGCCGAAGCGGAAAAAACAGTGACACCGGCAACCAACGCAATGGCTGAAACGGCGCACAGGAACGTTGAGTTTTTTCTCATCGAGAAAATCTCCCTTGTGAGTTAATACAAACCAGATTTTCAAGGTAATAGCGGACCCGATCTTCTGGATGGATTGAGCTCTGGACGGGGACCGCTGAACGCTCAAGACACGAACGCAATTATACCCGTAAATTGTAAATCTAATTATTAAATCTCTGTAATCTAACTCGGGGGTGGTGCCGATTTGCCACTGCCCGTGGGGCGGTTTATGATCGGCCCATCAACCATACACTTTTCAAAACAGGCTGTTTTGCCGCAGGATCGGTCCAACTATGACAATCTCACTTTACGAAAATTTCCGGGGGCTCTTTTACGCGCCGTATTACGCGGCATTTGAAATCGGTGCTTATGATAAAGCCGGGGTCGATGTCGAATTTGTTGCCGCCAAGGTCATGGGCGAGGGCAACGATGCCATCGACCGGGGCGACGGGGTTGTCGCTTGGGGCGGGCCCATGCGGGTTCTCAAGGATCACGCAAAAAATCCGGACAGTGAGCTGATCAGCTTTTGCGAAGTGGTCGGGCGCGATCCGTTCATCATTCTCGGCCATGAACCGAAACCGGGTTTCAAAGTCCAAGACTTGAAGGATTTGAAGTTCGCAAGCTTTACAGAAGCGCCGACGCCGTGGAATTGCCTGCAGGAGGATTTACGCCGTGCTGGTGTGGATCCGCAAAGCTTGGACCGGCTTGCGGGCGGGGCGCAAGATGACAACATCGAAAAGTTCCTGAGTGGTAGCCTTGATGCGGTACAGGTCCTGGAACCAAATGCGGAGAAGCTCTTAAGCGAGGGTAAGGCCCATATTTGGTTTGAGGGCACGAGCCGGGGACCGTGCTCCTACACCACGTTTTATGCGCGCCGCTCGTTCGTCGACGAACATGAATCGGAAATGCTCGCGATGGTCAAGGCCATGGCCGAAACGCTGGCGTGGGTGGATTCGGTGAACGGTGACGAAATCGCTAAAACAATTAAAAAATATTTTCCCGATGAGGATAGCGCGCTATTAGGCCGTGCTCTTGAACGCTATAGAAAAGGACAGCTTTGGAACAAGACGCCGGCATTTAGCCGCGCCGGCCTCGAACGCCTGCATGACGGACTCGTCTCAAATGACTTTATCGAACGCGAAGTATCGTTCGAGGAAATCATCGACAGCCGATTCGACAAACCATAAGGAAGTAAATCCATGACCGAACGTGCCGCTTATATTTGTGACGGAATTCGCACACCCATCGGCCGCTATGGCGGCGGCTTGTCCTCGGTACGCGCCGACGATCTGGCGGCGATTCCCATCACCGCTTTAATGGAACGTAATCCCAAGGTCGATTGGGAGTCGGTTTCCGATGTGCTGTACGGTTGCGCCAATCAGGCGGGTGAAGACAACCGCAACGTCGCGCGCATGGCATTGCTGCTGGCGGGTTTGCCCGACAGCGTTTCGGGCGCGACGATCAACCGTTTGTGCGCATCGGGCCTCGATGCGGTTGGACAGGCAGCAAGGGCCATTCGCTGCGGCGAGGGCAGCCTTATGATCGCCGGTGGCGTTGAGAGTATGTCACGCGCGCCGTTCGTAATGGGTAAGGCGACGAGTGCCTTTTCGCGGTCGGCGGAAATATTCGACACCACCATCGGCTGGCGTTTCGTAAACAGAAAAATGAAAGCGCAATTCGGCACCGATCTCATGCCTGAAACGGCCGAGAACGTCGCCGAGGAATTTCAAGTGACACGTGAAGATCAGGATGCTTTTGCCTACCGAAGCCAACAGCGGGCGGGTAAGGCCCTCGAAGAAGGCACGTTCAACAACGAAATCGTGCCGGTGACGATCCCGCAACGCAAGGGCGATCCGATCGTGGTCGACACGGACGAACATCCGCGTCCGCAAACGACACTGGAAGCGTTGGCAAAACTACCGACCCCGTTTCGCGAAGGCGGTTCGGTGACGGCGGGCAACGCCAGCGGCGTTAACGACGGCGCGGCTGCCTTGATCTTGGCGGATGAGGAAACGGCGGCGAAAAACGGCCTTACACCGGTGGCCCGCGTGGTCGGCATGGCAACCGCCGGGGTGCCGCCGCGTATCATGGGTATCGGACCGGCGCCGGCGGTAAAAAAATTGCTCGATCAAACCGGCCTTAAGATCGAAGACGTCGATGTGATTGAATTGAACGAAGCGTTTGCCAGTCAGGCCTTGGCGACGCTACGCGAGCTTTCGGTCGCGGACGATGCCGAGCACGTCAACCCGAACGGCGGCGCGATTGCACTGGGCCATCCGCTCGGCATGAGCGGCGCGCGCTTGGCCTTAACAGCGGTGCGCCAACTCGAACGCACCAAAGGCAAGATTGCGATCTGCACCATGTGTATCGGCGTCGGCCAAGGCCTCGCGGTGGCCTTGGAGCGGGTTTAATCAAGTTCACGATTCTTTGTTGTCGGGGGATCGTTGATCCCTTGTGCTTTTTGCGCGGCTCGTCACAATAGGTTCATCAGGAACCCTTTAAGGATATCTCATGGCGAAGAAACTTGATGCCGGTGACATGTTTCCCAACATGACATTGAATCTGCTCGATGGCGGTTCGATCACGGTGCCCGATAACCTCAATTCCAAATACACGGTGCTTTTATTTTACCGGGGGCATTGGTGACGGTATTGCCGCCGGCAGTTGGCCGGCTTCGGCGAGTTACAGAAAGACTTCGATGATCTCGGTGCGCGTGTGATCGCCGCCAGCGTGGACGACCCCGGCAATGCGAGGAAAATTGCGGATCAGTGCGGTGTTGCTGTTGCGCATGGTGTATCCCGTGATGATGCCGAAGCACTCGATTCCTGGTGGGAAGACAAACGCAGCATCATTCAGCCGTCCGAATTCGTAATCGATGCCGACGGTAAAGTCATGGCATCGTCCTACAGTTCGGGTCCGATTGGGCGAATCGATGCTGCCGATGTTATTGCCATGATCAAGCACCGCGAAGCGCAGAAATAACCGCGCACTGCCTCCCTTTTCCGGTCTTTATTCAAGACCCTTGGTGAATGCCCGTGCCCTGCAGTAAACTTTTACTGCAGGGCTTTGGCCTGCCAAGAATAAATAAAAATCGAAATTGGGAGGACGATCATGAACGACTCGCCGACATCACCGGAACGCAAGCGCGACGATTCAAAATTTCTCGGTGCGGCCCAGGGCATGGGCAGCCTTGAACTCAAGAATGAAACATTCACCACACGACCCGAGATCCGCGGCCGCTTCGGTGTCGTCACGTCGACCCATTGGATTGCGACGGCGGCAGGGATGAATATTCTCGAACAAGGTGGCAACGCGTTTGATGCGGCCTGCGCGGTTGCGTTCACTAACCAGGTCGTCGAGCCTCATTTGAACGGTCCCGGCGGCGAGGCCCCGATCGTTTTGTTCGATGCGAAGTCCAAACAAGTCAAAGTAATCTGCGGCCACGGCCCCGCGCCCCAGGCTGCGACCATTGAACATTTCCAAAATGCCGGTGTCACCGTGGTGCCGGGCTCGGGCTTGCTGCCGGCCTGCGTGCCGGGCGCGTTTGGCGCCTGGATGACGCTTTTGCGCAACTACGGCACCATGAAGCCCCGCGATGTGCTGGCACGCCCGATTGAATTGGCGCGCAACGGTTATCCGACGTTGCCGCGTATCGAATTGTTGTTAAACATGCTTAAGGATTTATTCGAAAAAGAATGGACCACGTCGGCGGATGTTTACTTAAAGAACGGCAATATTCCGAAAACCGGTGCGCTCTTTTCCAATCCGTTGATTGCCGATACCTATGAGCGGATCGTGCGTGAGGCGGAATCGGTGGGCGGCAACAGGGAAAAGCAAATCGATAAGGCGCTGGAGACGTTTTACCAAGGCTTCGTCGCCGAGGCGGTTGATGAATTTTTCCGCACCGAATGCCTCGACACGACCGGCCAACGCCATAAAGGGCTGCTGACCGGTCAAGACATGGCCACTTGGCAGGTTCCGGTCGAGGATCCGATAACCTACGACTATCACGGCTATACCGTTTGCAAGCCGCAATCCTGGAGTCAGGCGCCGGTCTTTCTGCAACAACTCGCCTTGCTCAAAGGGTTTGATCTCGATGCGCTCGAGCCGCACGAACCGGATTTTCTGCACACTATTACCGAATGCACCAAGCTCGCGATGGCAGACCGGGAGAAATTTTATGGCGATCCTGCTTTCGTCGACGTGCCGTTCGACGTATTGCTCTCGGATGCCTACAACGACGAACGGCGCAAATTGGTCGGCAAGGATGCGTCCATGGAACTGCGTCCCGGCGACGTGCCCGGCTATGGCGGGGAGATCTTTTTCAAGACCCTTGATGATGTCGACTTCGGCCTCGATACGTCGTCACACAAGGGCGATACGTGTCATTTGGATGTCGCCGATAAAGAAGGCAACCTGGTCGCCTCGACGCCGAGTGGCGGCTGGTTCCGCAGTTCACCCTGCGTGCCCGGCCTCGGTTTTCCCATCGGCACCCGCGGCGAGATGTTCTGGGTCATGGAAGGCATGGAGGATCATCCCAACGCGCTTCGTCCCGGTAAGCGTTCGCGTACTTCCTTAACCCCGACGATTGCGCTGAAAGACGGTAAGCCCGTGCTCGCGTTCGGTACGCCGGGCGGCGACCGCCAGGATCAATGGGGATTGCTATTCTTCCTGCGCCGGGTTCATTACGGCATGAACCTGCAACAAGCTATCGACTATCCGAACTTCAGCACCAAGCACGCGCCGAGTTCTTTTTATCCGCGGCTTTCGCAACCGGGGAACCTCACCATCGAATCCCGTATGCCGGAAGAAACGATCAATGAGATGGAAAAACGCGGGCATCAGATCAAAATCACCGGACCGTGGTCGCAAAGCCGCGGCGTCGCCGCCGGAATTGATCAGGAAGAGGGTGTGTTATTAGGGGCCGCCAGCCCGCGATCAATCCAAAGCTACGCCATTGGTTGGTAATGGCTGGTGACGGCTGTTAAGTTACTTTCCGTATAAGATCGCTTTTGCCGCGCCGGTAAGCTCAACGATATGCAATCCCGTACCGGCGCGATCGGCGAGGTAAATCAAGCCCCGGTCGTCCACCTCGACATTGTTAGTTTGAATGACACGCTGACAGCCATTGCGGGTGTCGCAGCGCCGTTGCGTGTTTTCGTTCGTTGCCGGAATGTAATAGGCGACCTCCTTGGGGCGAAATGGATCACGCACATCGACCGCGCGCATGCCGGCATTGAAATAAGGAAACGCGACAATCTTGCGGTAAAACGGCTGATCGTAAGACCACTGGACCGAGTGCATGCCGAAGCGTCCGCCGCGCCGGCAAAACTTTCCCGTTGATTCTTTCACATGAAAATTCGACACCGGAAACGGCTTTGCGGCTTCGGTGATATCGAGAAACCACGCCATGTGGTGCATATCTTCCTTGCAGCCGTTGGAGAACGTCTCACTGACGAGAACGAGAAAATCTCGCGGATTGCCTTCGTCGTAAAAGTCGTAACCGGGAACGCGTAAGCCCAGGATCGGCCAAGCGGTATGACCGCCCCAGAAAGACGGCATGTTAAGCCGGCTGATTTGCGGCACGAGTAAATCCCGCGCCGTCGGCGATTTCGGATCGGCGGAAAAATTCAAAAGTTTTTCCCGGCCCAGTATTTGTACCGCGCCATCTGATCCCGTGCCGTAGGCGACATAGATGCGTTTGCCGTCGCTGGTCACTTCATGAATACGCGGGCTCGCACTCGTCTCTTTGCCGCCCGGCTGGGAACCGGCCATGCCGAAGTTGCGGATGAATTTCGGCTTGGTTGGATTGCTAAGGTCGAAGACCTGTAAACCCCGGTCGGTACTCCAGCCATCCGGCTCAAGGTCCGATACCAGATAGGCAATGCCGGTATCGCACTCCCACCAATTTTTGTGGGTATGCGAAAGTCCGTCGATCACGGTCGACACGAACACGGGTTTTGCCGGATTGGTTGTATCCCAAATTTCATGACCGCTGTTTCCCTTGGTGCGCAATAGATAGGTTTTCGATTTATCGGCGTTTGGCAGTTCATCTCCCCGGCAGGCCTGAACCATTTGCGAACTACCGGTCGAAACGGGCAGGTGTTTCAAGTAAACCGGCTTTGCCGGGTTGGTTGCATCGAGGATCGATGTGCCGGCGCCGCCGTGATGACCGACATAAACGATATATTTTCCATTTTGTTTTTTGATGATCGGCTGATAGGCGCTTTTGCCGCGTAACGAATGAAATCCGACCAAGCGGGTATTATGGGCCTCAGGATTGGGGCCTTCTGCCAGCGTCCCGGATGTCACCGGCAGGGCAAGCATCAAGCCCATCAATCCGATTCGGAAGTGCCGTAAACGGGCTGACAATGTCATTCTCGATCCTTATTTGCGTTTTAAATTTATCCCGATAAGATAATCCCAATTGTAATTATTACCCTAAGAAAAAACAGGAGGCACAACATGGCGGATCACATCCCCTACGTCGATCTCGATACCGACGACGAAATCACCAAATTGCTGTTCGAAGGCACGACCAAGATGCTGGGCCGGGTACCAAACTCGATCCGGATCGCAGCCCATTCGCCGTTTGTGCAGTTGATGTACTTGCCATTCGGCGCGGTTTCCCAACGCCAAGGGGCGGGCGGCGTGCTCAGTAGCAAGCTCAAGGAAATGGTCATTATCAAGACCAGCCAGGTCAATGGGTGCGCTTATTGACTAGCGCACAATACGTCGCTCGGTCGGGCGGCAGGCATTACGGAAGAACAAGTTCAAGTCATCGGGACCGACGATTATATGGATTCCGATCTTCTCAATGAGCGCGAAAAAGCGGCCGTCCTGTGGGCGGAGCATGTAACAAAAAATACCGCGCGCTCACGCGACGATGTGTACGAACATGTACGCAGCATTTTCGACAACACCGAGATGGTCGAGCTCACGATCATTTGCGGTCAGTTTAATTTCCGCAACCGGTTTATGGATTCGCTTCGTATACCCGTTGAACCGCCAAAAGAGGTGGATAAGATCAAATCGTCCGTCGATCTCGATCCGGAAACGGTTCGGCGCCATTTGGAGCTAGTCTTGGAAAAATGGCCGTCCACGTTTCCGGAAGTCCGATCCGACGACTGATCGGAAACGAATATGACAATAGCGGAACGGCTCGCCGGAAAGATTCATGGACTCGGCGGGTCGTTGCCGTTTGAGGGGTGCCTTCACTGGTCGCGGATGGCAATCACCGACATGATCGGCGTTGCGCTTGCCGGTGTCGGAACGGAGACGGCCCGCATTCCCGGTTCGATCTTGTCGGGCGCTGCGGGAAATTCACACATCATCGGCACCGCCCGGCGCTGCGATCCGGTAACGGCAGCGCTTTTGAACGGCACCGCGGCGCACGCGCTCGATTTCGATGACATGCACGAAAGCATGATGGGGCACCCGTCGGTCGCGATCCTGCCGGCGGCGTTAGCGCTTGGCGAGCACGTCGGTGCAACCGGCAAAGAGTTGATCGAGGCCTATCTGGTTGGGTTCGAAACTGCGGCCCGGATCGGCCGGGGTATGACTCATGCGCATCAGCGCCGGGGCTGGCACAGCACGGGAACGCTTGGCGTGTTCGGTGCCGTAGCCGCGTCGGCGACGTTGCTTAACCTTACCGAAAACCAAACCGCGACGGCGCTGGCGATGGCGTGCTCGATGGCTTCCGGCGTGCGCGGTAATTATGGCACCATGACCAAACCCCTGCACGCGGGGCTTGCCGGGCGCAACGCCGTGTTCGCCGCCCTCATGGCGCAAGAGGGCTTTTGCGCTAGCACGGAAGCGTTCGAACACAAGCAAGGGTTCTTCGCGGTCTATAACGACGGCGCGCCGGTCGATGAAGATGCGATGTTCGAAAATTGGTTCGAGCCGCCGGAAATTCTCGATCCCGGCGTGTGTTTGAAACTTTACCCCTGCGGTTCTCACACCCATCCTTTTATCGAAATGACGAAAAGCCTGCTCGCCGAGCACGGCGTGACATTAAAGGATATCGAGCGCCTCGACGCCTTGAGCGAAACCAGCCGGCATCATCACGCCGACCGGCCGCAGCCGAAAAGCGGCTTGGACGCCAAGTTCAGCACGCAATATACCATGGCGAGAACGCTCATGAACGGCTCGCCAAAACTTGCGCATTTCACCGACGAAGCGGTTCGGGAAAAAGATATTCGAAACGTCATGGCGCTGATCCATGCCGCCCCCCATCCGGATCTGGACGAAAGCTGGGCGTCGAAATACGGCGGCGAGGTGATCATGACGCTGAAATCCGGCGCCGTGTACCGTGCCCACATCGAGCATCAGATTGCCCGCGGCCCCTCGATGCCGCTCAGCAAAAATGATCTGCGGGAAAAATTTCTCGATTGCGCCGCGGCGTGTTTGGAGCCGGCTCGAGCGGAAGACCTATTTGACGGTCTCATGGCGATAGACAGCCGCGAAAATATCGCTACCCTGATGGCGCAGGCCGTGCCGTGATAAACACTCAGTAATTTTTCAAGGGAGGCAACAATGGCGGACCGCATATCCATGATCGATCCGGAAACTGCGCAAGGCATGCAGAAACTGTATTTTGACAGCGCCCGGCAAATGAGCGGCCGCTTGGGCCATTCACACCGCATCGGCGCGCACGTGCCGTTCATTCAGATGATGTTTTCAGCCTTCACCGCCGTGGTGTCGCGCGAGGGTGGCGGCGGGACGCTCTCGACGAAGATCAAGGAGATGGTGATTATCAAAACCAGTCACGTGAACGGGTGCAATTATTGACTGGCGCACAACACGTCGCTCGGTCGGGCGGCAGGCATCACTGAAGACCAGGTGCAAGTCATTGGTTCGGACGATTACATGGACTCCGATCTTCTGACCGATCGCGAAAAGGCGGCCATCCTGTGGGCGGAGCACGTGACGAAAAACACTGCGCGCTCGCGCGATGATGTGTTTGAAACCGTGCGTAAACAATTCAGCGAATCGGAAGTCGTTGAGCTGACGTTCGCGAGCGCCTATTTTAACATGCGTAATCGTTTTAACGATTCGCTCCAAATTCCGCTCGAACCTCATTCAGGCGAAGGCAAGATCAAGGAGCGCTCGGTTAAAGTCAACACGGACAAGCTCAAGGCTTATTTCGAGTTCATCCTCGATAACTGGCCGGAACAATTTCCTGAGCCCAATCCGGATTAAAAAAAGCCGCCTACGCTGGCGGCTTTTTTCATTGGGTTTGGCTGACTACGCTTTGAGTGCGGCCTTAACCCGTTCGGGTGTGAACGGCATGTGATAAAGCCGTTTGCCGGTAAGCTTAAAGAATGCGTTGGCGACGGCGGCGGCGATCATTGGGTTACCAACTTCGCCGATACCAGTCGGTTTGCGGTTTGTTTTTACGAATTCCACATGCAGCTCTTCGGGGGTTTCAGACATGCGAAGCAACTCGTAGTCATGGAAATTTGATTGTTCGACAATACCTTTTTTCACGGTCACCCGTTCTTTCAGAACACTCGAAAGGCCGTAGATCATGCCGCTCTCGACATTCGCCTTCGCGGCATCCGGCAGGACCACCGTGCCCGCATCGACTGCGATCCAAAGTTTATGGACTCGGATCACACCGGTCTCGCGGTTGAGTGATATTTCCGCGACACCGGCGCCTAGCGAGCCCGAGCGGTTGCCCATGGCCATGCCAAGAGCGCGTCCGGCCGGTCTTTTGGCGTTCCAGTCCGACATGTGTTTAAGAGTCTCAAACACCGTGTGGGCTTTGTCCGAGACCCCGATGCGTTGATAACGGAAATCGAACGGGTCCATGTTTTCCGCAACGGCCATTTCATCGATAAACGCTTCGATGGCAAAAATATTGAAAACATGGCCGACCGCGCGCCAGTGCTTAAGACGCACGCCGTGACCCCCGACATCTCGGCGTTCGATGTTTTGGTTGGGGATCTTGTAATAAGAAATCTTCACGCCTGATTGCAGCAAGCGCTTACCGTCGCCGATGACGCAATGACGCCAGCCGGTGATCTTACCGCTTTGATCGAGGGCAGCTTCCATGCATTGCAAGGATTGCGGCCGGAACATGCCATACGATAAATCTTCTTCCCGTGTCCAGATCATCTTCACGGGCTTGCGGATGGCACGCGCAACCAAAGCGGCTTCGACGGTGTAATCCGTAATCGAACGCCGGCCGAAACCGCCGCCGAGATAGCATTGATGATGGATCACTTGTTTGGTTGAAAAGCCGAGGGCTTTTGCGATTTTCGCGCGCGAACCGCCCGGCGCTTGAGTCCCTTCCCAAATTTCGACCTTATCGCCGGACGCATTAAATCTTGCGACCGCGTTTAAGGGCTCCATTTGGGCGTGATAACCGATATCGCTTTTATAATCGGCTTTGTAAGTTTTTGCGGCATCCTTAAAAGCCGCTTTATCATCGCCGCGGGAATATAATTCCGTGGAGTCCGCGTTTTTATCGGTCGCGTATTTTGCATATTCGGTGTCGAGTTCTTGCTCGGAGTTAAACCCTTCGGCGCGGGCTTTCTTCCATGACGCCTTCAAGGCTTCGCGTGCCGACAAGACGTTTTCAACGCTATCGGCAACGATCGCGATGCCGTGCTTAAGCTTCACGGTCGTGATCACACCGGGGCGTTTTTTCACGTCCGCATCGTTCCAGCTTTGCGGCCGGCTTTGTTGCACTGGACCGTGTACGGTCGTGGCGTAAACCATACCGGGAAGCTGAATGTCCATGGAGTAAATGGCCGAACCATCGACTTTCTCCGGAATATCCCGGCGCGGCAGCGACTTGCCGATGATGCGGAAGTTCCGCGGGCTTTTAAGTTCGCGCTGGCTGACATCCGGCAGTTTTGCCGGCATCGTGGCGAACGATGCGATTTCACCGTAGGTCAAACGCTTGCCGGATTTTTTATGAACGACCTTGCTGGGTTCCGTGGTGAGTTCGGCGGTGTCCACGCCCCAATGTTTGGCGGCATTGGCGATGAGTACCTTGCGCACTTGTGCACCGGCCAAACGCATTTGCGTGTAATACATCATGACCGCGCGGCTGCCGACGATCATCATGCGTTTTCGGGTTTTGCCACGCCGGGTGTGAGAATAACCGTAAATCTTGGGATCGGCCGGCGCCATTTTGAGGGTGACCTTATCCCAATCGGCATCCAACTCTTCAGCGAGCGCCATGGGCACACCGGTCATCGAGCCTTGGCCCATTTCGGCCGCCGGCGTAATGATGGTCACCGCATTATCCGGTGCAATGCGCACCCAGACCGATAGGTCGCGCGCGCGCGCATGAGCGGTATTCAATAATGTTACCGTGCCGGTACCGAGGGCGACGGCAAAGGTGAGTCCGCCCGCGCCGGTCAGGAAGCGGCGACGGGAAACGTCAAATTCGGTTATATTTGTATCGGGCATCGCTTAACCCTCCCGTGCCGCGCGTTGAATGGCGGCAATGATGCGGTTGTAGGTTCCGCAACGGCAGATGTTGCCGTTCATGTGATTGACAATATCGTCGCGGCTGGGGTTTTTATTTTTTGCCAGTAATTCGGCGGCCTTCATAATCTGGCCCGACTGACAATAACCGCATTGCGGAACCTGTTCGGCGATCCAGGCTTTTTGCAGCGCATGCGTTTTATCGGACGATAAACCTTCAATGGTTGTTACATTCGCACCGTTCGCGCTGAACGCTTCCATTTGGCATGACAGCACCGCCTTGCCGTTAACATGAACCGTGCAGGCCCCGCACAAACCGGCGCCGCAGCCGTACTTGGTGCCGGTCAGCTTAAGATGCTCCCGGATCACCCATAACAAACGCGTATCGGATTTCACCGTCGCCGACACTTGCTTGCCGTTCAGGTTGAAGGAAACCATGTGATCACCTTTTATATTTGAATGAACATGCCGGAGAACCGGGACAAACGCCTTGTGTCCTCAGGTTCCCTGAATTGAAAATACGGTACTCCCGTTTCGGCCCAGGAGTCACGTTAATTCGGCGTAACGGCCTTCACGGGATGGTGAGGATGATGTTGCCGAGATGGCTGCCTTTTTCGACTGCTTCGTGGGCTGCGGCGATGTCTTCCAGGTTATAGGTGGCCGAGATGGTATGGCTAAGACGGTCTTTGCCAAGCCATGCTTCGATATCCTTTAACGCCTGTTCACGAATGACTGACGGAATGCCGTACACGTTGATCAGTTTCAGGGTGATATTCTTTTGGCGCATATCCCGGATGGGAATTTCGGCAGTGAGTTTTGCCGAGCCATAGTCGACCGCGGTGCCTTCGGCGCGGATCAGTTTGGCCCAATGCTCTGCGTTAGCATTGGCATCGACATCGATCAGCCGGTCCACACCCGCGCCACCGGTGATCTCGAGCACCCGTGCGACGACATCTTCTTCGCGGTAGTTGACCGTGTGAGTGGCGCCCGCGGCACGGGCATGCTCGGCCTTATCCTGTGAACTGATTGTCGCAATGACATTCGCGCCTTTCAACTTTGCCATTTGAACGGCGTAATGGCCGACCGAACCGGCCCCGCCCAGGACCAGCACCCAATCTTCGTTGTTATGCCGCCCCGCAGCAACGGCGTAATACGCGGTGAGTGCAGGAACGCCGAGACAAGCACCGGCTTCGAACGGCACGTTTTCCGGTAACGGTGCCGCAAATTCATCCGGCAGGGCAATGTATTCGGCGGCGGTGCCGTCGGGGCGCCGGTGTTGCGCGTTAAAAAGCCAAACACGGTTACCCGCGCGCGCGGGATCGACGCCGGCTCCAACCGCTTCGATAACACCGGCGCCGTCGCAATGAGGAATGATCCGGTCTTCCGCCATCACACGCCCCGGTGCGCCGATCCGTTTCTTGGTGTCGGATGGATTGATGCCGGAGGCATGCACGCGCACCAGAATTTCACCCTTGCCGGGTGCCGGGGTATCGATTTCACCGACCTTCAAGACATCACGAGCGGGACCGGTTTGGGTATAAAAAGCGGCGCGCATGAATGCCATCATAAATTCACATCGTGGCGCGGCGCGAACCACGCTTTGGCTTCGGCTTCGATCCCTTCGAGGTCTTCTTCGAGGATGAAGCCATCCTTACAAAGTTTGTTCGCCGAAGTCATAACAGCTTTGACGAAGCCGTCATTGTCTTTGTAACGCTCTTGAACAGACTTGCGCGGATCGTTGGTCGCTTGGCGTTCTTGCGGCGTGCTCGCAAAGGGAATGGTGCTGCCGGTAAACTCGAACATGGCGCCGAAGCCAAAACCGCGATCACGGAGATTCCAGCCGCAATACGTGCCGAGGGGTGCTTCCACCATGGGCGCGCGCAAACCGCCGGCTTCATTACCGTCATGATCGACCGCGGGAACGAGAATGGTGTAGGTGTCTTTCCCGGCGACGTCCGGCGGCTGTTTATCAAATATGCCGTCGTCCTGGCGCGGCCCGAAATCGTAGAGCGGTAATTCGTTCGGCCCCCAGGGGATTTGCTGACCTGGAATAGCGGGGAATTGTTTTCGCCATTCGTCATAGAGGATGAGTGTTCCTTCGGCACGTGTCGGATAGCGGCTTTCAGGCGGTTGTGTCCCATCGGTTACCCAGGCATCCATGGCGTTCAGCAGGGCGCGGAAAAACATCGACGTGTTCACCACGTTATTCACATTTTGCATGATGCCTTTTGTCGGTTTGCCCGCAATTGGGCTTGAAAAATGCTGCGTGCTGGCCATGGCATAGATGCGTACGGTGTCGGGTTGGTCGAGGTCGTTGCCTTGGGAGTCCGTATGCACAAGTGAGCCGTGTCGCTGCCAGTATTCGGTTGCGGTTTGGGTATGCATCAACAAGGGATCCGTATCCGGGCGCTTGAGAATTGCATCCGTTTTGCCGGTAACGTGATCGGTGGTTTCGGTATAGGCGAACGGAAACCGGTCGGCGATGTTGAAATGATCCTCGTATTGCTGACCGGCGGTGCCGTTCAAGTTAGCAAAGCGATGGTTCATCCACATCATGCCGCCCCCCGATACATGCGGCATAATGCCGTCGAAGACCTTGCGGCCTTCGGCATCCGCATTGAAGCCACTATGAAGGTAGTCGCGGATGACGCGCCCGGTCTGCGAGCGTCCCCAAGCGTAAACATTTTCGACGGGCGCGCCGTCGCGTGCCGGGTTTTTTGCTCCGGCATCGTCTTTGTCGGCGTATTTCAGAAAACTGATCAGATCGCGAACTGCGATATAACCGAGACCAAGAACTTTCGGATCCTTCGCGGTATAAACCAGTTCATAAATCCAGCCGGGTTTAAAGCCGTCATGCAGGTAAATATGCGTGTCTGACGGAATGATTGCACTTTCTTGTACCGAGTCATCAAGGCCGGCGCCACCGGCGACGCGGGCGAATTCCCAAGCACTGGGGTTGATGGGGATCCGATCGTCCTCAGTATAACGGCGCTTCGTCAGTGTTGCCTTCGACGTATCGCGGCTGATGGTTGAATAACATTGTGTCGCAGTCCAGCCGCTTAAGGGGTAGCTGTAAATGCCGTCCCGTCCCGGGCGGAACTCGACTCGCACAGGCCCCGTGATGGATTTGCCGTTTTCGCTCGCGACAGGCACATCCAGCGTGGCCCGGTCATCGCCACGATAAATATCGCCTTGCCAAGCACTCCAGACAAAAGTGTAGCCACGGCGGAACAGAAAACCGTTTCCGGCATGCTCCATGGTTTTCGGATTGTTTGAATGAACGGCATCGTTAAAGAACTGCAGCGCACGCATGTTGCCGCGGTTGCCAAAATCATAAAAAATTCTCTTGTTGCCTTTTGTCAGGTCGGCGGGCTTGAGGATAAGGACATCGGCGGCAAATTCGACGAGACCATCTTTATTCACCGGGGCGAATTCTAAATCGACAATACCGGTTTGAGCGGCAGCTTTCGGGTCGACGGCATAATGGGCGCGGCCACGAAGACGCTCGTAAGAGCCGGTATCGCCGAAAACGTGGCCACCGGCAAAGGTAGAATGGTCAGTAATGCGTAATTCAATCCGATTGGTCATGAAACAAGACTCCCCGATTTTGTTTTGTCTTCCATCTTTTTAGGCGGGTTTACCGCCTAACGAAAGCGCCAACCCGAGGCGGATTTGGGGGTCATAAAACCTTCCAAAAGCTGTCATAAAATAGCAATGTTCATTGCATAATAAATTAAATTGCACGATTTATTGCAAAAACAATGAATTTCGTCTAATTTAGACCGTATTAGGGAGGTCAAAACTCATGAGCCTTCGGCAAATCGTCGAAGAGTTTGGTGGGCGTTTATCCAAATCGGATCAGCGCCTGGTTCATGTGTTGTTGTCTAATCCTGCGGAAAGCGCATTTTTGTCGGCCCAAGACCTTGCCGAACGGGCGGATGTTCATCCCACGACGGCTGTCCGTTTGGCCCGCAAGCTAGGGTTCAGCGGCTATCCTGACCTACGCTCCAAGCTACAAAACGATCTCATCGGCTCGTCACAAGCCGTCGAGCGGGTGCAAAAACGCCTTGAGCACCTGGGACACGGGTCCCTGCAGGCATTTGTCGATAGCGAAATAAATGCGTTGAGTGCGCTACCTACACAAATTTCTCAAGAGGATATAAAGCAAGCAGCGCAAGCGATTGTCGATGCGAATAATATTTTTTTATTCGGCTACGGTCACTCCGAGGCGCTGGTTTGCCTCATGGAGATGCGCCTTAATCGTTCCGGTTATCTCACCCGGATCATGCGCGAACCGTCCAGACACTTGGCTGCCGATACGAAAAATATCCGTGCCGGTGACGCTGTTTTGCTTTTCATATTCAATTCCATCGAGCCCCGCGTGCCTTCGATGCTCGAGCATATTCACAACGTTGGTGCGACAAGTATCGTGATCAGCGATCCGGTCGGCCCGGTCCTGAGGCCGCGACCGGAAATACTCTTAAGTGCGTCGCGGGGTGAAGTCGGCGAGGCTCGTTCTCTGACCGTGCCGATGGCGATTTGCAATACATTGATATTAGTCATTTCCGAGCTCGACGGCCACAAGTCCTTCGACCATTTATCGTCTGTTAGTGAGCAGCGGCAGGCGTGGGATGGTTATTAATATTTAATTCGCAGGCGAGTTATCGCTTTGCATGCGGAGGCAAGACAACAACAGAGGCTTAAGCCCGTTAAGAGAAGTAAGTTTTGTTAACTGCGCCAATTATGGAGGAGTCAAATGACTAAACTTTTAAGATCGATATATGGGTTCGGTCTTGCATTGATAGCCCTGACAATACTGACCCCGACGGTTTCATTTGCCGATAACCGGCCTGATTTGGTCATTGCGGTAAATAAACTACCTAGAACGCTTTAGCCGGTTGAAAAGACGGGCAACGTTGATGTGCGTGTGCATTACTCGACGTTCGATACGCTTATTCGCCGGGATTTTATCAATCCGAATCAAAAAAGCTGGCCGAATCTTAAACCGTCGCTGGCAACGTCTTGGAAGCGGATCAGTCCGACAACGCTTGAAGTCAAACTCCGCAAAGGGGTCAAGTTTCATAACGGCGAAACACTGACTGCCGATGATGTTGTCTTTACGTTTTCCAAGGAACGGATCAGTGGCAAAAAAGCCGTCTTGAAAAGCGGCCGGCGTTATTTCGGCCATTTAAAGACCGTGAAAAAGATAGATGATCACACGGTTCATTTCATTGCCAAAAAACCGGATGTTGCGCTTGAGCAGCGTCTTGCCACGTATGCGTCGTGGATTTTGAATAAAAAACAATGGATGCAATACAAAGAAGAAGGCACCGAATGGGCCAAAACGGCGAAGCCTAAAAAAAGTAAAAAGAAGAAAAAGAAAAAGAAAAAGAAAAAAGTAAAATTGACGTGGATGCACTATGCGTTGAAAAAAATACGTTTCAATCCCGTCGGCACCGGCCCACTGAAATTCGTTTCCTGGAAGAAAAATCAGTACGTCAAATACGAGGCTCATGATGATTACTTCATGGGAAAACCAAACTTTAAATCTGTGACTTTTAAAGTCGTACCGGAAACGGCAACACGGATTGCGGGGTTGGTTTCGGGCGAGTTTGATATCATTGTCGATGTGCCGCCGGATCAATTTAAGGTTCTGAACCGCTATAAAGATATCGATGTGCGCTCGGTTGTGATTGAAAACACGCATATGCTTGTGTTTACGCCGATCGCAAAAAACTTGCAGGATAAACGGCTGCGTCAAGCTTTGAGCTTGGCTATCGACCGGGACAAGCTCAGAAAAACGTTGTGGCTCAATCGGAACTACACACCAAAAGGTCACCAATTACCGACATTTGGTAAAATGTATAACCCAGACCGTAAGGGTTATGTGTTTGATTCGGAAAAAACCAAGAAGCTCGTGAAAGCATCCGGGTACGACGGTACGCCGATTTAGTTCCGGCTGATTCCGAATTATTATCTTAACGGCAAGGAAGCGTCCCAAATTCTGCAACAAATGTGGAAAGATGTTGGGATCAACGTCAAATTGCAATTTGTCGATAATTTCAAGCAAGTGCGTGCTAAAGGCGTCGAGATTTATGCCTGGTCGAATACGTACCGTCTGCCGGACCCAACAGGTTCGATTTATATTACCTGGGGTAAACGGGCTGCTATTCAACGGAAGTATAAATTTTGGCAGCCCCCTGCAGGCTTTAACGATGGTCTCAAGAAAATCCTGACGAGCCCGGACATGGATGAGCGTTATAAAGAGTACCAAAAAGTTCTCGATATCTTCGAAGACGAGATGCCGGGAACAATGCTGTACAACGCGCTCTACAGCTATGCGGTCAAAAAGAAGATCGAATGGACTCCGTACCCGATCCTGTTCATGGATTTCCGTCCGGATGTCTTGAAAATCAAAGGGTAACCTCCCAGAAACGACCGGAGACATGCCGTGGCCCCGCTCTTAGAAGTACGTAATCTTGCGATTAGTTTCGATACGGAAGAGGGTGTGGTTGCGGCGGTCACCGGGGTTTCATTTTCCGTCGACCCCGGCAAGACCTTAGGTCTTGTCGGGGAAAGCGGTTGCGGCAAAAGCGTCACGTGCCATTCCATTCTTCGCTTAATACCGCAAAATGGTCACATCCATTCAGGAGAAATTTTATACGGCGGCAAAGACCTGCTAAAAATTCCCAATGCCGAGCTGGATAAAATCCGCGGCCATGATATCGCCATGATTTTTCAGGATCCGTCGAGCTCGTTAAACCCCGTTCACACCATCGGCCGGCAATTAATCGAAAGTCTTGTTTTGCACCGGGGCATGAACAAAACGTCGGCCCGCGCCGAAGCTCTGCGGTTGCTTGATACGGTCGGTATTCCGGAAGCTAACCGGCGTTTGGGTGAATATCCGCATCAATTATCGGGCGGCATGAATCAGCGTGCAATGATTGCGATTGCGCTGGCCTCTTTGCCGTTTTTGCTGATCGCGTTGGCGGTGCTTGCGTTTTTCGGCAACAGCTTCACGTTATTTATTATCATCATGGGTATTAATGGTTGGGAGAATTATGCCCGCCTGACCCGAGGTATGGTTTTGTCGGCAAATACCCATGGCTATGCGGTTGCGGTCCGATCCTTAGGCGCAAAGCCGTCGAGCGTGTATTTCCGGCATATATTGCCGAATATCATCAGCATATTGATTGTGCAATTTACGTTGAACTTTCCCTCGACAATTCTGCTCGAAACGTCCCTCAGTTTTCTCGGTCTCGGCATTCAGCCGCCGCTGACGAGCCTCGGGCAAATGTTGGGAGCGGGACGGGCGCATTTGCTCTATTCGTGGTGGATCGCCGTTCTGCCCGGCGCCTTGATTTTCTTTACGACCCTGTCGATCAGTATCATCGGCGATTGGCTACGTGACCGTTTGGATCCGACGCTTAAAAACCGTTAGCCCACCACACCCATACCGGCTTGTTTATTTTAAGATTTTCACCGCGCCGTTGCCGGACTATACATAAACAATGTCTGAGCCCACAAAGCGCACCCGTGTCTTAGTGAATGGAATTCATGCCAAGTCAGGGGGCGGTGTAACGTACCTGCGGAATGTTTTGCCCTTGTTGGGGGAAAATCCTGCGCTCGATGTTCATCTGATCATTCACGAAGACCAGCAGAAAATTTATTCAGAACTTGGATCAAACATACAGATCCATGCTCGCAATTTTCCATCTGGTTTTTATGGATTGTTTTTTTGGGAACAGGTTGTCTTTCCGATTTTAGTCAAAACAATTAATGCCGATGTTGTTTTCTCGCCGGGTAATTACGGACCGTTTGTCTTACGCAAACAGGTCACTTTATTGCGTAACGCTTTGGATGTTGGGCGTACGGAGCGGAGAATTCGTCGCCGCATACTTTGGGCTTCTATATCCCTTGTAACATGGATCTCTGTCATTTTTGTGAAGCGCGCTATTGCGGTATCAGCCTATGCGGCTGAATCAATTGCACCGAAATGTATGCGGCATAAAATCGATATTGTCCATCATGGTGTGAGTGAGCAATTTCGAGCAGCCGGGGCTATCGATCAGCGTAAACGGGAAAAATTCCTGTTAATGGTTTCTGATATTTATATTCAGAAAAATTTTAAAACCGTCATCGAGGCGCTGTCCTTGATTCGGCAAACTCATCCGGACATAAAATTGTGTATCGCCGGCCGTGTGATCGACCCGGTGTATTACAACTCAATATGTGAGCAGATCAAAAATACGGACCTTTCCAAGAATGTTGAGTTTCTCGGCAGTAAGACGCCCGAAGACATTCAAATTTTATATGCATCATGCCGGTCTGTTATTTTTTCTTCGACCGTCGAAGCTTTCGGTAACCCGTTGGTGGAAGCGATGGCGAGCGGCTGTGCGGTGATATCGTCCAACACCACTGCCATGCCCGAAGTGGCCGGTGATGCGGTACTTTATTTCTCGCCGGATAACGCAAAAGAACTGGCAGCCCAGATCGAACGTATTTTGCAAGATGATGCGCTTTGTGCGGACTTGGCAGAGCGTTCTATCGAACGGGCCAAGGATTTTTCCTGGGATAAAACGGCGGCGCAAACAGCGAAGATACTGATTGAAACGGCGCAGGCGCGTTAGCTTGAAAAATCGACGTCTGTGCTCGTGGTAACGTCTGCGAAACGGGCCATGTTATCGCGTAAGAACCGGTGCTCTTCCTCACTGCCGGCACAACAGCAATCGTCGATAATGACGATATGATAATCTCGGTCATGTCCTTCTTTGGCCACCGACATGACGACGCCGCCGGTCGAGACTCCTAAGATGTAAATCCGTTCAATGCCTTGAGCCTTCAATAAAGGCTCCAAATCGGTCCCGTAAAACGGGCTGACCCGGTGCTTGACGATGTCGAAATCTCCCGCCTGCGGGGCTAAATCGGGATGGACTTCCGTGCCCCAGCTGCCAAGTTTTAAAAGCCCGCTATCTTTCGCGCCTTTGAAGAGTTTTGAACCGGGCGGGTGTTCGCGGTAATCGGGTGAAAAACCGACGCGGATATAACCGATGGGGACCTTAGCGGTGCGGGCCTTGGCGATCACCGTCGCGGTATTGGCGATCGTGTTGCGGCGCGCGAGTTCCTCACCGTATTTGTTGGGTCCGTCAGGGTGGATAATATCGTTGATCATATCGCCGATCAGTAAAATACTCTTCATCACGGGCCTCGTTTGTTGTTGCCGCCAAGTATGATATAAACCGGTTATAAAATATTCGCAGGGAGACGAAAATGAAAATAGAAAGCGTGATCCTTCGGCAAGTCGAACTGCCGCTGATTAAGCCTTATTACCTTTCATTTTATACATTTGAATCGTTTATCCCGATTTATGTTGAGATCCGTGATACCGACGGCCGCGTCGGTCTCGGCGAAGCGCAGATTTCACCCAACGCCTATGTCGAAACTCGTGACACGGGATTGCAATTCTGCAAAGAGCAGGCCGAAATCGTTCTCGGCATGGAAACGGGCAAAGCAAAAGCAAAAATTCACAGCGTTTGGGAAGAGAGCGCCCTCGCGGCGACGGCGTTTATGACGGCAATTGAAATGTTGGAGGACAGCCCGATCCTTAAAACCGACCGGGATATCGAAATCCCGTTGCTCACTCCGCTAAACAGCAAAGACCCAGACGGCATAAAAGAAGAAATCGAACAACGCATCGGAGAAGGTTTCCGCACGATTAAAGTAAAAGTGGGCAGCACGGTGGAAGACGACCTCGCCCGGGTCGAAGCGGCGCAAAAGGCTAATGCGGGACGGGCCGCCATTCGGATCGACGCCAATTTCGCCTATTCCCGTGAGGAAGGCTGTCAATTTGCGTCTTCTTTGGACCCCGACAGTATCGAACATTTCGAGCAGCCCTGTGACCCCGCGGCGTGGGATGATAACAAGGCTGTTGCAGACGTCTCGACCGTGCCGGTCATGCTTGATGAGTCAATTAAAACCGAAGAACACATCGAAACCGCCGGTTCACTCGGCAACATTGCGGCGTGTAAGTTGAAACTCAAACGCCTAGCGACGGTTGAAAATTTGGTTTCTAAACTCAAACGCATCAGCGAACTTGGTATGCGGCCTGTTTTGGGTGACGGTACTGCGAGTGAAATCGGTTGTTGGATGGAAGCGTGCGCTTGGCGCGATACGGTCGATAATGCCGGCGAGTTCAGCGGTTTTCTGAAGCCTAAGTTCCGGACGCTGAAAAATCCGCTTCCGTTTGAAAAAGGCTCAATCTATTTGCCGGCGGGCTACCGGCCGGAACTCGATGAAGACGTTGTGGCGAAGCACACGATCAAAGAGGAACGGATCGGCCCCGCCCGGACCGCGCTTTCAGGGGCGGCGGAGTAACAGTTATCTGCCGTTCGAGCGTTATTTTTTTACGGCGGCTCGCGCGATCTCACCGGCATCGTCCAAAGACTCCGCCGACCAACACAGATCGATTATTTTTTCGCTTTGCTGTTGGGATATGACACCGTTTACCAGTTCGCGGTATTTGCCGGCGATGTCGTCATCGCTCATCGGATTGTCCAGACTGCCAAGCGCATGGGTCACGTGTTCATTGAGAACGCTGCCGTTTTTAAGCTGAATGGAAACATAAGCTTCGTACTTGCCGATAGATTCGACGGCTTCGGCGTGTACATTTTTGCGCAAAGCGATAACGTTCGGATCATGAACCCGGCTATCAGTAAATTGCGCCTCGCCGGCGGTACCGTCGATCAGGGCAATGGCAGCGGTATGGTAAACACTAAATTTTCCTTCCAAACCGGTTTTCGGCTCTTCCTTGCCGGTCAACAGCAGCGTATTGGGGCTGACTTTTAGTGAAACACTGCCGATTTGCGATGGTTCCAGATGATGCTCGTTGCGCAGCCGGATACAGCCGTCAACGCTGGCATGGGTGACGATCCCGCAGGCAAACGCTTTATACGTGTTGTAGGAAATTTCGAAATCCTTGCCGAGGTTTTCGGTAAGACCTTGTAAATCATCAATGCCGGTCATGGCGACGGCAAAGCCTTTCGATCCTTCCAGCGCATGATCGTCGCTGACAAAACCTTGTTGGGCCATCAGGGCAGCCTGCAAACCGTTGCGCGCGGCCGTTCCCGGCGCAAAACTTTTCACCATGGTGCCGTAATTTTCGCGAATGCCGCCGGCGAGATTTGCGGCGATTCCAAAGGCCCAAATCAATTGCTGTTCATCGAGATCGAGTAAACGCCCAGCGGCGGCGGCGGCGCCAAACCCACCGCACACACTGGTGACATGCCAACCGGGATTGCGTTCGCCAAATACCGTATTGGCAATCCGGCATTCGATTTCAACACCGAGAATAAAAGCAGTGAGAAAGTCCGGCCCTCTAACCGGGTTTAATTCCGCTAATGCCAGACACACAGGCGCCGCCGGTCCACTCGGATGAATATTGGTTTTCTTTGCTTGAGTCGCATCGAAATCGAGAACGGCCGAGCTGGTGCCGTTGATTAAAGCGGCGCTCATGATATCGAGTTTTTCGCTGCGCCCGAGGATGGTGGCCTGACCGGGGCCGGAAAAAGGTCGGGTGGCGGCAAGCGCTTTATCGACGGTTTCATGTTGTGCGCCGCCGATGGCACAACCGAGAAAATTAATCAGGGAGCGCTTCGCATCGTGTTGGGCGCGCGCCGGGATATCAGCGGGCGCGGCGTCGAGTACATACCGGACTAATTCTTGAGTGATATCCATATTCACGTATTTAACCGGCCTGGTCTTTCAAGTCCTCGAGGGATTGCGGCGGTTTGTTTTGAATGGTGCTCAGATATTCGTAACCCATGATACGCTGTAAACCCCGGCGCATGCCTTCTAGCGTAACGATTTTTTCGTGTTCGATGTTTTCGACATTGATGTCGGGGCCATATTCTCTGATCAGCCACATGGTCAAATGCGGCCAGCCGTTGCGGCCGATCTCAAGAATGACATTTTCCAAACCGACAGGCTCGATAATCTTGCGCAATGTTTCTTGGTCATGCTGATGATAGTGGCACAGCTCGGTATTTTCGAGCACAACCTTAACCGCGCCGGCATCCAGGTCAGCCTTGATGCAATCGACGGCCTCTTCGGGCGGGAACGGTTCATCAAAAAATTTTTTCCCGACTTCGGTAAAGACTTGTAGTCCCATGTCGGTTCCTTTCTTGATCAACGCCGAGCGTTCGTCACGCAGCAGCTCCGGCATCGAGTCGGTGCTGACCTCCATGCCGGTAAACCCAAGGTCGATAACCCGGTCATAGAATTCGTCAATTTTACCTTGCAGATACGCGATCTCGAAGGCGACCCCGCCGGGAAATGTCGGAATGCCGTGTTTTTTGTAAATTTTGTTTTTCTCGACGATGGTTCGCGCACTGATACGGTGAATGCCGGTAAAATCGACGAACTTCACTTCGTCGATTAGGTTGCCGTTATACGTTAAGTAGTCATCGACAAATTTTGTCGGCATTGAGCGATCGCTCATAATCGTCCAGCGGTCTTTGCGCGGTTTCGGCTTGGACGTCGGTATTGTCAGAAAGTCGAAGGATGGTTTGTCGAGCCAAGCATCATCTTTCTTATCCGTTGTCATAAGTGCCTCCCTTTGTTTTGTTTGTCCTGTTATTCTGCAGCATAACCAAATGTTTTCCGTTCAACCAGTCTGTTTACAATATCGGCCGTGGCCGTTTATGATCGGCACAAAAGGGGAGGAGATATATGAAAGTCACAGCCGTTGATTGTTTTCTGGTTAAAAGTGGATTTCGCAAAAATTTAGCCTTCGTGAAGGTAACCACCGATGATGGCATCATCGGTTGGGGGGAAGCCTTTACCCATCACGATCGAGAGCGGGCGACCGCGGTGATGGTCGATGAATTGGCGCGTTATCTTATCGGCCGCGACCCGTTTCAAATCAAATATTTCACCGAAATTGCTTTTAACGACGGTGCCGCGAGGCGCTCGTCACTCGAGTTTCACTCGGCGCTGTCGGGCATTGAAATCGCCTTGTGGGATATCGTCGGCAAAGCGCTGGACCAGCCGGTTTACAATCTTCTCGGCGGGCCTGTGCGGGATAAATTTTATACCTATGCGAACGGCTGGTCGTTCGGCTGCAAGACGCCCGATGAGTTTGCCCGGGCGGCGGAGAAAACCCGTGAAGCCGGTTTTACAGCCTTGAAGTTTTATTGCGTGACCGGCGCGCCGCGGACATTTATCAGTGCCCAGCAGGAACAAGAAGCCGTCGATGTCGTACGGGCCGTGCGCGATGCGGTCGGTCCGGATGTCGAGTTGATGGTGGATGTCAGTCGGAAATTATCGCCGTATCACGCGATCCGGCTTGCCGAGCAGCTGGAAGAGTTTAACCTATATTGGTTTGAAGAACCCTGCACGGCCGATAACATCGATGCCTTGGCGGAGATCAAAGCCAAGTCGCCCATTCCCGTTGTGACCGGCGAGGGCATACATCATGTTGCCGGCTTTCGCGATGTATTCGTGAACGATGCCGCCGATATTATTAATCCGGATGTCGCCAGTTGCGGCGGTATATTGAAACTCAAAGAGATCGCGGCGACGGCTGAACCGTATTACGTGGCGATGTCGCCGCATAACTACAACTCTACGCTGGTCGGTATGGCCGCGACCATCCATGCGTGCGCGACCATGCCGAATTTTATCATCGCGGAGTATTTCGTTACGTTCGAGGACTTGGCTTGTGAGATCTCGCCGGGCAATCAGTATGTTGCCAAAGACAGTTACATCGGCTTGCCGACGGGGCCGGGTCTTGGGATCGACGTCAATGAAGATGTTTTGAAAAATAATCCGTTCGTACAGTTTGATACACGGGTGACTCGGCAAATTTCGGATGAAGGGCCTTAAGACCAAGTTCAACAAAAATAAAAAACCCGGCAACCTTTCGGCTGCCGGGTTTTTTGTAACGGTAACGATTATTTACGCTTCAGAATGCCTAAGGTTTTCAGAACACTCTTCATTTGTTTTTCATGGCCGCGCATATATTTCGTGAATTCGGCATGGCCCATAAACGTTGCTTTCATTTGCCGTTTGCCGAGAGATTTTTGAAAGATTTTAGTCTTTACGGAAGCCTCGACGACTTTATCCCAATAATCGGTCTGCGCCTTGGTCATTCCCTTGGGACCCAAGAGTGCCCGTAAGTTCGGGACGACGACATCGAAGCCTTGCTCTTTCCACGTCGGTACGTTCTTTACCGCACCGCCGAGGCGTTCAGGAGAGCTGACAGCAAGAATGCGCAGCTTGCCTTTTTTGTGGTGCTTAATAAAGCCGCCGACGCTCGACTGCGAAGCGGTAACGTGACCACCGAGCAGGTTGGTGCGTCCAATCCGGCCCGATTGGAAAATGACGAACTTCATGGCGTTCGGATCGATCCCGGCGGACATGGCTGCAAGCGTGATCGCTTGGTGGTTTGAGTTGCCCCGGCTTGTCGCAGTGCCGATGGCGACGGATTTCGGATCTTTTTTGATCATGGAAATCAGTTGTTTTGCGGATTTGATCGGCGAATCACCCTTCACAGCGGTTGCGATGTATTCCGTGATCAGCAGGGCAACGGCGGTCAGATGCGGTGTACCGATCGGGGAACGACCGGTGTAATAACTGGTTGCCACAGCGGAACCGCTCAGCATCAACCGGTCGCCCTTACCAGCGGCTTCTTGCAGATACTTCAAGGCGATTGAATTACCGCCGCCGGCTTTATTGACGACGACAACTTTGGCATCGACCAGTTTATGTTTCTTCCAAATTTTTTGGAGAATTCGGGCAATCCGGTCCGGTCCGCAACCGGTTTTACAACCGGTCAGAATTTCAACTTTACCGCTCGGTTTCCAGGCATGCGCGGGCGTGGTAAACGCCATCATTGCCAAGCCGGCAACAGCGCATGCGGACATACTCACGAATTTTCTGATTTTCATGTGGTCTCCTCCCTTTGATGATTTAACGTTATAAACCCTTAGCTGAGTCTGATCTTAACAGCCGAAAACTAACGTGTCGATATGGCGAAATTAAGGCGTTCATGCTGTATCACGCCGCATCGGGTGTTTTTAAAAGCTCTGCTGGGACTTGATTTAGGAGTTCTTCGCCTTTTTTGAGCCGTTCTAAATTGTTGCGTACGAGATCGACAAAAAGTGCATAGGTGCGGTTGGATGTCCCGGCGACATGCGGTGACATCACCACATTTTCCATGCCCCAGAGCGGGCTGTCGGCAGGCAGCGGTTCGATTTCATAGACGTCTAAGCCGGCGCCGCCCAGATGACCGCTTTGCAGGGCACCGACCAAAGCTTTTTCGTCATGGGTCGTGCCGCGGCCAACATTGACAAACAACGCACCCTTTTTCATGGCGTTGAATGCCTTGGCATCGAGCAAGTGTTCGGATTCCGGATTGGCGGGCAAGGCGGCGCATACCACATCGGCTTCGGGTAAAGCGTCGCACATGTTTTCGGCGGTCACGGCTTGATCAGCGTTGACATCGCCAGAGCCCGACCGGCTGACGGCGATCACGTTCATATCGAAGGCTTTTGCCTTGCGGGCAAATTCCTTACCAATGGAGCCGTAACCGATGACGGCCATGGTCAGGCCTTCGAGCGGCGTGATGTTGGTCCGGGCAATGTCGTTTTCCCAGGCGACTTTTTGCCGGTAGCGTTCCAGAAATTGCGTGCCGTGAGCCAGCGCCAGAAGAAGGGCAAAACCATGCTCGGACACCGCGCCGCCTTTCAATCCGGCGGCGGTTGTCAGTGCCACACCCTCCGGGACGCCGAACTTTACGTAATTGTCATAGCCGATGGCGGCAGATTGCATCCAGCGCAATTTCTTTGCGCGGTCATTTAATTCCTTGGCAACGTCTGCGCTGTAATGGGTAGCGCTCATGATCAAAGTTTCGGCGTCTTCGATTTCAGGACCAAATCCTTGTTTGGCATTGGCCCTTGTAAATTCGATATCGTCGAATGTGTCCATGATATCGACAAACGGATCAACTTCCCAAGCGAGCGAATAAACCAGTTTCATCTTCTTTCCTTTCTCGAAGCAGCCTTATATCGATGCGGCCTTAGGTCATTAGAATGCCGCCGTTGATCATAATTTTTTGACCCGTAATGGCGCGTGCCTTCGGGCCGCACAGATAACGGACCAGCCCGGCGATTTCATCACACTCGACGGACCGGCCGATCGGCGTTGCGCGTTTCTTTTTAAAGCCCGAATTGGCGTGACGCACCATCATACTGCCTTCGGTATTCACAGGACCGGGGGATACGTAATTTACGTTGATGCTGTCCTTCGCGACATCCATGGCGACGCCCCGGGTAAAGCCCGCGAGGCCCGCTTTGGCCGCCGAGATGGTGGCGCGTTCGGGCATGCCGCAATCGCCGGATTGGCCGCCGATGTTGATGATGGTGGCGTCACCGGATTTTTTCATCGCCGGCAGGCAGGCTTGTGAGCATAAAAATGCGCCATCGAGGATGATGGCCGACAGTCGTTTCCAGGCTTCGAAAGTAATTTCTTCGAACGGAAATTCTTCCCGGGCAGCGGCGTTGTTAACGAGGATATCAATGCGTCCGTAGCGTTTCAGAGTTTCATCGATCATGCCCTGAACGTCGCCGGCCTGAGTGATATCGGCAATATGAACGAACGCATCACCACCGGCCTTGTTGATAATTTCGGCTGTTTCATCAGCTTGTTGTTTCGAGGAAAGGGCATTCACACATACCCTGGCACCGCCAAGGGCGAGTTCCGCGGCAATCGCGCGGCCGACATTTCGGGCTGCTCCCGTAACAATGGCAACTTTATCCTTAAGCTCTCTCGTTTCAGACATTGTTGGTACTTCCTTGCTCGAAGAGATCATCGTTCGGCAAAAAGACGCCCGGAAATCTAGCGATCACCGGGCGCCGGTAACATTATATCAGGGGTTTTATTCGCGTTTCAAAATACCCAGCGTTTTCAGAACACCTTTGATTTGCTTTTCATGCGCACGCATGTACGGCACGAATTCCGCATGCTTCATAAACGTTTCTTTCATTTGGCGTTTGATGAGGGACTTCTTGAAGATTTTTGTCTTCACGGTCTTTTCCATAACTTTGTCCCAATAATCGGTTTGTGCCTTGGTCATTTTGGCAGGCCCCAATAGCGTGCGCAGGTTCGGCACCACGACGTCGAAGCCTTGTTCCTTCCATGTCGGGATATCTTTTGCATCGCCACCGAGGCGTTTCGGCGAGCTGATGGGCCAAGATGCGCAACTTACCTTTCTTGTGGTGCTTCAAGAAGCCGCCGAGGCTGGATTGTGAGGCATCTACGTGACCGCCAAGCAGGTTGGTGCGCCCGATCCGGCCCGATTGGAAAATCACGAACTTCATCGCACTCGGATCTATGCCCGCCGATTGTGCGGCCAGAATGATGGCTTGGTGGTTTGAATTGCCGCGGCTCGAGGCTGTGCCGATGGCGACGGACTGCGGGTCTTTTTTGATTTTCGCGATGAGTTCTTTCGCACTTTTGATTGGCGAATCACCTTTGACGGCGGTGGCGATGTATTCGGTGATCATCAAAACGACCGGTGTTAGGTGAACAGTGCCGTACGGATTGCGGCCCGTGTAGTAGCTTGTTGCGATGGCGGTGCCGCTCAAAAGCAAATGATCGCCACGGCCCTGGTGTTTTTGCAAATACGTGGTCGCAATAGAGTTCCCCCCGCCACCTTTGTTGGCGACGACGACTTTAGCATCGACCAGTTTATGTTTTTTCCAGATTTTTTGCAGGACGCGGGCAATCCGGTCCGGACCGCAGCCGGTTTTGCACGCGGCGATCAATTCGACTTTGCCGTCGGGCTTCCAGGCATAAGACGGCGTGGATACAATGGTAAAGGCTATACCTGCTAAGGCGATAGCCGGTAGCGTCATGTATTGTGCGATCTTCATCAGTGTCCTCCCGAGGTTTGTTATATTTGACTTTGTTAATATTCAAAGTTCAGTGTAACCATCTTAACAGTGTGGCTGAGCCTCGTCGATACGGCTGAAATGCGCGTAAACGGCCCTAATCGTCAGCGCCCATACTGCGTTCCCGGCCAATACGAAGTCGCGAAGCGATGATCGGTAATATCATCGCAGCAAGGGCGAGAACAAAAAGAGTAATGCTGATGCTGCTGGAGAAGAAAATTTTTATATCGCCGCTGGAAATAATCAGCGCCTGACGTAAGGAATTTTCCATCAGCTTGCCGAGCACGATGCCGAGAATCATCGGCGGGATCGGGATCTTGAGCTTGCGGAAGACGTAGCCGAGGACGCCGAACATCAGTAGTAGATACAGATCGGTCGTGTTGTTGTGAATGGCATAAATGCCGATCGAGGCAACGGAGAGAATGAGGGAAATCAAAATACCCGGTGGTAAATACAGGACCCGGACAAAAACGCCGATCAACGGGAGGTTCATAATAATCAGGAACACATTGCCGAGGTACATACTATCAACCAAACCCCAGACCAGCTCGGGATTGGTTTGAAATAGTTCCGCACCGGGCTCCAAACCAAACAGGATAAAAGCGCCCAGCAAAACCGCTGTGGTTCCGGAGCCTGGAATACCAAGCGTAAGCAGCGGTACAAACGCGCCGCAGGTCGATGCGTTGTTCGCGGCTTCCGGCGCCGCGACCCCTTCGATGGCACCAGTGCCGAATTCATGTCCGTATTTGGACAGTTTTTGTTCCGTCGAATAGGCGATGACAGTGGCGATGGTCCCGCCCGCACCCGGCAGCACACCGATAAAGAAGCCGATCAGACCGCCACGCACGATGGGGCGCCAGCAACGTTTCCATTCTTCGCGGGTGAGATAGAGGCTGCCTTGAATTTTAATCGGCTCAAGCCGGCCCATGAACCATTTCTCGACATTCAGCAGGATTTCAGCGACAGCGAACGCACCGACAATAACGATCAAAAACGAAATGCCGGTTTGTAGTTCGGGAATGTCGTAGACGTAACGGGGGATACCGGTTTGCAGATCCATGCCGATGGAGGCCAGCATTAAGCCGAAGATGGCGGCAAACAATCCTTTCGGCACCGACCGGCCGGTCAGCGACGAGACCGCCGACATGGCGAAAAACATTAACATGAAATATTCCGCCGGACCGAACCGGAGTGCGAACTCGGCGAACGGAATGGCAAGAAACGTGAGACCTAAAATGCCGATGGTCCCGGCGATAAAAGAAGCGATGGCGGAGGCCGCCAGTGCCGCCCCGCCACGGCCTTTTTTCGCCATCGGATAGCCATCGACGGTGGTCATCGAGGCAGACGCCGTGCCGGGTGTATTGATGAGAACGGCTGATGCGGTATTGCCGTACATGCCGCCGTAATAAATGCCGGCGAGCATAATGAGCGACGGAATCGGATCCATGCCGAAGGTCATGGGCAGGAGAAGGGCAATACCCGAAGAGGTGCCGATGCCAGGCATTATGCCGATCAGGGTACCGAGAATTGCACCAATAAACAGGAACAACACGTTCTTCCATTGCATGGCGACTTCGAAGCCATTGAAGACATGTTCCAGTGTTTCGGCAAAATCCATAATCGTTTCCTACTTAATAAGGCATGATTCCCGGTGCCAGCTTGACATCGAGAAGTTGAGTGAAAACGAAATAAACGGTGAAAGAGAAAATCACCGATATCGAAATATTCGTTATGTGTTTGCCGCGATTAAAGAAGGACATCATGCCGATCAGGAAGATCGAGCATGAGATTGCGAAGCCGAGCCGTTCGAACAAAAAGAAATAGAGGGTTGCCCAAGCAATAACACCCGCCACGGCGAACGGCCGAGGTTTGACGTAGTTATGGGATTCGGTGTCTTCGACCTCAGGCTTCTTAAGGAAAGCTTCAAGCAGAATCCAGATACCGGAAATGAGCATCGCCCCGCCGATGAGATAGGGAAACATCCGGGGCCCGATCGGGTCACCGATTTCCTTCACGGGCATATCATGCGTTGCAAAAAGATAGCCCAGTGACAGCGCTACGACGCCGCATCCGAGCAGCCGGTCCCACATTTAAAGCTTCCTTATTGATTATCTTATTATTCTGGTCTTGTTCTTATGACACAGTATCGCGGGCAATTTGATAATGCAAACCGACACTCGTTATCATTTTCGGGGGTTTTCCGGCTGGTTTAGAAGCCGGGGTATCGATTCATTGTTAAGAAAAGCTCGAATGTTTTCGACGGCACTTTGATAATAGGCCCGGAAACTTTCTTCCGTGACGTAACCGATATGCGGGGTCACGATCACGTTATCGAGCTGCCGGAACGGATGGTCCGCCGGTAAGGGTTCTTTTTCGAACACATCGAGCCCGGCGCCGGCGATGGCGTTACGTTCGAGGGCCTCAATCAGTGCAGCTTCATCGATGATCGGACCACGCGCCGTATTCACAAGATAAGCACTTTTTTTCATCAACTCGATTTCACGGGCACCAATGAGGCGCCTTGTCCGATCGCTCAGTGCAACATGGACGGTGATAATATCGGCGTTGCGGAACAGATCATCTTTTTCGACGAATTTTGCGCCGGCTTGACCGGCGATGTCCGGTGTCATGTTCTGGCTCCAGGCGATCACCGACATATCGAAGGCATTTCCCAGGGCCGCTATTTTAGGGCCGATCCGGCCAAGTCCGATAACGCCCAGCGTCTTGCCTTCGAGAATGTGTCCAAGCTTATCGTGCCAGCGGCCCTCGCGAACGGCACGGTCTTCTCCGGGAATATTTCGCATGAGGGAAAGAATGAGTCCCCAAGTTAACTCCGCGGCGGCCGTCCCGAAGCGTTCCGTTCCGGTGACATAGATGCCGAGCTCCGTTGCCGTCGCGATGTCGATTTTTTGGTTGTGCTTGCGGCCCACCACCATGAGTTTGAGGTTGGGAAGCCGTTCAAGGAGTGTGCGCGGAAAGGGTGTGCGTTCACGTTTGGCAACGATGATATCAAACGGTGCTAAACGCTCGGCCAATGCATTTTCATCTTCGAGATGATCGGTGAAACGTTCAACATTCGTATCAGCCGGAAGCGATCCCCAATCGGCGATGCGCAACACCGTATCCAGATAATCATCAAGAATGGCGACCTTCATGTTCTCTCCTTGTTTTAAGCCGGTCTGTCACCAGCCAGCGTGATCCGGTGCAAGACGCGTTTAAACCCGTGATAATCATTCACCGGATTATGTTGAACACACCGGTTGTCTAAAAAGACGATAGTACCTGGTTGCCACTGCACGCGGCAGGTAAATTTCGGTTTGGTCTGATGCTGGAATAGGTACTTTAATACAGGCGCACTCTCTTCAGCACGTTGTCCTTTAAAACTCACCGTATGCGCGCCATTGACATACAGCAATTTACGGTAGGTTTCAGGATGGGTGCGCACCACCGGATGTTCCGCTTCGCGCGGCGTGGTCGGATCTTCCTTAGCTTTTGATTCCTTATTGACCACCCGCGTCGCTGTTACGGCTTTTTTTGCCGAACTATTCACAGCAATGAGACCGCCGAGCATTTTCTTCATGCCCGTTGATAATGAATCATATGCGAGATACATGTTGGCGAATAACGTATCTCCGCCGTAAGGCGGCAGTTCGCGCGCAACCAAAATCGAACCCATGGGCGGATGCTCGAGATACGTCGTATCGGCGTGCCAAAGGCCGCCGAAATTAACAATTTCATGTTCGAGTTTGACGACCGGAATGATTTCCGGATGACCTTCAAGGCCCTGGACATAAGGGTAGGGCACGATATCGCCGAATAGCTTGGCAAACGCGAGGTGTTGGGCCGGCGTAATCGATTGGCCGCGGAAAACCAAAACCAAATGATCAAGCAGGGCCTGGCGGAGTCCGGATACGGTTTGCCGATCCAGGGGCTTGGCTAGGTCGACGCCATGGATTTCGGCGCCAAGCGCGCCGGCAAGGGGAATGGCCGAGAAGGGTTTTTGTTTCACCATGAAAAAAATTTATCCTTTATTTTCAAACGTTAATACAAAAATTTCCATTTAAGGCTTGAAACATTTTGATGGTTGTCTAAATATCAAAACATGGAAATGACCCAAGCCATAGAAGCCCTTGGGGCGCTCGCGCAGGAAACCCGGCTGTCGGTGTACCGCTTATTGGTGCGCCAAGGCCCGAACGGCATGAATGCGGGTGATATCGCTAAGGAGCTCGGCGTCACGCCGGCAACCCTATCGCACCATCTGGCTTATCTTGAGCGGGCGGGGCTGCTGCGGTCTTGGCGGGTGCAGCGGCAAATTTTTTATGCCGCCGCTTACGACGGCATGCGCCAATTACTGACGTTTCTCACCGAAGACTGCTGTCAGGGCCGGCCCGAATTATGCGGAAAAATCACACAATCAACTGAAAGGGCGCTGTCATGAAGCGGTTACATATTCACGTTAAAGTAACGGACCTGAAACAAGCGATGGATTTTTATAGTTCTTTGTTTTCGATGGAACCCAGCGTAGTTAGAGACGATTACGCCAAATGGATGGTCGAGGACCCCCGCGTTAATTTTGCCGTAAGCTCGAACAGCGAGAGCACCGGCGTGGATCATTTGGGCATCCAAGTTGAGAACGAGGAAGAGCTGAAGGAGGTTTATAACCGTTTGGACAAAGCAGGGCGACCGGTTCTCGAAGAAGGCCGTACGACATGTTGCTATGCCGAACAGAACAAATCCTGGATTTCCGATCCGGATAACGTGCCATGGGAAGCTTTTCTGACGCATGGTGTCACAACTGTTTATGGTAAAGGCGCAAACTTAGAAAAATTGAAAACGACAAAAGATAGCGGGGACAAACCTTTGACCGCATGCTGTCCCTAAATTGACGGCCCAAGAGGAATAATGGGTGATAGGAATGAACGACGATAAAATTTACAACGTGCTGTTTATCTGCACGGGGAATTCGGCCCGCAGTGTTTTGGCCGAATCCATCCTGAACCGCGAAGGCATGGGCCGGTTTAAAGCGTTTAGTGCGGGCAGTCATCCGACAGGTCAAGTCCATCCGATTGCCATCGACGTTCTTAAATCAATGAATTACAAGACGGATCACCTGCGCTCGAAAGATTGGCAGGAATTTGCCGAACTGGATGCGCCTAAACTGGATTTCGCTTTTACGGTTTGTGATAAGGCCGCCGGCGAAGTTTGCCCGGTCTGGCCGGGACAGCCGATGACGGCCCATTGGGGTTTTCAGGATCCGGCTGCGTTCGAGGGACCTGAAGTCGAGCAACGGTCTTTGTTTCTGGAAATTTTTAAGCAAATAAACTTCCGGATCAGCATTTTTGTTAACTTGCCCATACCGTCTCTTGATAAGTTGTCGTTTCAAACACGCTTAGACGAAATCGGTCAAACGCTTCCAGAAACGGCATGACCCAACAATTTAATCTATCCCGCCGTCTCGCTGCGGAGAGCCTTGGGACGGCTTTCTTATTAGCGACCGTTGTCGGGTCCGGCATCATGGGCGAGCGCCTGGCCGGTGGAAACACCGCCATTGCATTGCTAGGCAACACCATAGCGACCGGTGCGATTCTTGCCGTACTCATTTTGGTTTACGGTAAAATTTCCGGCGCGCATTTCAATCCCGCCGTGACGATATCTTTTTTATTGCAGCGTGAAATTTCCGCGCGAGATGCGTTTCTTTACATTGTCGTGCAAATCATCGGTGGTTTGGTCGGTGTCATGGCGGCGCACTTGATGTTTGATGTGCAGCTTTTAATTGAATCGCCAACCGCAAGAACCGGCATCGGTCAATGGACCGGCGAATTCATCGCAACGTTTGGTCTGATAGCGACGATCATCGGTTGTATTCGGGCAGCGCCAGCAGCCGTGCCGTACGCCGTTGGCCTCTTCATTACGGCCGGGTACTGGTTTACCTCATCAACATCGTTTGCCAACCCGGCGGTAACGATTGCTCGGTCTTTTACAAATACCTTTTCAGGCATCGCACCGCCGGATGTGGCGGCTTTTATCATCGCTCAGCTGATGGGGGCGGTCGTGGTAACGCTGTTATTTTCCTGGCTTTGGCCGGCTGATCAGGCCTCTGACGGTTAATACCTAAACTTCCCCCTTTAGCCCCGGCAAAACTTCGTTTAAAACGGAATCGAAACGATTTTGAATTATCCGAGAAGCCTGTGTTAGACCATCTTACGAATAGCGCGACAGGATCGGTCAGAACGCTGATTCCCGTTCATCAAAAAGCCTTGGCCGGTTGGCTGCAGGGTCAAGATCCGATTGTGCAAAAGTGGATTGAGCAAACGGAATTTGAAGCAAAGTCGGGCTCATTTACGCTCATTCCGGATGCCGCCGGCGAAGTTGACGTCGTCCTCGTGGGTATTGGTCAAGAGACAGATATCTGGAAATGGGCGGCCTTGCCGGAAAAATTACCCGATGGTGTTTACCGGCTTGATGCATCTGTCAGCGAAGTCGATACCGATAAGGTTGTTTTGGGTTGGGCATTAGGTGCCTATCGTTTTGACCGCTACAAAAAAATTGATCGTTCATCGGCAACATTGGTTTGGCCGGACGATTGTGATCGCCGCTATATTGAAAGCGCAGCCACGGCGACATTTTTTGTCCGTGATTTGATCAACACACCAGCGTCCGATAAAGGGCCTGAAGAACTCGCCCAGGCCGGCATCGATTTATTCGCAAAACACAACGGCAAATTTAATGTCATCGTTGGCGATGATTTATTGCGGGAGAATTATCCGGCCGTGCACGCGGTCGGCCGGGCCAGCGATCGTGCACCGAGATTGTTTGACGGCACGTGGGGTGATGACAGTAATCCGAAAATCACACTCGTCGGCAAAGGCGTTTGCTTCGATACCGGTGGACTCGATCTTAAATCTGCATCGGGCATGAAGCTGATGAAAAAAGATATGGGCGGGGCCGCTCATGTTCTCGGTATTGCGGCGATGATCATGGATGCCAATTTACCGGTGCGACTTCGGGTATTGGTGCCGGCGGTCGAAAACAGTGTTTCCGGTAATGCGATGCGTCCTTTGGATGTCGTCCCGACACGAAAAGGCCTCACCATCGAAATCGGCCATACCGACGCCGAAGGACGGGTGATTTTATCGGATGCGCTGACCGAGGCCTGTTCAGAAAACCCCGAGCTTATTATTGATTTTGCAACCCTGACCGGTGCGGCACGGGTCGCCCTGGGAACGGACCTTCCGGCGTTATTTTGCAACGATGATGCCCTCGCCGGAGGATTGCTTGCACAAAGCCATGCGCAGAACGATTCGCTATGGCGCATGCCGCTATGGAAACCGTACCGTGACATGATTGAAGGCACTGTCGCCGATATTAATAACGCGCCGGAAGGCGGTTATGCCGGCGCGATTACGGCGGCGTTATTCTTAGAATCTTTCATTGAGGACAATCAGTCCTGGGCGCACATCGATCTGATGGCCTGGAACAAGACAGCAAAACCGGGGCGGCCGGAAGGCGGCGAGGCTATGGGCATGCGAGCCGTTTACGCTTATCTCGCCGATCGATTTGGAACATAATGATAGCAGTGACACGGGAACAAATATGCCATTAAGCGATCTGAGTGCCCTGGAGTTATTTCACCGCACCATCGTTAAAACGGTGCGGGAGGATTCACCGGATTTATCCGCCCGGCAAATGGCGCTTCTGCTGACGGTTTATTTGACCGAACCGCCCCATACTGTCCGTGGCATGGCAAAATTATTAAATGTGTCGAAACCGGCCATCACACGCGCTTTGGACCGGTTGACGTCGTTAAAGTTGATCCGGCGAAAAAAAGATGATGACGACCGGCGCAACGTTCTCATTCAACGCACGGTCCGGGGGTCGGTATTTTTACGTGAATACGGCGAGGTGATTGTTGCGGCGGCGCGGGACTTAGGGATCGATAGCGGCGAAGCGGATACGGCACCACGGCCTGAGCATTCAACGGAAGCCGTTAATCAAAAACCGCCGAGCCAACCGAAGGCGGATAATAATCAAGCTGAACCGGCAGCGCCGGATGACGACGACAAAACCTGGTTTACCGAAAAACTTTAAGCCGGCCGGAAGTGACGCTGACCGCCGGTGCGGTACCGGTTTAAATAAGCGGGCAGGATACCTTCTGCCGCCATCGGTGTAATACCGATGTCTTTAAACCCAAGGGCGTTTTCATCGACGATATTATCCGTTTTTAAAAGTTCGACTTGATCACGAGTCAAAATCGGTACCGGCAGAAACTCAAGAAAGAACGCCTTAATTTTTGCGAACCAGAACGGCAAGGGCAGCAACAGACGGCGCCGTTTAATCTGATTGAGTATCAATTCCATGATTTCCTTGAAGCTGTAAACGCGCGGGCCGCCCAGCTCGTAAATTTTTCCCTGTAGGGATACATCGTTCACAATCTTGGTAATGGCTTCAGCGACGTCGCCGACATACACGGGTTGAAATTTTGTGCCACCTGTCCCGTAGCAATCGAACTTAAATAATGAGCCGGCGATCCGTTTAGGCGGAAACGGGCAGCCGATAACCGGAAGGAAAGGCGTAATACGTGATAGAGATGCAAAGAGATTGAAGAAACCGTCCTCCGGTCCGAAGATAATGCTGGGGCGAACGACTGTTGCGCCGGGAAAGGCTTCTTGTACGGCTTTTTCACCAAGCGCTTTCGTTCTTGCATATTTTGCCGTTGCATTTTCATCGGCACCAATGGCGGAAATTTGAATCATGTGTTTAACGCCGGCCTGTTTTGCCGCCTCGGCAATCGTCCGGGCACCATCGACATGAAGCCGTTCGAATGTCCGTTTGCCCCGTTCATATAAAATGCCGATGAGATTAATCACCGTATCGGCACCCTTGACGGCAAATTGAACGGCTTCGGTGTCGTTGATATCGACGGACATGGGAACGATTTGACCGACATCGCCTAAGGGTTTGAGGAAGATGGCATGATCCATATGCCGAACGGCGACACGGACCTTAGCGCCTTGTGCGACCAAACGTTTGACCACATAACGGCCTAAAAATCCGGAGCCGCCAAATACGGTGACGATGCGCTGGGCCATGGCACGATATCCTTCATTCAAGTCATGATTAACGTCATGGTGACTGCCGGCAATATTTACGCCGGACGGCGGCGAAAGTCACCCTAACATTGGCGGAAATCCGCATCAATTGCCGCCGAGAGAGTACCGGGAAGCGGTGAATTGGCCCGCTGATCATAGTTGACAGGGCCGGGCCCTGGCGGTTACGACAGGCCCGCTGCCTCAATGACCCGTTGATTGAGGCCGAGCCTGACATCGGGCACGGTTCCCGGGAGAGCCCAGGTGGCGGAATTGGTAGACGCGCAGGCTTCAGGTGCCTGTGGCCGCAAGGTCGTGGAAGTTCGAGTCTTCTCCTGGGCACCAACGTTGAGTGAGTGAAATTTTTTAATTAGGTAAGTATCGGCCCGTGAAAATTAACAACCCGACCATTACATTGCACCAGGGTGATTTACCCGCGGATGTAAAATTTTCCGGCAGTGTTGCCGTGGATTCGGAAACCCTCGGGCTTAACCTTTCCCGTGATAAGCTTTGCTTGGTGCAATTGTCGGCAGGCGACGGCACCTGTCATATGGTTCAATTAGACCGTAGCACTTATGACGCGCCGAACCTCAAATCCGTATTGACCGATCCGAAGCTGATAAAAATATTTCACTACGCCCGTTTCGATGTCGCCGCATTCCAGCAATATTTGAATATTTCCTGTGCGCCGATTTATTGCACGAAGATCGCATCGAAATTAATTCGTACCTATACGGACCGTCATGGCCTTAAAGACCTTTGCCGGGAACTGCTGGGATTTGATCTGTCAAAAGAACAGCAATCGTCCGATTGGGGGGCTGAAGAGTTGAGTGAAGAGCAGAAACACTATGCCGCTTCCGATGTTCTTTACCTTCATGCGATTCGCGAAAAACTCAATATGATGCTGGCCCGTGAGTCGCGGACGGACATTGCGCAATCCTGCTTTGAATTTGTCAGCACCCGCGTGGATCTGGATTTAGCGGGCTGGGGCGACGATGATATCTTCGCCCATTAAGCTGGGCGGTTTAAAACCATTTGATTTTATTGATGTTTTTTGGTTTCATCGCATACGGAGACGGCCGTGAAGGCATAAAGACGAGCCTGAGGTTTGCCTAGAAGTATGTCGGATGAGATCATAGCGGCATCAACACCCGGCCCGACACCGGGCTTATTTATTGTCGCTGATGAATGCCTTAGAATATCAACGAATAAGAATACTTAACGCGACTGAGCGCGACGGTAGAGCATGGCACCGCCAAAAAACAACACGCAGCTTAATATAACGAATTCACCTTCGGCGGATTTATCGTCTGCGCGCCGGGTTCTTGAGTTGGAAATTGCCGGATTAAGCGATTTGTCGGCAAGTCTTGATGATCAATTCAGCCATGCCCTGGATGTGTTGGAAAATGTTGCGGGCCGTATTGTCGTTACCGGCATGGGCAAGAGCGGTCATGTCGCCTGTAAAATTGCCGCAACCCTGGCATCGACGGGTGCGCCGGCCATGTTTGTCCATCCTGGTGAAGCTTCACACGGCGATCTCGGTATGATCACAACCCAGGATGCCGTCTTGGCATTATCGAATTCCGGTGAAACATCCGAACTTGCCGATCTTGTTGCTTATACCAAGCGGTTTGAAATTCCGTTGATTGCGATCACGGGGGGCGAAGCCAGTGCCCTGGCCAAAGAAGCGACGGTTGCATTGATTTACCCGAGTAGTCAGGAGGCGTGCCCCATGGGCCTTGCGCCGACGACGTCGACGACGGTGTCTCTTGCATTGGGCGATGCCATTGCGGTGGCGCTGCTGGAGCGTAAGGGATTTTCGCCGGCGGATTTTCGTGCTCTACATCCCGGCGGTAAACTTGGTCAGAAATTATTGAAAGTCTCCGACATTATGCATAGCGGTGCGGCCTTGCCGTTAATTACGCCGGAAACGACCATGGCCGACGCCATTCTTGAAATGACGGCAAAAAGCTTCGGTTGTGCTGGTGTGACCGATCAGGATGGTCTGCTGCTGGGCGTAATTACCGACGGTGATTTACGCCGGCACATGAGCACTGATCTATTTACACAAACGGTTGCCGATATTCTCACGAAGGGTGGAAAAACGATCCGTCCCGATGCTCTGGCGAGTGAAGCGGTTCATTTTATGAACGTTAATAAAATCACCAACGTGTTCGTCGTCGAAAATGAGAAGCCCGTGGGCATTTTACACATTCACGATTGCTTGCGTGCCGGCGTTGCTTAACAAGAGAGAGAGTCGTTGAAAGATACGAACGATACGCCGCCAGCGGACCAACCCATCGAAAACACGCCGGTCAGCGCGTTGCGCGACGCCGAAGTGTGGGACGAACCGCGCCGACGCCGGGGGGCATCGGTCGGCTATTCCCGCTTTGTTCATTGGATGAAGGTTCTGTTGCCGACGACCGCAGTGATCATGCTGATACTGATTATGGCGTGGCCGCATTTTCAAATGAAAGACAGCCGGTTTCGTATCGGCTTCACGACACTAAAGCTGACCGGCGGTCAGGACAAAAGCATGATCAACCCGCGGTTCTTGGGCACCGATAAAAAGACCAAACCGTTTTCGGTGACGGCCGATATTGCTAAAAATATTATGGTCGATGCATCCGTCGTGGAACTAGAAATGCCCAAGGCGGATATTACATTACCGGATGGCTCTTGGCTGGTTTTAACCGCGAATTCAGGTGTGTTCGATAAAAACAAGAAGATGCTCGAGCTGCGCAAAAAGGTGAATTTATTTCATGATTCCGGCTACGAATTTCGCACGTCTGCCGCCGATGTTGACCTGACGAAGGGCTTGGCACAGGGAAATCAGCCGATATCCGGGCAAGGCCCGTTTGGTTCCTTAAAATCGGAAGGGTTCCGCCTCATCGATAAAGGGCGGATCATTCACTTTACGGGCAAATCGAAGCTCATCATGTATCCGGATATTACACAGTCATTGAAAAAATCACCGGTACCGGCAAAATGACAAATTATCTTTGCAAAGGGTTGAATGTTGCTGTTGGTATTTTCGTGTTGTTCATTGCCGCTTGGCAGGCAGTGCAGGCACAAACGCTGAATTTTGCCAGCACCGATAACAAACAGCCGATAGAAATCAACGCCGAGGAAGGTATCGAGTGGCAACGCGACAAACTGGTGTTTTTGGCCAAAGGCAATGCTCACGCTGTTCGCGGTGATGTCCATGTCTACGCGGATTCGCTGAAGGCGTATTACCGGGAAAAAGATAAAGCAAAAAATAAAGGGACTGAAATTTGGCGACTTGATGCCATCGGGAAAGTGCGCATCGTGTCGCCTGGCCAAAAGGCGTTTGGTGATAAGGGCGTTTATGATGTCGACAAAGCTATTTTGATTTTGACGGCTCAGAAACAGAAGGTTCGGTTTTTAACCGCGCAGGACAAAATCACGGCTGATAAACAAATCGAATATTGGGAAACAAAGCAAATGGCTGTGGCCCGCGGCAATGCTGTCGCGCAGCGGCAAAACCGGGTTTTGCGGGCCGATGTGCTGGCGGCCTATTTTCGTAAGGACCGCCAGGGCAAATCGAAAGTATACCGGATCGAGGCCTTTGATAAGGTCCGGGTTGCGACAAAGGACGAGCGGGCCGTTGCAGACCGGGGTGTTTATGAGGTAGCGACCGGGATTGCCGTTTTAACTGGTAATGTGCGGATGTGGCGGGGATCCGACCAATTGAAGGGCTGTAAAGCAGAAATCAACCTCAATACGGGTATCAGCAAACTTTTTAGCTGCCCGCCCTCATCGCGGGGAGGCGGACGGGTACAAGGTGTGCTACAACCGACTCGCGATAAAAAATAAGGCCTGCCGAAAGCCCCCTTATTGCGGGACTTTGGCAGTAAGGAAAAATAAACGCCTG
>Ga0181593_10000179_pt1 | contig 51271 bp, 44 predicted proteins | sample 071ome_19_FD_133756 | JGI IMG/M metagenome (GOLD analysis project Ga0181593, IMG submission 133756) | Coastal salt marsh microbial communities from the Groves Creek Marsh, Skidaway Island, Georgia - 071413AT metaG (megahit assembly) | ecosystem: Environmental > Aquatic > Marine > Intertidal... | reverse complement strand
TTTCTTGCCAGTGAAACGGGCGGCAGGCGTCTATCACCATGCGCGAATTCGTGATGTTGCCTTTCGCCCTTTCTTCCGGATCGATCAGCGGATCGGCCGGCGAGTCCCAGGCGTTCCTGATGAAGTCGTAATCCGTCATCGGATCGGAGCGCGTCAGCGTGGCCCAGATCAGCTCTTCAAGGTTGGTAACATCGACATCGTCATCGACCACGATCACCCATTTCCCGCCATAGACACCGTTGTGACACATGCAGGCTACCTGCCCCGCCTGCGTTGCATGGCCCGGATAGCGCTGGGTAATCGCCACCGCGATCAGAAGACGGGAACCGCCGCACTCGTGACACCACACCGCCTTCACGTCCGGCACACCCGCCTCTTCGATGTTTCGATGCACGAGCGCCGACCGGGTAATCGCGCGATAGCGGGAGTATTCGTCGGGCAGGCTCTGCGGCGAGAAGCCGAGAATGATCGGATCGTCGCGATGATAGATGGCCGTAATCTCGCAGAGCGGACGCTTGCGTCCGGCTTCGGTGTAGGTGCCGGTCCAGTCACCGAACGGACCTTCGGGCACCAGCACTTCCGGATCGACGAATCCTTCCAGCACGATCTCCGCGTTCGCCGGGAACGGCAGGCCGGTATGCTTGCCTCTGACCAGTTCGAGCGGCTTTCCTCTCATGCCGCCGGCAATGTCGAATTCGCTGATGCCGTCGCCCGCTTCTGTCCCGCCCATAAAGAAGGTGATCGGATCACCGCCGACCACGCACACGACCGGCATCTTTTCACCGCGCTTAATATAATGTTCGTGATGGATACGACCGTGCTTGCCCGGCGCGGTATTGAAGGTCACGTGCGTTTTATCGTGCAGCATGATCCGGTAGGCGCCCAGATTGTACCAGCCGGAGACAGGGTCCTGCGTCACATTGTAGGAGCCGGTGCCGATATATCGGCCGCCGTCGAGCTCGTGCCACACCGGGGTCGGAAATATTTCGACGTCGACGTCGTCGCCTTCGAGAATGTTTTCGAAGATCGGCCCGTCCTCGACGAACACCGGCGGGATCAGACGATCCTCGTGATAGTTATCGGCAAACGCCGAGGACAGCGCGACCTTGTCGAGCTCGACCGGAAAACCAAGCGTCATGTTCTTGCGCTTGCCGGCGAAAACATTCGACAGCAGGCGGAAGCCGGGCTTTATCCCGGGAATGTCCTCGAACAGCAGAGCCGGACCGTTATCGGCGTGGCTGACGAGTTCCGCGGCCATGCCGATCTCTTCCTCCCAGTTCGCGCCCTTGACGATTTCCAGTTCGCCAAGCCGTTCCGCTTCGACCAACCAGCCACGCAGGTCTTCGTAAGGAATTCGCTGTGCGATATTGCCGCCCGCGGCGGCGGCAGTCTGTTCGATATCGGCGTCGGCCATCTTTTCTCTCCCTGTTTCAGTCAGCCTGTGTGGCTTTTCCGTCATCATGCGTCAAAAGCCAGAACGACGCAGCACTGAGAATTGCGCATCCGGCGATCACGGCCGCCATCGGCACCGACGTACCGTCATGCAGAAGCCCGACCAGCGCGCCGACCGATGCGCCAACGCCGAAGCGGATCGCGCCGATCAGCGCCGATGCGGTTCCAGCGACATGAGGAAAATGATCAAGGGTCGCGGCGGATGCGTTCGCATTGGTGATGTTGTGCGGCACCATGAAGATAATAACCGGCACGACGATGCCGGCGAGACCGCCGATGCCGAACCATGCGGTCGCCATCAGCGTCAGTCCGCCGAACAGCGCGATCGACGTTCCGACCACCAGCATGCGCCTCATGCCGAAACGCACGACGAGCCGGCTGTTTACCCAGGAGCCCGCCATGATGCCGAGAATGTTGAGTCCGAACAGAAAGCCGAAATATTCCGGCGGCACGCCGAATAGCGTGATGTAGATAAACGGCGTTCCGGACAGTTGGGCGAACATTGCGGCGAACGAGAACGCACCGCAGAACATGTAGCCCATCGCCTGCCGGTGGCCGAGAATATGACCGCACTCCCTCAACACGCCAGTGACGTTGAGTTGCTTGCGCTTTTCCGGCGGCAGGGTTTCCGGCAGCATGGAAAGGGTCAGCGCCAGGGCGATAATGCCGAAAACAACCAGCAGCCAGAAAATCGACCGCCAGTCGGACCACAGCAGAAGCTGGCCGCCGACAAACGGCCCTGCGAAGGCGGCGATAGAGGGCACCAGCAGCATCAGCGACAGCGCCCGCGCGGATTCATCTCCGGACAGAAGGTCGCGAACGATCGCCCGCGTCAGCACCACGCCCGCGCCGCCGCCGAGCGCCTGAACGAACCGCATGGCGATCAGCTCTTCGACCGAAGTCGCCAGGGCGCAGAACACTGTCGCGACGCAGTAGAGCGCCACGCCCGACACAAGTACGCGCTTGCGGCCGAACCGGTCGGACATCGGACCGTAAAAAAGCTGCCCCGCAGCGAACCCGATGGTGAATCCGCTCAGCGTGAGCTGCGCCCGGCTGGTCGAGGTTGCGAAAAATTCCGCCAGCGCCGGCAGGGTCGGCAGATACATGTCCATCGACGCCGGCCCGAAAGCGGCCAGAAAACCGAGCAGGGCAATCAGCAGCGTTCCCGCCCGGGGTGCGCTCAAGATGGAATTCCTTCTTCCGCCGTCAGGGCCCGAACTCGCGCCCGACTCCATTCGCGACCGCGCGTTCGTAGACGGTTTTTGCAAAGGCCACGTCCTCCAGCGCAAGACCCAGCGACTTGAACAGCGTTATCTGGTCGTCGCCGGTCCTGCCCGGCCGGTCGCCGCGCAGGAGTTCTCCGAGTTCAGCGATATCGTCCCAGGCGAGCCGTCCTTCCCCGGTCAGGTCCATCAGCTCCCTCGCCTCGATCTTCGCCTGCTCCCGCTGGTCGGTTGAAACCAGCGATGCCCGCATCACCGCGTCATCGTCGAGTTCGCGTCGCTCGAAGCCATTCGCGCCGGTCGCGTTGACATGCATGCCGGGCGACAGCCAGTCGCCGAACAGGACAGGTTCCGGCGCGCTGGTCATGGTGGTCGCAATATCGACTCCGCGAATGCAGGCTTCTGCGCTGTCCACCGCGACCACCTCGCAGTCGAGGCGGCCGGCCATATCCTCCGCAAAGGCCGCACGCTTCTCCTCGCTACGGCTGTACACGCGAACCTGATCGAGTTTCCGCACAGCGGCGACTGCCAGAACCTGGGTGCGCGCCTGACGCCCGGTGCCGATGATGCCGAACGTCGACGCATCGGCGCGCGAAAGGATGTCGGTGGCGACGCCGCTCGCTGCGCCGGTGCGAATGGCGCCGAGCCGGTTGGCTTCGATCAGAGCAAGCAGCCGTTTTTCGCTGAAGGAATAAAGAGAGAAATAGAAGCAGCCGCTGAAATAGGATTTATGACCGCAAAGATCGGCTGAATTCCATGACGCGCCCATCAGGTTCATGGCGCGCGACGGGAGCCTGATGCGCTGGCGCGGCTTGTTGTCGACGCCATCCGTGCCCCAGTCGGCAAACGCAGCCCGCAGTGCGGCGATTGCATCCTCGACGCCTGCCAGTTCCTCGACTTCCGCCTCCGTCAGATAGAGCGCCATTTTTTCATGTCTCCAGATCGGTTTCGCCACAGCAATTTACACATGACCGGACGGGACGTCATTGGCGCGCCGCGATATAGGGACTAACCTCAGCATGAAAGACTTTAAGGGAGAGAGACATCATGGCTGAACAGGTGGTTCTGGTAACCGGCGCCGGCGGCGGCATCGGCGCGGCTTGCGCGCGCGAATTGCTGGCCGACGGCAACAAAGTGACGGCGCTCGACGTCAAACCCATCGACGCGGCGGTAATGGCGCTCGGCACCGACGAGAACCTGATCCCGCTCAACGTCGACGTCTCAAAGCTCGATCTGGTCCGCGATGTCGTGCGCCAGACCGTCGACAGGTTCGGTCGGCTCGACGCCGTGTGCCATTTCGCGGCAATCCATTCGACGCTCAACTGGGAAGACGTGTCCTCGGAAGAATTTCTCAGGACGCAGGAGGTCAACGTCCTCGGCTCGTTCCACATCGTCAAGGCGGCCGGCGAATACATGAAGGAGAACGGCGGCGGTGCGATCGTGCTGACCTCTTCCGGATCGGTGCAGGCGAGCGGCGTGGGCGGCGGATCGGGCCGCGGCGGCCCGGCCTATGTCACATCGAAGGCCGCGATCTACGGGCTCAACCGGTCAATGGCGCGCTCGCTCGGGCCCTACAATATCCGCGTCAACACGGTGAGCCCCGGGGCAACCGAAACGCCGATGATCGCCGAATACACCAACGAATCGCGGGCGAATGCAGCATCACGCGCCATGCTGGGCCGGATCGGCACGCCGGAAGATGTCGTCGACGTGGCGCGATTCCTGATATCGGATGCCGCCCGTTACGTAACCGGAGAGGTCATCAGCGTCAGCGGCGGCGGCAGCGTGTAGCGCGCCGGAGGCGAGTCCTGCTATAGTCCGCACAGAAAAGGGACAATTCTGAAGGGGAGATTCCCATGCACAAGGTTCACATCAGGCCTGAACATATTGCACGCGTCGTCCGCCGGTCGGGACGCGAACATACGATCGAGTCGCTGAACGGCCCGTCGACCGCGCTGGTGGTGGTCGACATGCAGCTCTACTTCATGGGCGAAGGCCAGCCGTCGGAATGCCCTGTAGCGCGGGAAATCGTGCCGAATATCAACCGTCTGGCCGAAGCCACGCGGCGCGCCGGCGGCACGGTGGTGTGGATCCAGACCCATTCGGGGCCGGATTCGCTCGATTTCTGGTCGGTCTATTACGAGCGCATGACGGAAGAGAATGGTCAGAAGCGCGTCGACGGGATGAACCCGGGCGGCAGCGGCTTCGACATCTGGCCGGACCTGAACGTGAAGGACGAAGACCTGATCGTACCGAAGACGCGCTATTCCGCCTTCATGCCGGACCCGTCGGTGTTCGACGGCATCCTGAAGGAACGCGGCATCGACACGCTGCTGGTCACCGGAGTGTCGACCTGCACCTGCGTCGAATCCACCGCGCGCGATGCGATGATGCTCAACTACCGGACGATGATGATTACCGACGGCTGCGCCGCGCCGGACGACGAGCTGCACAACGCGACGATCAACCAGTTCTATCTCCAGTTCGGCGACGTCCAGTCGACCGATGAGGCGATAGCCCTGCTCGAGCGGAACCTGGGCGCCGCCGCGGCGGAGTAGTCTCCGTCCAAAAAACGAACGTTTACAGGAGAGCTGTCATGGCCGATGCCGTGTCCGAATCCGTATTGCGTCCCGAGAGTATCGACCGCGTAACACGCCGCGACGGCGCGCCGCATTCCATCATCGAGTTCAACCCGGCCCAGACCGCGCTGGCGGTCATCGACATGCAGAATTTCTACATGGCCGATAACGCCCAGGCTTACTGCGCGCCGGCGCTTGAAATTGTTCCCACGATCAACCGGCTGGTCGGCGAATTCCGGCGCTTCGGCGCGAAGATCATCTGGGTTCGAAACGTCACCGACACAGAATGCTTCAAGAGCTGGAACACCCATTACGGCCGGATGAAGAAAGAGGTGGTCGACGGAAGAAAGCGCGAACTCGCCAAGGACAGCGAGGGCTTCAAATTATGGCCCGCGCTGGACGCCCGCGAAGGCGATTTGCGCGTCAACAAAACACGCTACTCGGCCTTTATCGAAGGCGCGTCCAACATGGAACATGTACTGGAAACGTACGGCATCGACACGCTGGTGTTCTGCGGCATTGTCACCAATGTGTGCGTCGAATCGACCGCGCGCGACGCGATGATGATGAATTACCGCACCCTAATCGTCGAAGACGCATGCGCCGCGAATTCGCAGTCCGGCCATGTCGAGGCTCTCAATGTGTTCTACACCAATTTCGGCGATGTCCAGCTTGCCGAAGAGGTAATCGGCCACCTGGAAAAACACCGGGCTGCTGCGGCGGAGTAGCGGCTCTTTTCGTCTTACAACCCGGATGACAACGCGGCCTGACCGCCCCATAATTCATATGTACACAAACAATCTCTGAACCGCCCGTCACGGCGGCGAATGGAAGCGCACACATGGGAAAGATCGTCGGAGTCGATGTCGGGGGAACCTTTACCGATCTGATCGCGCTGGACGACGCAACAGGCGCGGTGAAGATCGCCAAGGTGCCGAGTACGCCGGAAAACCAGGCCTTCGGCGTGCTGTCCGCCATCGAGCAGGGCGATGCAAAGCTGCCCGAGATCGATACCATCGTTCACGGCACCACGGTCACCACAAACGCCCTGCTTGAACGCAAGATCGCGTCCTGCGGGCTGATCACGACCAAGGGGTTCCGGGATTCGCTCGAACTCGGGCGGCGGACGCGGCCCAACCCGTACGGGCTGATCGGCAGTTTCGAATGCCTGATCCCGCGCAACCTCCGGCTCGAAGTCACGGAGCGGATGGATTCCGCCGGCGAGGTGGTGACGGCGCTTGACGAACAGAGTGTCCGCGATGCGGTCCGGCGACTGATCGATGCGGGCGTCGAATCCCTCGTCATCCATTTCCTGCACAGCTACATCAACGACGCGCATGAGCGCCGGGCGGAGGAAATCGCCCGCGAGATGTGGCCCAACGACTACGTCACCCGCGGCAGCGCCATCATGGCGGAGTATCGCGAATACGAGCGCGGCACGACGGCGATGATCAACGCCTCGGTACAGCCGGTGCTCGACCGCTATATCCGCCGCCTGCGCGACGAGCTGCAGGAGCGCGGCTACGGCCACGATCTTCTGGTGATGCAGGGCAATGGCGGCACGGTGTCGTCGCGTATCATCGCCGACGCCGCGGTCAACACGGTGATGTCGGGGCCGGCCTCCGGCGTCATGGCCGCCGCCTTCACCGCGACCCGGGCGGGACAGCCCAACGTGATCACCTGCGACATGGGCGGCACGAGCTGCGACGTGGCTCTGATCAAGGACGGGATTCCGCAGGTCTCGTCTGAACTCGAAATCGAATACGCCATGCCGATCCATGTCCCGATGGTCGATGTGCGCACCATCGGCGCGGGCGGCGGCTCGATTGCCCATATAAGTGCGGCCGGTATACTCGAGGTCGGGCCGGAGAGTGCGGGCTCGGTCCCGGGCCCGATATGCTACGGGCGCGGCGGCACGCAGCCGACCATCACCGACGCCAACCTCGTGCTGGGCCGGCTCAACCCCGATGCCATTCTCGCCGCCGATGCGAAGGTTTCGTTGCAGGACGTGCGCGACGCGATGATGCAGCAGATCGCGAAACCGCTCGGCATGAAAAGCGCGGAAGACGCCGCCGCCGCCATCATTCGCATTGCCAACACCAAGATGGCGGGCGCGCTCCGTATGGTATCGCTGGCGCGCGGACACGACCCGCGCGATTTCTCGCTCTTTCCGTTCGGCGGAGCGGGACCGCTGCATGCCGCCTCGCTGGCGCGCGAGCTTGGCGTACCGAAGGTGCTGGTCCCGGCGCGACCCGGCATCACCAATGCGGTCGGCTGCGTCGTCGCCGATGTGCGGCACGATTACGTCAACACGGTCAACAGCCCCCTGCCCGTCGCCGACATGAAGCAGATCGCGTCCCTGTTCCGCGAACAGGAGCAGCGCGGGCGCGAAACCATTGCGGACGAAGGAATCGAGATCGAGGAAATCGTGGTTCTGCACGATGTCGACATGCAGTTCCAGGGCCAGACCCACATCCTGACCGTCCCGGTGGAGAGCCCGGACGTGACGCGGGAAGAGCTGCACGAGATTTTCGCGAAAGCCTACTGGACCCGCTTCGCGGTCGAGCTCGACGAGATCCGCCCCGTGGTCGTCAATCTGCACAGCGCAGTGATCGGACGGCGCAAGGGAATCGAACTGGATGCTCTGATGAATGCAGATGACCGGGCGGCGTCTCTGGAGGATGCTCAGATCGGCACGCGTGAAATCTGGTTCGGCGGACAAACCTATGAGACGCCGATCTATCGCCGCGAAAAGCTGCCGCTCGGCGCAAAATTCGACGGACCTGCCATTCTCGAACAGCTCGACACCACCATCGTCGTCGGCCCGCCCGACAGCGTGGAGGTCGACGATTTCGCTAACGTGATCCTGAGCGTGGGAGCATTATGATCCTGATGTTGAGATTGCCCGGCCATTCCCCCTCCCCAACCCTCCCCCGTGCCAAGGGAGGGAGTCCGGACGGATCCCGCCGCGACCTGTTTCCTCCCCCCGGCCACAGGGGGAGGTCAGGAGCGGGGCGATCATCGGCCAAGTCGAGGTATTTTCAATGACGCAAACTCCCCTCGACCCCGTCACCCTGGCGGTCATCCAGAGCGGGCTGCAGCAGGTCTGCAACGAGATGGACCTCGCCTTCGTGCGCTCCGCCTTCAGCCCGGTTATTTCCGAGGCGCTCGACCGGTCGGACGGTATCTATCACCCGGAAACCGGCGACCTGATCGCGCAGGGTGAGCTCGGCCTGCCGGTGTTCGTCGGGACTATGCAGTTCGGCACCAAATGCGTGATCGAGCGCGCGAAGAACGTGAAGCCGGGCGACGTCTACATCGTCAACGACCCGTATCTCGGCGGCACGCATCTGATGGATGTGCGGTTCGTGAAGCCGTTCTTCTACAAGGGCGAGCTGTTCGCCTGGCTTGCCAATACCGGCCACTGGCCGGACACCGGCGGATCGGTGCCGGGTGGGTTCTCCGCCAGCGCCACGGAGGTCGAGCAGGAAGGGCTGCGCCTGCCGCCGGTCAAGCTTTACAAGGAAGGCGTGATGGACGAGGAAATCCTCTCCATCGTGCTGTCCAACATTCGCGTCGCCGACCAGCGCATCGGCGATATTAAGGCTCAGGCCGCCGCGCTTTCCGTCGGCGAGAAACAGTTCACCCAGCTGCTCGACCGTTATGGCGCGGACACCGTCAACCAGGCCATCGGCGAGCTGCGCCAACGCGCGGCGCAGCTGATGCGCGCCTGCATCTCGGATATTCCCGACGGCGATTATCACGGCGAGGCCTATGTCGATTCCGACGGCGTGGTAAACGAGCCGCTAAAGGTCGATATGAAAATCCGCAAGGAGAACACCGAGCTCTATTTCGACATGTCGGGTTCCTCCCCGCCCTGCCTTGGCCCGATGAACAGCGTCATCGCGACGACATGCTCATCGGTCTACCTGGCGATGAAGCATATTTTTCCGGAAGTGCCGATTAACGCCGGTACGTTCGACCCGCTGCATATCGACTATCCCAAAGGCACGTTCCTGTATGCCGAGTATCCGCGCCCGGTTTCCGGTTGCGCGGCGGAGGTCAGCCAGCGCATCGCCGAAGCCGTGTTCGCCGCCCTCGTCGAGGCCATCCCCGACAAGCTGTTCGCGGCGCCGGCTGGCACCAGCGGCAATTTCTGCGTCGGCGGCAGCGATCCGGAAAAGGGCCGGTCCTATGTCATGTATGTGATTTCCGGCGGCGGCTACGGCGGAAGCGCAGCGGGAGACGGCATCTCCAACGGCTGCTCGACCATCGGCATCTCCAAGACCACGCCGATCGAGGTGATGGAACAGTACTACCCGATCCTGTTCGAGGAATTTTCGCTGCACGAAGGCTCCGGCGGCGCCGGAAAGACGCGCGGCGGGTTCGGCGTCAACTACAAGATCAATCTGCGCCGCGGCACGGCGCGCGCATCCATGGTGATGGATCACGGTCGCACCGGGCCTCAGGGCGCGCTTGGTGGATCCGACGGCGGCGTCAACCGGGTAGTGGTCGACCGCAAGGGCGAAACCTACACCCCGCCGCATCTGTCCAAGGATCAGGACATTCATATCGAACCGGGCGATACGATCCGCGTATCGACCCCCGGCGGGGGCGGGTTCGGCAACCCGTTCGAGCGCGACCCGGCGCTGGTTGAGCGCGATGTGCTGCGGGGGTATTACACACGCGAACAGGCCGAAGAGATGTTCGGCGTCGTCTTCGACCCGGACGGCATTTCAATCGACCTGCCCGCAACCGAAGCGCGCCGCGCGTAACAGGCATCAGGAGTCGGCAGACATGGCGACGGCATCGCAAGACATCCCTCTCAATTTCGGCATCGGTCAGCCCGTTACGCGTAGCGAAGACCCGCGCCATCTGACCGGCGGAGGCGAATACACGGACGACACCAATGTCGACGGTCAGGTATACGCCCGCTTCGTCCGCAGCCCGGTCGGACACGGCGATATCAACTCCATCGACGCGAGCGCTGCCTCCTCCATGCCGGGCGTACTCGCTGTCTATACCGCTGCCGACCTTGTCGCCGACGGGATCGGCAACATTCCGAGCGGCCTGCCGCTCAAGAACAGGGACGGCAGCGGCTATTACGTGCCGCCGCGCACCGGTCTCTCACAGGGACGCGTACGCCATGTCGGCGAGCCGATCGCCGTGGTGATCGCCGAAACGGCGGCGCAGGCGCAGGACGCGGCGGAAGCCGTCGCGGTCGATATTTCTCCCCTCCCTGCCGTCATCGACGCGGAAGACGCCGCAAAGGTCGGCGCGCCTCTGCTGCATGACGATGCGCCGGGCAATGTCTGCCTCGATTTCTTCGTCGGCGACGACGAGGCGACCGACGCCGCATTTGCGAGCGCCGCGCATGTCTCGACGGTCAAGATCGACTCGACCCGCATCGTGGTGAACGCAATGGAGCCGCGCTGCGTCATCGGCGAATACGACGCATCGACGGAACGGTTCACCGTCCACATGCCAACCCAGGGCGTGATGGGGCCGAAGAACACGCTTGCGAAGGCGATCTTCAAGGTCGATCCGGACCGGTTCCGGATCATCTCCAACGATGTCGGCGGCTCGTTCGGCATGAAAGGTGCTGCGTTCGTCGAGGCGATCTCGGTCCTGTACGCCGCGCGCAAGCTGGGACGCCCGGTCAAGTGGACCGGCGACCGCTCGGAAAGCTTCGTCTCCGACCACCAGGGACGCGACAGCGATATCACCGCCGAGCTTGCGCTCGACGCCGAAGGGCATTTCCTGGGGCTCCGCTGTACGGGCGTCGGCAATGTCGGCGCATATCTGACGGCGATGGGCCCGGCGCCGATGACCAACGTCATCTGCCGCAATATCGTCAGCGTCTACAAAACGCCGGCCTTCTCCTACAACACGCAGGCGATGTTCTCTAACACCGTGCCGACCGGTCCCTATCGCGGCGCGGGACGGCCCGAATCCAAATACATCATGGAGCAGGTGATTGACCGCGCGGCGCGCGAGATGGGCATCGATCGGGTCGAAATCCGTCGCCGCAACCTGATTCCACCGGATGCTTTCCCCTACAAGGCGCCCAACGGCCAGACATACGATTCCGGGGAGTTCGAGGCGATCATGGACTCCGCGCTTGAGCGCGCCGACTGGAACGGGTTCGAATCCCGCCGCAAGGCTTCTGCCGATGCGGGAAAGCTGCGCGGCATTTCCGTCACCATGTATCTGGAAAACACCGGCGCGGCGGGCGAGCTTGCCGACATACGGTTCCGCGAGGATGGCACGGTCGCGCTGATTACGGGCGCAAAGGACATGGGCACCAGCCACCGCACGCCGTTCGCCCAGATCCTTGCCGAGAAACTCGGCATTCCCTATGAAGCCATCGAGGTCATTCAGAACGATTCCGACCTGATGAGCCCTGGCGCGTCAGGCTCCGGCGGGTCGAAGACGCTTGTCGGCGCCGGCAACGCCATCGCCGACTGCGCCGGGGAAATTATAGAGGTCGGCAGGAAGGCCGCCGCTCATGTTCTGGAAGCCGCCGAGGAGGATATCGAATTCTCCGCTGGTACTTTCACCGTCGCCGGCACCGACCGGACCATCGACGTGATGAACCTCGCGAAGAAACTGCGCGAAGCCGGAGACCTGCCGGACGGTGTGCCGTCGAGCCTCGACAACAAGGCGGTGCACGATTCCTCGCCGTCGTCCTTCCCCAACGGCTGCCATGTCTGCGAGGTAGAGATCGAGCCGGAGACCGGAGAAACGAAGATCGTCCGCTACACCGTGGTCGACGATTTCGGCGTAGTCATCAACCCGCTGGTGGTCGAGGGCCAGGTGCAGGGCGGCATCGTCCAGGGCGTCGGGCAGGTGCTGCTGGAGCACACGGTTTACGATTCAGACGGCCAGCTCGTCACCGGCTCCTACATGGATTACGCCATGCCCCGGGCCGACGACATGTGCGAAATCGATTTCTCGACCCGCAACGTGCCCTGCGCCACCAACCCGCTCGGCGTGAAAGGCTGCGGCGAGGCCGGCAACGGCGGCTCGATGGCGGCTGTCATGAACGCGATCCTCGATGCGCTGGCGCCGGAGGGTGTGACGCATCTCGACGCGCCGGCGACGCCGCACCGCGTTTGGGAGGCGATCCGGGCGGCAAAGAGCTAGCGCTCTCCCCTTCCGATCCCTTGCGCGCTACACTCAGGAACAACAAGCGCTAACAGGGAGCCCCTTACATGTTCTACGAACCGCAAAACGACGATCACGGCCTGCCCTTCAACCCGTTCAAGGCGTGCGTCGTGCCGCGCCCGATCGGCTGGATCAGCTCGCTTTCCCATGACGGGATCGTCAATCTCGCCCCGTTTTCGATTTCCAACCAGCTCGCTTACGACCCGCCCTTCGTGTTCTTCTCGGGCTCCGGTGCGATCGACGAGGAAGGCGCGGCGCCGCGGCGCAAGGACTCGGTCGTCAACGCCGAGGACACCGGCGAGTTCGTCTACAACATGGCGACCTACGAGCTGCGCGAGCACGTCAACATGTCGTCCAAACATGTGCCGCCCGATGTCGACGAGATGGCGATGGCCGGGCTGACGCCTGCGCCCTGCAACATCGTCAAATGCCCGCGGGTTGCGGAATCGCCGGTGAACCTCGAATGCAGACACCATGCGACCATCACCCTGCCGGCCAACAACGCGAAGTCGGTGCATCACGTGGTGATCGGCCAGGTCGTCGGCATCCATATCAACGACAACGCGCTGACCGACGGGAAGGTCGACTGGGTCAAGATCCAGCCGCTCGCCCGCATGGGCTATATGGACTACACCCATATCGACCATGTCTTCACGATGCCGGGCCCGAAGGGCGAGGAGTTCCGCCCCGGCCAGATCGGCGAGCATACCGACTCCGACCACTGGAAACGCATCAAGAGCGAGTGGGATATCTACAAGAAGGAAGAGGCGTAGACGCCGTCCGAGCGGAAACCTGTCCGGGGCGGGCTCGAAACCCGCCCCTTCACGAAAAAAGAGCGGGCTGGTCCCGCTCTTTTCATTTCAGGATCAGCGGTTGCCGTCCTCGCCGATCACGTCTTCTTCCTGTAGGCCGCCGGCCCGGTTGTTGATCCGCGGGCCGGTCATCATGGCGAGGATCCAGACGATTTCGTCGGCGCGCGGCGCGTCGGGGATCGAGCATTCGATCGAGTCGAAATAGCTCCGCACATAGGCTGCATTGACGTGGCCGAGCGGAATATCGACAGGTCGACCGGGCCCCGCGACCTTCATGGATGACGGCACGATCGCCTTGGACGGCTGGATAAGTTCGCGCATCGCGTAACCGCCAGGCACATGCCACATAGCCGCGTGCTCGAGTTCTCCGTTCTCGCCAACCAGCGCGGACTTGCCGTAGCCGGTGACCTTGTCCGCCCCGCCCATCGTGGCGATCAGCCGCTCCGACATGGCGGCCCCCAATGGCTTCAACGCGTCCATCATGGGCATCAGGTCTTCCTGGTACCGGCCGGCATAGGGGTTCGCGCAGACCGCAGCGATAAACCCCTTGACCCAGGGACGGTCGGCGGTCGGCCCGAAATCGTGCAGGATTTCCTCGACATGGGTGACGAACTTTCGGACCTTCACGAGCGGCCCGAAATTGCCCGCTGCGTGGGGTTGTATGTCGGTGATTGAGCGTCCGTCGTCCATTTCTCTCTCCGGGTTTCGCTGTTATTAAATTCAGGCCGCAGCGGCGGACAGAAGCCCCGCCGGCGCATCGCCAACCGTCCTGTAACTTCCCTGCAATACCAGCACCGCGGCAACGATGTGTCCAGCCCGCGCCATATCCTCCGCCGACGCCTCTCCCCGCGACAGGGCTTCATCCACAGTCTCCTGACGTAACGGGTCGACATCGACCGTCACCAGCCGGTCGCCAAGATCGCTGTCGGGGTCCAGATCCGACGCGGGCGCGCGCCGCACGGCCGGGTCTTCAGCATCGACCGCGTTGGCGATCAGCGTCGCCGCGACATCGGCAGCAGCGGCATTCTTCGCCAGAACGGTAACGGAGTCGGCAATGCCGAGCGAATGGCTCCTGCCCTTCCAGCCGCTGGTCGCGATGCCCCGAACCGGCATCGAATAGCCGATCTCGCAGGACGCATCGAGCGACGGCAAATGGTAATCGGCGACCAGGCCGGCCGTCAGCGAAGCGCCTTCGGCGAGATAAAGCGCGATGTCGCCGCCGTTATTGACATAGGCCTTTTCCAGATCCCGCCCTTCGATCAGCGCGGCCAGCATATGGTCTGCCACAGACCCCGCGACCGCCGCCATCGGGGTGACGAAGACGCCGTCATGAGGCAGGCAGGCTTCTCTCATCCGACAGGCAACCGGGCCCCTTAGCGGTTCGCCAACCGGACGACGCAGATCGGATAGTTCGGAAACCAGACCGGGCAGGATATCGGGAAAGTTGTCCACGGCCTGACGACAGGCAAGCTCCATCTCCGTCCCTGCCCCGAAGGCCTCGACGATCAGATCGATCGGCCCGTGGTTCAGATGCAGCCGCCTGCCATCCGGCAGCAACGCGATCTGGGCTCCCGGCATCAACCGGTCGTGTCCCTTTCGCCGGTATTGTCGAGCGGCCAGGGGTGCGACGGCCGCCAGGGAACGGAGCGGACCGAGTCGACCTCCGCCAGCACATCGTCCAAAGGCCGGATACGGTCCATATAGCCGCCGAGCGCCTCGTAATCGGCGCGATTCACCGTGAACTCGATGGGCGCGACAAGCGCCGGGGTGGGCACGTAGCCGAAGGAATTGTCCGGCATCTCGTTCACATCCACCAGCAGGGTGATGCCGCCGCCGGGCCAGACGAAAACCGGTGCGCCGCCGCAGGTCACCCGCGTCAGCGTATCCCGTACGGATCGCGTGAGCCTGACGGGATTGATCGTCACCCCAGCCCTGAGGCTTCCGCCGGCGCCCCCCATGAACATCACCGAGCACAGCGCCGGTTCGCAGTTCTCGCCAATTCGGTCGACCACGATTTTCACCGGATCCGGCATATCGGCCGGTACCGGCTTCAGCTCGTCGTCCAGCACGAAATAGGCAGAGTCCTGCCCCGTGGTCGACACCATCAGGAGACGAAGGCCGGGCCAGGCGACCTTTTCGTCGATCCGATCGATGATTTCCAGCGGGTCCTGGATGTTCGTTCCTCCCCAGCCGGCGCCATGATCGGCAACCTGGAAGTAGCGGCCCGCGGTCGACCGGCGACCGCGTACCTTAATGCCGCAGACCGGCATATCGAGAAACTGCCCGGCCTGGTGTTCGGAAAGAACGGCGGTGATGTGATCGTCGACGACGATGACCTCGTCCACATGGTTGTGCCATTGCGGTGCGAAAATGCCTACGGCAGCGGATCCGCAACCGACGCGCATGCGTTCCTCCTGCACGCCGTTCACGATGGGCGGCTTGCCCGCCTGCACGATGATATGGGCGCCCCCGTCGACCGTCATTTCGACCGGCTGCTTGTTGCACAGACGCAGCATGGTATCGCAGGTGACCGTGCCTTCCTTTTTGCTGCCTCCCGTCAGGTGCCGTACCCCGCCGATCGCCAGCATCTGGGAACCGTATTCGGCGGTCGTCACATGACCGACCTGTTCGCCATCGACCCGGACTGCAGCCGGCTCGGGACCGATATAGGCGTCTGTGTCGATCTTGACCTTGACGCCGCAGTAGGAAAACACGCCCTCGCTGACAACGGTCACCATGTCGACGCCGTCCTGTTCGGACGAAACGATGAAGGGGGCAGGCTTGTAATCGGGATAGGTCGTGGTGGAGCCGATCCCGGTCAGGAAGGTTGGTGCCTGGCTGACCAGCGAACCGTCCCAGCTTTCGGATGCGGCCACGAACGGCACCATCTCACCGTCTTCATCGAGAACCTTCTGGGCGACGACCAGCGGATCGGTGCGCACCAGCCGGCCTTCGACATTCGCATAACGGTCGCACGCGCCACTGCGGCCTTCGCGAATTCGGCACAGTACCGGACAGGCGTCGCAACGGATCAGCCCGTCATTTTTCGATCCCCCGTTATTTTTAGAATCCTGGGTATCCGGCATAACCGCCCTCACGCGCTACCTCGCCACGACGCCTGATCGAGGCAAGAAAATGACTGCAAAAAATTGTTTGTGTACATACAAATATCGGCTTGCAGGTTCCGCCCTGTCAAGCCATGCTCCGATCATTCATCCCTAGCGAATAAAAGGATTTTTTAAACCGGACCTGCGAGCGTCATTTACATCGGCTCCGGCTTGACAATTCGTCCTCGGAATTAATACTCAATCTTAAGTAACTGTTCGTACACATATAGTTCACGAATTTGACCAATTCCCGCTAAAATCACGGAAAATCAACCCCTTACCAGGCCAGATACGGAAGGCAGGAGCCAACACATGGCGACACAGATGAAGGAAAACGACGAGAGCGGCCGTCAGGTCATCGATTCCGTCGTGATCCGATTCGCCGGCGACTCGGGCGACGGCATGCAGTTGACCGGAACACAGTTCACGCAATCGACTGCGCTGATGGGCAACGATCTCGCTACATTTCCCGATTTCCCGGCAGAAATTCGGGCCCCTGTCGGAACCACTTACGGCGTTTCCGCCTTCCAGATCAATTTTGCATCGCACGAGATCAAGACGCCGGGCGATGCGCCGGACGTCCTGGTTGCGATGAACCCGGCAGCCCTGAAGGTCCATCTGCGCGATCTTGTGCCAGGCGGCGTCATCATCATTAACGAAGGCGCTTTTACCGACCGTAATATCGAAAAGGCCGGTTACAAATCAAATCCGCTGGAAGACGGCACGACCGAGCCCTTCCGGCTGTTTTCCATCGACATCTCCAAGCTCACCCTCGCCGCAACCGAGGGGATGGACATCACCCAGAAGGAAGCGCTGCGCGCCAAGAACCTCTGGACGCTGGGTCTGCTGTGCTGGATGTACGACCGGGACCGGCAGCCGACCATCGACTGGCTGAACACACGCTTCGCCAAGCTTCCGGAAATCGCCAAGGCCAATATCGCAGCGCTCAACGCCGGCCATGCCTATGGCGAAACGGCCGAACTGCCCAGCGACATCAACACCTATATCGTCCCGAAGGCATCGACCGAACCCGGCGTGTACCGGGCGGTCACCGGCATCGAAACCACTGCCTGGGGACTTCTGGTCGGTGCGCAGAAAGCCGGTCTCGATATCTTTCTGGGCTCGTATCCAATTACGCCAGCCTCGCCGTTGCTGCACACGCTGAGCAATCTGCGCCAGTACGGTGTCGTGACCTTTCAGGCGGAGGACGAGATTTCGGCGGTCTGCTCCGCCATCGGCGCCGCCTACGCGGGGTCCCTTGGCCTCACGTCCAGCTCCGGTCCCGGCGTCGCGCTCAAGGGCGAAGCGCTCGGCCTCGCCGTGGTCACCGAACTGCCACTGATCGTGGTCAATTTCCAGCGCGCCGGACCTTCTACCGGCATGCCGACAAAGACCGAACAGTCGGACCTGTATCAGGCCGTCTACGGGCGCAACGCGGACACCCCGATGCCGGTGATATCGTCGTCCACGCCGGGCGACTGTTACGAATGCGCGATCGAGGCGGTCCGGCTGGCGACCAAATACATGACCCCGGTGATGTTCCTGAATGAGGGCTATCTCGCCAATGCGGCGGAACCCTGGAAGATCCCGAACGTCGACGATGTCGAACCGTTTCCCGTCGAATTTCGCAAGGATGCCGAAGGTTTTCATCCCTATCTGCGCGACGAAAAGACGCTGGCGCGTCCCTGGGCCAAACCAGGAACGCCGGGCCTGGAGCACCGCATCGGCGGAATCGAAAAGGACTACGACAGCGGCAATATTTCCTACGATCCGGACAACCATCACAAGATGACCAAGATCCGGGCCGAGAAGATCCTCAACATCGCCAATGACATTCCCTTGCAGGAAGTATCCACCGGCGAGGAGACGGGCGATCTGGTCGTTGTCGGCTGGGGGTCCACCTACGGCGCTATCGAGCAGGCGGTCAAGCGCTGCAATGCGGACGGGCTCAGCGTGTCGCATGTCCATATTCGGCATATCTGGCCCCTGCCCCGAAATCTTGGCGACCTGCTCAGGGGCTTCAGAAATGTCCTTGTGCCCGAAATGAACAATGGCCAGCTGGTTACCCTGCTGCGCGCCGAATATCTCGTGGATGCGGAATCGCTGACCCAGATCAGCGGCCAGCCCTTCAAGGTCGCCGACCTCGAACGCGAGATTCGCTCCCGCCTGGAGAAACAGTCATGAACGTTCAATCACCTCCCGAAAAGCTGAAACCCAACGATTTCGCCTCGGATCAGGAAGTACGCTGGTGCCCGGGTTGCGGCGATTACGCCATCGTCAAATCTGTGCAGCGGGCACTGGCCGACATGGGTTCCGATCCTGCCAAGACGGTTTTCGTCTCCGGTATCGGGTGCGCCGCGCGCTTCCCCTACTACATGTCGACTTACGGGTTCCACACGATCCATGGCCGCGCGCCGGCATTCGCCACAGGCGTGAAGCTCGCCAATCCGGAGCTCGATGTCTGGGTTATCGGCGGCGACGGCGACATGCTGTCGATCGGCGGCAACCATACGCTGCATGCGATCCGGCGGAATGTCGACGTGCAGATATTGCTGTTCAACAACCAGATTTACGGGCTGACCAAGGGCCAGTATTCCCCCACATCGCAGGTCGGCACACGCTCGCCATCGACGCCCGCGGGTTCAGTGGACAGCCCGATTTCGGCCTGCGTGTTCGCGCTTGGCTGCAACGCCCGCTTTGTCGCGCGCTGCGTCGATACCAACCAGAAGGTCCTTCCCGGCCTGCTGGTCGAAGCCAAGCAGAACAAGGGGGCGTCCTTCGTCGAAATCCTGCAGAACTGCATCGTCTACAACGACGGCGTTTATTCGGCCTTTACAGAAAAATCGGTTGCCGCCGACCGGCAGGTCGTATGCGAGCACGGCAAGCCGCTGATTTTCGGTAAGGACAATGAAAAGGGGCTGCGCCTGGTGCCGGGCAAGCTTGAGCTGGAAGTCGTTACCATCGGCGAAAACGGCATCACCGAAGATGACATTCTCATCCATGACGAAACCAACCGGCCGCTGGCCCTGATGCTCGCCGGGATGCTCCCGCCGGAGTTTCCTGTTGCGATGGGCGTGATTTTCCGCGACCCCGGCCCCTCATACGAAACGTCGGTGGTTGAGCAGATCGCCGACATCAAGGAAAAGTCTCCGCCGGAGTCTCTTAACACTATTCTCAACAAGGGCCGTACCTGGACCGTCGTTTGACGCGTTCCGGCGACTGAAAGGCAGATAAACCCGGCGTCGATGGCGCCGGGTTTTCCTTTTAGTCGGGCATAGGGGTTTCATCCGAGGACCCATCCGCTATCATCGCCTCCAATCGTAAATAATAATCGTTGAGACAGATGGCGGGCGACACGGACAACAGAAGCGTTGCAATCGTTGGATCGGGACCAGGCGGCATGTATGTCGCACAAGCCCTTCTGGAAAAGGCACCTGACTGCCGCATAGATATTTTCGACAGGCTTCCGACCCCGTTCGGACTGATACGCGGCGGCGTCGCACCCGATCACCAGCACACAAAGCGCGTGGATAAGAAATACGCCACGTCCATCGAGGAAAACAGCCAGGTCCGCTATCTCGGCAATGTCGCACTCGGACGGGATGTTTCGATCGACGACCTGACAGCCATCTACGACGCGGTAGTGCTCGCCTATGGCGCGCCCTATGACAACAGGCTCGGCATTCCGGGCGAAGACAAGAAGAACGTCTACGGCTCAAACGCGCTGGTTGGCTGGTACAACTGTCACCCTGATTTCAAGGATCTGTCCCCCGACCTCGATGTCGACGCCGTCGCCATTATCGGTGTCGGCAATGTCGCTGTCGATGTCGCCCGTGTGCTGTCCAGAACGCCCGGAGAAATGGCATCGACCGACATCGCCGATTACGCGATGGATGCGATCGATGCCTCGCCGCTGAAGGATGTCTGGATGTTCGGACGGCGAGGCCCGGTTGAGGCATCCTTCACGAATACTGAACTGAAGGAACTCGGGGCGCTCGAAGATGCGACCTGCGTGCTTGACGGTTCCGTTGTGCCTGAGGACGTACCGGCCGACTATCCTGAGAAGGAAAAGAAGGCACGGCTCCGCATCCTGCAAACTCTGCAGGGTCTTTCCGAAGGAAAGGCGGGGGGAAAACGCCGCACCGTTCACATCGAATTCTTCGCTTCCCCGGTCGAAATACTCGGCGGCGACCAGGTCGAGGGCATTCGTATGGAGAGAACCCGAGTAGAGGACGGTCGTTGTATTCCCACGGGCGAGACCTTCGATATTCCCTGCCAGATGGTCGTGACCTGCATCGGCTCCCGCGCCGAAGCGATTGAGGACGTCCCCTTCAACGAAGATTGGGGCATCGTTGCCCATGAGGATGGAAAAGTTGCGCCGGGCGTTTACGCGGCCGGCTGGCTGAAGCGAGGCGCAACCGGCACGATCGGCACGAACCGGCTCGATTCCTACGCGGTGACGGACAAGCTGATCTCCGAATTCGATGGGCCGTCAAAGCCCGGCCCGGATGCGTTCGACGCGCTCGCCGCTAGGCGTGGCATCCGGACGGTCAGCTTCGACGACTGGATCGTTATCAAGAGGCTGGAGGAAGGCGCAGCTACCGACCCCGCGCCGCGCCGCAAGTTCGTCACCGTGGAAGAGATGCTGGCGGGACTGGACAAGGCCTGAGACCTTGCATTCGGGACACGGTCCGAAAGCTATTCGGAAATTTTTGCGAGAAGCTGCAGGAACGTTTTTTCCTCCGCTGCGCTGAGCGGCTTGAGCGTTTCGGCGGTGATGCTGTGGGCGTTACCGATCACCCTGTCGATCAGCGACCGCCCTTCCCGGCTCAGATTCAGGATCAGCCGCCGCCGGTCCTCAGGATCCGGACAGCGCTCGATCAACCCCCGCGCGGCAAGCCGCTTGATCACACCCTGCATGGTCGCCGCGTCCATGGCGGTCAGACGACCGAGCTGGTTCTGGGAAATTCCGGAAAGATCGCGCAGCCGGGCGAGCGCCGCGAACTGCAGTGGAGTCAGTTGCGACTCGCCGATCATGCCCTGAAAGATAGCTGTATGGCGCTGATGCGCGCGCCGCAGCAGATGGCCGGCCTGTTCTTCGAGCACGTAATCCTGTCGCTCGCCCGGCTTGTCCTCGTCCGTTATCGCCACGTCGCCTGACCGATTGTTCTATACAAATAATCCGGATGCCCCGTGACGGTGTCAAGAAAACGGCCCGTACCGGCTGGGACGGGCCGTCAACAGAGCGGTTTGAATTTGCGTCAGTTGCGAACCGCCGCAATGTAGCGGTCGACGACCCTTTGCGGTGTCGCTGCAATGCCGTTGATATAGGACTCCACCTCCGCGCCGGTCTGGGGCGAGGTTATGGCGAGATTGCGCTTTTTCATCTCGGCCAGGTAGGCAGGGTCCTTCATCATGTCGTCGAAGGCCTTCCGCATGGCGGCGACGCGCGCCTTGGGCATGCCGGGAGGCCCCGCAACAGCCCGGGCCAGCGTACGCTCGACCAGACTCAACAGCTGCCGCTCCTCGTCATTCTTCGCCAGGTCCTTCAGGAGCGGCACATCCTTGGGAGTCGGCTGCCCTGGATAGAGCTCCGCGACCTTCTCCGCGCCCGACTGCACCAGTAGCCGGATCGGCTGCGGATCCTGCTTGAACAGATGCGGCCGCATATTCGAGGTCCAGCCTCCGGCGCGACCGTCAAGCTCGCCTTTCTCCCATGCAGCGGTGGCGCCCATGATGCCCTTGTAGCCTGTGATGACCTTGAACCTGGTACCAAGCACCGCATTCATCAGCATCGGCATGATGTAGGTTTCCGACCCCTTGCCCGAAGCGCCGAGCCGGATGACATGGCTTTTCGCATCTTCCCAGCTCTTGACCTTGGGATGGTCGGCGCTGATGGAAATGAAGGACTGCATCTTCAGGATATTGCCGATCCAGTTGATTTTGGTGATGTCGAACTTCACCTTCTTCGGATAGAGGAACGGCTGCGCCTCGACGCCGGGCAGAGGCATTAGGAAATAGCTGCCGTCCTTCGGCGCGGCGTTGTAGAGGTAGTTCATCCCCACCATCCCGCCGCCGCCCTGTTTGAACTGGATGACCGCCTTGGGGTTTCCGGGAATGTGATTAACGATGTGCTTCGAGAGGATTCGCGTATACAGCGCAAAACCGCCTGCAGGCCCACCCGTATGGGTAAAGACGATCTGTTTGCCCTTGTAGAAATCGGCGACCGGATCCGCGCTCGCAAGCGTCGGCGTCAGCAGTGATCCGCCGGCCAGCACTGCCGACATCAGCAACGACTTCGTTTTAGACATTTGCGATTCTCCCTGTTTACGATTTTTTCTGAACCGAGCGGCAACGCCCTACAATTTCATAGCGGTACGCAATCTAGGTTGCCAGATGTCGAGAATAGCGCAAAATCGCTTCTCGCAACGCGTAAAAACACATCCATCCAGGAGGCTTCTATGAAATACGGAATTCTGACCGCAGCATTAACCGCACCCGTTCTGCTCACCGCGCCGGCGATGGCTGACGCGGTCGCCGACTTTTACAAGGGCAAGCAGCTAACGATCCAGGTCGGCTTCGGCGCCGGCGGCGGATATGACACGACGACCCGGATCGTCGCGCGGCATTTCGGCAATCACATCCCCGGCAAGCCGAACGTCATTGTCCAGAACGTACCCGGCGCGGGCAGCATGAAGCTCGCCAATGCGCTGTACAACACAGCCCCCAAGGACGGGCTCGTGCTGGGCGTGTTCTCTTCCTCGGTCGGCATGGTTCCGCTTTACGGAAAGCGCAAGGCCAAGTTCGTCACCAACAAGTTCGAGTGGATCGGATCGATGCACAAGGACATTCAGGGTTGCGGCGTCTGGAAAGGCGCAGGCCAGGGCATCAAGAACCTGAAGGATTTCGTCAACGCCAAGCAGCCGATCATCTTCGGCTCAAACGGCCCGACCTCTCCGCTTACCATCTTTCCTCTTTTCATGAAGAACGTGCTCGGCGCCAACGTGAAAGTGGTACACGGCTACAAGGGCACCAAGGGCGTCAATCTCGCCATGAAGAAAGGCGAGCTTTCGGGCACCTGCGGCATGTACACGTCGTCGGTCCGGGGCGCTTTCTCGAACGACTTCAATAGCGGCGACCTCAACATTTTCGTTCAACTGGGACTTAGCTCGAATGCGCCCCTGTTCAAGGACGCGACCAACATCTTCACGATGCTGAAGAACGACGACGAAAGGAAGATGGCACGTCTGGTGTTCGGCCCCGCCGAAATCACCCGCCCGCTGGCGGCTCCGCCCGGCACGCCGAAAGCACGTGTCGAGGCTCTTCGCAAAGCCCTTCTCGATATGATGAAAGACCCGGCGCTTAAGAAAGACGCCGCGCGGATCAAGGTGGAATTCGAGCCGATGACCGGCGCGGACGTCAGCGGAGCTTTCAACGAGTTCTTCTCGACCCCGCGCGTCCTCGTTGACCGCGCCTATGACATGATTTCGAAGATGTAACCACCTGAATACAGGCAAAGCGGCCCAGAAAAACGAACCGGGCCAAGCGACAGGGGCGGGTTTAAAACCCGCCTCTGTTCGTTTGGGTACTAACCTTCGACGACCCCCGAGTCGCGCAGCGCCGCGATTTCTTCCGGATCCATTTCCAGGACCCGCGTCAGCACGTCTTCCGTATGCTGGCCCAGAGTCGGCGGAGCGTTCTGATATTCGAGTTCCTCGCCGGTGATCCGGATGGGGCTAGAGACCTGCGGCACGGAACCGGCCAGCGGATGCTCCATCTCCATCTGCAGGCCGCGTTCCTGGATTTGCGGATGGGCGAAGACCTGTTCCATATTATTGATCGGTCCACAGGGAACGCCGACTTTTTCCAGCGCCTCGATCCATTCGGCCCCGGTTTTCTCTGCAATGAAATCCCGAATGATGGGAAGCAGCACCTCGCGATTATCGACCCGCCCGGCATTGGTCGAAAAGCGTTCGTCTGCCGCCAGTTCTGGCTTTCCTGCGGCTTCGACAAAGCGCGCGAACTGCCCGTCATTGCCGACCGCGACAATGATGTACTGATCGGAGGCCCTGAAGGCTTCGTAGGGCACGATATTGGGATGCGCATTGCCCATCCGCTGCGGCGCGTTACCGGTGACCAGAAAATTGAGCGCCTGATTGGCCATGGTCACTGCGGTGACATCGAGCAACGCCATGTCGATGTGGCACCCCTCGCCCGTCCTTTCGCGCTGCATGATGCCGGATAGCGCTGCAATGTTCGTGTAGAGCCCGGTGAGCACATCGCATAGCGCGACGCCGATTTTCTGCGGCCCGCCGCCCGGCTGATCGTCTTTTTCGCCGGTGACGCTCATCAGCCCACCCATCGCCTGGATCAGAAAATCGTAGCCGGCGCGCGACGCATACGGCCCTGTCTGGCCGAATCCGGTGATTGAGCAGTAGATAAGTCCCGGATTGACCTTCTTAAGGTCCTCGTAGCCGAGCCCGTACCTGGCAAGGCCGCCTACCTTGTAATTCTCGATCAAGATGTCGGACTTCGCCGCCAGCTTTCGGACGATCTCCTGACCTTCCGGCTTCGAGATATCAAGCGCCAGCGATTTCTTACCGCGATTGGCCGACAGGAAGTAGGCGGACTCGTTCGTCTGGTTGCCGTCAGTATCCTCAATAAAAGGAGGCCCCCAGCTTCGCGTGTCGTCTCCGCTGCCGCAGCGTTCAATCTTGATGACCTCCGCGCCAAGGTCGGCCAGCGTCTGGCCGGCCCAGGGACCGGCCAGAATACGGCTCATGTCGAGCACCCGGAGGTGCGACAAAGGTGCGACCATGCGATCCGCCTTCGGTCAGGCGAATGCCTGAAGACCCGTCTGCGCCCGGCCGAGGATCAGCGCGTGGATATCGTGCGTCCCCTCGTAGGTGATGACGGTCTCCAGATTCATCACATGGCGGATGATGTGATATTCATCGACGATACCGTTGCCGCCATGCATGTCACGCGCGACGCGGGCGATCTCCAGCGCCTTGCCGGTGCAGTGGCGCTTCATTAGCGAGATTGCTTCCGGCGCACAGTCATTGCTGTCCATCAGCCGACCGAGCTGAAGGCAGCTCTGCAGCGCAACCGTGATTTCGGTCTGCATGTCTGCAAGCTTCTTCTGGACCAACTGGTTTGCAGCGATCGGCTTGCCGAACTGGGTGCGCTCCATCGTGTAATTCCGAGCCCCGTGCCAGCAGAACTCGGCCGCGCCGAGCACGCCCCAGGCGATGCCGAAGCGGGCGTTGTTCAGGCAACCGAACGGACCGCCAAGGCCGCGCGCGCCGGGCAACCGGTTTTCCTCGGGGACGAAGACATCATCCATCACAACCTCGCCCGTCAGCGAGGCGCGCAGGCTGAACTTGCCCTCAATCTTGGGCGCGGAAAGCCCCTTCATTCCCTTTTCGAGGATAAAGCCAGCGATCTTTCCATCGTCATCCTTTGCCCAGACGACAAACACGTCGGCGATCGGCGCATTAGAGATCCACATCTTGGAGCCCTTGAGCAGATAGCCCCCGTCGACCGACGTCGCGCGGGTTTTCATACCGCCCGGATCGGAGCCGTGATCGGGCTCGGTCAGCCCGAAACAGCCGACATATTCGCCTGTGGCCAACTTGGGCAGGTATTTCATACGCTGCGCCTCAGTGCCGAAATTGTAGATCGGCCACATCACCAGGCTCGACTGGACCGACAGCGTCGAACGGTAAGACGAATCCACCCGCTCAATCTCACGCGCGATCAGCCCGTAGCAGACATAGTTCGCGCCGGCGCAGCCGTATTTTTCCTCAAGGGTCGAGCCGAGAAAGCCGAGTTCGCCCATCTCGTTCATGATCTCGCGGTCGAATACCTCGTTACGGTTGGCTTCGAGAATGCGCGGCATGAGCTTGTCCTGCGCGTAGTCGCGCGCGGAATCGCGAACGAGCCTTTCCTCTTCGGTCAGCTGGGATTCGAAAAGAAGCGGGTCTTCCCAGTTAAACTGCGCCCATTTCTTGTTCTTCGGGCCGTCATCGGCCACTGCGGAAACTTCGCCAGACATCGTCCAATCCTGTAATTCGTGAAACGCGCAGGACTATACAGGAGTGGAACGGCGAGGTCACTCCACTAGAAAAGCATTCCCTGCTTCCGGAATTTCACTCTGGCGGCGGCCGCGACATCCACATGGCGAGATCGAACGTATTGAGATCCGCCGCCCGCATGATCTCGGCGATAGCGACGACCGCCTCGGTCGCGGTCACGTCCTCGTTCTCCAGAAACGGGCTGAAATAGCCCTGATCCTCGTTCAGCTTGGCGCAGTAGAGCTTCGCGGCTGCGGTCATCAGCTTCTGGATGGACTCATCCGATATGTCTCCGACGGCGCCATCGGAGATCGCCGCCTTGGCAGCTGAGAAAACCGCGTCGGCCGCTCCGTCTACCGGGCTAGACGACGACATAGACTTCGCCGTCCTTCACCTTGGTTTCGAAGGGACGGATACGCGCGTTCTTGTTGCCCGGATGCACGCCGGTCCTCAGATTGAATTCGTAGCCGTGCCACGGACAGACGATATGGACGTCCTCATCCGACCAGGCGAGGCCCTGGCTGGTCTTGTCATCGGCGATCCTCTCGATCACCCGGTTCAGGATACGGCCCTGGCAGATCGGACCGCCCTGATGAACGCAACGATTCTCGTAGGCGAAGAATTCACCGTCGAGAAAAAAGACGCCTATCTCGATATCGTCGTGCTCGATGACCTTCCGGCCTCGATCTTCGAAATCGTCCTCGCGCCCCACATAAATATCCGCCATTGTCGTCTTCTCCCTTACGCGGCTTTGCTTTTTTTGAGATCGAGATTGAACAGCCGGCAGGCGTTCTCTCCCAGGATGTTCTTCTTCGCCTGTTCGTCGAGGAACGGCAGATCGTAGATCGTGCTCGGCGGATTGAAGTCCCAGTGCGGCCAGTCGGACGCATAGAGAAGCTGCGTATCGGCATTAAGAGATTTGAAGGTCGCCTCCGTCAGCCCCATATCGGCCGTTTCGATCGGCTGCGAGGTGTAATACATCTCGCGGATATAATCGCTGGGCAGCTTCTTCAGCAGCGGCGCTTCTGACGGGCGCATCATGTATTCGGAATCAAGCCGCTGCATCATGAAGGCGAGCCAGGCAACTCCCGACTCAATCCAGATCACCGGCATGTTGGGGAAGCGTTCCTGCATCCCGTGAATGACCCAGTTTGTCAGATGCACGATATTGCACAGTACGAACGAAACCGAGTGCATGGAGATAAACAGGTCCAGCTGTTGGGACCATTCGTCCGCCCAGGTCGGGCCGGCATGGAACGCCAATGGCAGGCCGCGCTCGTCCAGCTCGCGGTAGATCGGAATATAGGTATTGTGGTGTACCGGCTTGAACCGGACCGACGTGATCATGAAGCCGAGCACACTCGGATTCTCGCCGAACTCCCGGATGATGTTCAGGCTGGTTTCCGGTTCCGTTATCGGCAGATAGAGCAGCGTCTTGATGCGGTCGTCATGCGGCAGGATACGCTCGCAGACCCAGCGGTTATAGGCATAGGCCAGCTGCGCCTCGACGCGCGGCTGCGGATGCGTGCCGAGCTGCAGCAGATTGCCGGGAAACAGGACCTGCATGTCCAGCCCCAGCGCGTCCATCGACCGACGCACCAGCGTGACGTCGCGGTGAACCGTATCGTCGTCGACGGGTTCGGCCATCTGCTGTTGATGCGGGATGCGACCGCCGACGTCCTGATAGCGCAGACCGGGCGTATGGTTCGACAGGCCGGGCGCGCCACCCGTGCGCGACTGGAATTCCTGCGCATAGTGCTTGAGAATCGGGTCGTCGAGATACTCAACGACTTCCCGCCAGGAACTCATTTCCGAATGGTGCGCATCGACATCGACGATGGTCCAGTCGGCGAACCGCTTGTCTCGCTGATATTTGGTTTCCCTGGCGAGAATGTCCCGCGTATCGGTCTTGATGGTTATTTCCTGAACCGGATGTTCTTTAGTCCGTTCGACGCCGCTATCCATGGTAAAGTCCTCCGCCTGTCGCCACGCCTTGTCGCGCGACCTGTCCGCGCATGATAAACCAAAGCCGAAATTCGCAACATCCTTTGGCACGAAATTCATGACCGACCCGCAAATCGACGGGCGCAAGGCCCTGATCCGGCGGTTTTACGATGAGCTATGGAACCGGTGGGACTACAGCGTCATCGCCGAAATCCTTACCGAAGACGTCGCATTTCACGGTTCGCTGGATGTTGACGCAACGGGTCACGACGGCTTTGTCGCCTATGCCGAAACCATACGCGGCGCCTTTCCGGATTTCGAAAATCGGGTAGAGGACATGGTCGGTGAGGATAACCGGGTTGCCGCCTGTCTGACCTACAGCGGTACGCATGAGGGTTCCGTCATGGGCATAGAGGCAACCGGCCGACGCATTCAATATGCCGGAGTCGGCATTTTCGTTTTCAGGGAAGAACTGATCAGCCATGTCTGGGTTCTCGGCGACCGGCTGGCGCTGCTTCGCCAGCTCACCGAACCGGAAAATGACTGAGGGCACTTAAAGCTTTCAAGCCGACCGATTTAGGCTAGATTATTGTCCGATGGCGATTAGGGTTTTCCGGATCGCCGGTGGGGGGATTCATTCGGGGAGAGTGCGTAGCGTCCGCGAACGCCGAAATTGAAAAAATGTCGTCAGATTTCAAATCCGCGCTGGACAATATAAGGATATTTTCAGGCCTTTCGGAAAAAGACCGGGCCGCTATCGCAATGCGCTGCAACTGGAAGCGTGTCGCGCCAAGGGAACAGATCATCGGGCAGCTTGAAAACACCACCGATGTCTTTTTCGTTATTCAGGGTCACGTCCGCGCCATCAATTTCTCGCAGTTGGGCAAGCAGGTATCCTTTATCGATGTCGGCCCCGGAGAAATCTTCGGCGAATTTGCAGCGATCGACGGAGAAGCGCGTTCGACAAACGTGCTGGCCCTGGATGACGCTTTTATCGGCTCCATGTCTGCGGAAACCTTCTGGCACGTGATCGATCATAATCCCTGCGTTGCCGCAGAACTTCTGAAACGGTTCACGCAGGTCGTCCGGCAGCTCAACGAACGCGTGTTCGTGCTGTCCACCATGAACGTCAATCATCGCATCCAGGCCGAACTGCTATCTCTCGCCAGAGCATCGGGAATAGAGAACAACAGCTCGGTCCTTAAGCCGAGTTTGACCCATGCCGAGATCGCAAGCAGAGTCGGCAGCAGCCGCGAAACCGTGTCGAGAGAAATCAATGCCCTGACCAGGTCCGGAGTCCTCCGCAAGAACAAGCGTATCCTGATAATCGAGGACGTCGCCTGGCTGGAAAGAAGCATCGCTACGGAAATGGGCGAACCCGTTAGCGACTCTCCCGAAGGAGAGGCGTAAGCAATCCGGGCTCTGCCGCCTGCGGGACCGTTTTCAGCTATCCGGTGCAGAGCTGGGACCGGAGAACCGTTTTTTTTTGTCACTGGCTCATGCGACACAGTATCCGGTGACATCAACGCCAGGGTCGCAGCGGAATCATCCGGGTCCCGCAGCACATATCCACGTCCCCAGACCGTCTCGATTCCGCTCCGGCCCGTGAGAAACACCGATAGCTTCTTCCGCAGCGTGCAGACGAAGACGTCGATGATCTTCTGATCCGGTTCGGGCTTATCCTCGTAAAGATAATTCAGGATCGCCTCTTTGGTAACGGTCCGGCCTCTGTGCGCGAATAGCAGCTCAAGGATCGAATATTCCCGGCCTGTCAGATGAACAGCCTTTCCGTTCACCTCAACAACGCGCGTGTCGGGATGAAGGGTTATTTCTCCGACCTGAACGGCTATCCCTACCCGTCTGACTCCCCGGCGTACGACCGACTGGATTCGGGCAACGAGATCCTGCCCCTGGAACGGCCGGGTCAGATAATCGTCAGCACCGAGATCGAGGCAGCGCATGATCCGGTCGGGCTCCACGGAATCGCAAAGGATCAGGACAGGCGTGCGTCCCATGGATAGCGTCAGGCGCCGGATTACGCCGCCATCCTCGATCCGGTCGAGCGGCAGGTCCAGAAGAACTATGTCATACGGCGCCGTCGGCGACCGGTCGAGTTTCTCATCCGCCAACCCGCTGACGTCGCACTGGATTCCGGCCTCCGCCAGCAGCGGCACAACAGAAACTGAGGCAGGCTTTCTGTCGTCGACTAGCAACAATCGCATGATATTCTCCGCAACGGCCTTCATCCCATTGCCGGTCATCATGCAGGATCGGGCAAACCCCAGATGTGCTTTTGATCACATTTTTCTAAAATTGAGGCGTTCTGCTCGTCCTCAGACACCAAGCCAGCCGATCAGCGCCCCCTGAAGGGCGAAAACACCGAGCCAGTGCAGCCCGTCGATGACATTGAGCATCGACCTGGCCCGTTGCCAGGTGTAGTTCACAGCCATTGTGGTCATCACGAAGCCGAACCAGATCATAGCGCCGGTCAGCGTGCCGTCCTTTACATTGATCATGTCCTTGCCCAGATGGCCCAGAACGCCGGCCAGCATGAAGCCGATCACCAGGTTGGCTACTATGGAAACGATCATCGGTCCCGCCATGCCGCCTTCCCGAAGGGTCTCCTCTGATTTCCCGACTGCAGCCATCCACTGCTTTCCAAGCGTGGCGTACCAGGCGAAGCCGAACAGAAAACCACCGACCGCCGCGACGGCGATCGCCATGTAATTGATTCCAGCAAATACCATGTCTGCTCCTCCTGCCGTCCGTTCGTTCACCGGCTAACCTTCGCCAAAAAAAGACCCCCGGGTCAAGCGACCCGGGGGCTTTCAAAAAACCGACGATACTTCCAGCCTAGTACTCGAAGACTTTCGGGAACTTCTTGCGGACTTCCGCCGCCAGCTCCGGCGAGGTCTGCGCAACGGCGGGGAACGTATCTATCCGCTCGTACGGGCGGCAGGCGTTGATAATGACCCGCGTGTTGTAGAGCGTCCCATCGCCGTGCATCGGATCCAGGCGCGAAGACTGACACTGGTTCAGATGGATAATGTCCTTTTCCGGGTCGGACCGCGTACCCATCGCCCAGATAACGTCGTGCAGGTTATGCGCTTCGATATCCTCGTCGACGACCACGGTATAGCGACCGCAATAGGTCGCCGGATTGATCTGCGATGCAAGCAGGCCTGCCTGTGTGGCATGGCCGTAAAAGCGCTGCTTGATCGAAACGACGACGAAGGTCCGCCCCGAACCGGCTTCATGGATCCACACGCCGCGGATATCCTGGAGGCCTGCTTTCTGCAGCCCTTCGAGCAGCGTCACCGAGCGGGTGAAGCAACGCTCGAACAGATGGCTGTGCGGGGGCTTCTGGCTCGCCGCGCATGTCAGGATCGGGCTGTTGCGGTGATAGATCCGTTCAATCTTGAAAATCGGGTCCTGTTCGGCCTCACCGGCGTAATATCCTGTCCATTCGCCGAACGGTCCTTCCAGACGGGTTTCGTCGGGATACTGGTACCCTTCGATCACGATTTCCGAATGCGCCGGAAAGGGCAGACCGTTCTGGCCCATGATCAGGTCGATCGGCTTGCCGGCCAAGCCGCCCTGAAACGCGAATTCTTCGACATCGTCGGGAATCGTCATCCGCGCAGCGAGGAAATGCGTCGGGTCGAGCCCGACCACGACGGTTACCGGGCAGGGTTCGCCCTTGGCGAAATATTTCGCGCGCTGGATGTTTCCCTGCTTGCCGTTGGAGCTCATGACGCCCAGCGTCTTGCCGTCATGCACCATGCAGCGATAGGTGCCGGAATTGACGCGTCCGGTTTCAGGGTCGCGGGTGATGACGCCACACGCGGTGCCGATATAGCGACCGCCGTCGAGCTCATGATGGATCGGCGTCGGGATCAGCTTTTCGATATCGATGTCGTCGCCTTCGACGATATTCTCCGTCACCGGTCCGTGCTCAACGATCCGGGGCGGGATCGGCTCGTGCTGGAACATCTTGTCGCGGTAGGCATGCAGCATCGCGAACCGATCGTCCTTCAGTTCGGTATCCATTCCGACGGCAAGCGCCAACCGGTAGGGAGACGCCAGCATGCCGTATAGACAGCGGAACCCCTCTGGATAGCCAGGAATATTGTCGAACAGGACTGCCTTGGCCTTTTCGACGCGTTCGCGATAGAGCACCTCGACCACGGCGCCCATCTCCTTGTCCCAGTGCGCGCCATCGACCTTCTCAAGCTGGCCGTTTTCCTCGCACGCGGCGAGGAAGTCGCGTAAATCCGTCTGAGGGCTGAAATTTTCCCGTCCACCATCCATTTTTCATCTCCTTACGTTTCGGTGATTAAATTATCCGCGGCGAGCCTTTGGGCGTCAGTCGCGGAGATGTCCCCATTTGTCCCACGCTTCGCGTCGCGCCTCAGGGGTTGGCGCGTTGACCTTCTGAAACTCGTCCTTCCAGTGGAAGGGACGACAGGCATTGATAATCGCCCGGCTGTTGGTCAGCTTGCCGGCCTCGCGATCAGCAGGCGCAATCGTGGGATCGAGCGCCGACGACCACATATTGTTGATCAGGTCGATGCCGGATGCGGGGTCACAGCGCGTACTGACCGCCCACATGACCTCGTCCAGGTTCGAAACATCGATGTCGTCGTCAACCACGACCACGAAACGGCCCAGATAGGCGCCGGCATGGCAGGTCGCCGCGATCTGGCCCGCCTGGGTCGCATGCCCGGGATAGCGCTGCTTGATTCCAACGGCGAGAAACAGCCGTGAGCCGCCTATTTCATGCGCCCAGACCTCGCTGACGTCCGGTACGCCGGCGCGCGCGATATTCTCTTTCAGTACCGCAGAGCGGCTGATCGCGCGGTAGCGCGCGTATTCGTATGGCAGACGGATATGCGCCGCGCCGAGAATGATCGGATCGTTGCGGTGATAGATCGCGGCGATATCGACCCAGGGCTCGGCCTCCATCGTACCGCCCTGATAGCCGAGCCATTCGCCGAACGGTCCTTCCCGCATCGTGTTCCCGGGATGTATGAAGCCCTCGATAACAATCTCCGAATTCGCCGGGAACGGCAGGCCGGTATGGCGGCCCTCAACGCATTTCACAGGCTCGCCGCGATAGGCTCCCATCATGTCCAGCTCGCTGACGCCTTCAGGCACTTCAGTCGAAGAGGTCAGGAACGACAGGGGATCTGACCCGACGATAATGCAGACCGGCATCGGTTCTCCGCGCGCCATGTATTTGTCACGGTGTATCCGCCCGTGCTTGCCGGGCGAAATGTAGAGCGCAACGCGTTTTTCGTCGTGCACCATCACCCGGTAGGTGCCGCAATTTATCCACCCTGTATCGGGGTCTCGGGTAATGTTGAAACAGCCTGTACCGATATAGCGCCCGCCATCTTCGGGATTCCACAACGGTGCGGGGAATTTCGTAACGTCTATATCGTCGCCTTCCAGCACGTTCTCGAAGATGGGACCGTCGGGCACGATTTCGTGCGGAACGGCTTCCATCCCGCTGGTATGACGGTGATAGCCGTGGCTCAGCTCGACCTTGTTCCATTCGTCCGGAAATCCGAGCGTCAGATTCTTGCGGGTGCCGGTGAACCAGTTGACCAGCAGCCGGAACCCCTTGGGACTGTCCTTGATCTCATCGAACAGGACGGTCGCGGTACCTTCGTCGTGGCACATGACCTCGACCACCTGGCCGATATCGTCCCGCCAGTCTGCCCCTTTAACGATCTTCAGGTCGCCACGGCGTTCGACCTTATCGATCCAGTCGCGAAGGTCCCCATACTGAAGGGCGCACGCCGAATTGTCGCCAAGCGCGGTCGTCTCGGAATTTTCCGGTTTTGTCCCAGCTGTATTCATGTCCTAACCTCTTTCCGCTTCTTTTAACCGGTTTCAGGCGCATCCGCCAGCGGCCACACAGGGCCAAAGCGCCGAAAGATAATGGATTTCCTCGATTCCCGGGCTAGAATGCGATCCACGACACTGAGAAGTTGAGCAATCCCGACAGGAATTGTCGGGACGTTGGCGTGTGCGCGACAGAATAAGGACCTTTGGGGCGACATGTAGATGTTTTCAGGCCTGAAAAACCGGCTGATCTGCATTTTCTCCGCCTGGGTCTGCCTCACGGCGACAGCCTTTGGCGCGCCGGTCGTACAGCCGGCAGGGATAGGATTCGGAGACTCATACCGGCTGGCTTTCGTGACCAGCGTCTCGACGGATGCGGTTTCCGGCGATGTCTCCGTTTACAACGATTTCGTGACGTCGGTTGCGAATTCGGTCACCGAACTGGCGGATCTCGAACTGAACTGGTTCGCGGTCGTTTCCACCGGGACAGTCGACGCACACGACAATACCTTCACGAAGCCTTCAACCGAATTCGGTGGCTCCGTCGGCGTTCCGATCTTCCTGCTTGACGGTACAAAGCTCGTCGACAGCAACGACGATCTCTGGGACGGCTCTCTGGATCGACCGTTTGACGTCATGGAAACCGGCGATGCCGTTACCTCCGGCACGCTTTTCGTCGGCACCGGAACGACGACGGACGGCACCGTATTCCCGGGGCGACCCATGGGCGCCAGTTTCCCGGAAATCGGCTTTCTGTCCTCAACGACCTCGACCTGGGTTCGTTTCGATTCTTCTTTGCCGGAGACAGAACGCCGCATCTACGCCATATCCGAACAGATCGATATCCCGTTACCGGGGCCTGGACCGCTCGGCCTGATGATGGCCGGGCTGATCTTCATGACTGCATTCCGGCGCAGATAGTCTTCCGGAAACGATTTCGGCCACCGCCCCCAAGGGAGCGATGGCCGAACGCATCGTTACGCTACTGTCCGGAAATCAGGGCTTCTCGCAGAGATGGCCCCATTTCTCATACGCTTCCTTCATCACTTCCGGCTCGGGCATGTTCACGGCAGGGAACTGATCCTTCCAGTGGAACGGCCGGCAGGCGTCGATGATGGCGCGGCTGTTGGTCAGGTTGCCCTTCGCGCGGTCTTCCGGAGAAATCCGCGGATCGAGCGGCGTCGACCAGCAATTGTGGATGATGTCGATCGAGGTCGCCGGATCGGACCGGGTAATCATGGCCCAGATCAGCTCCTCGAGGTTGGTGACATCGACGTCGTCATCGACGACGACCACGTATTTGCCGGCATAGGCGCCCAGATGACACATCGCAGCGACATGGCCGGTCTGCATCGAATGACCCGGATAACGCTGCTTGATCGAGATCGCGAGCAGCATGCGGGCGGTGCCGCATTCGTGCGCCCAGACGCCGACGACGTCGGGAACGCCCGCCTTCTCGATATTTTCCTTCAGCGCCGCGGAACGGGTGACCGCACGGTAACGCGCCAGCTCATCCGGCGGACGCAGCGGGGGGCAACCAAGGATGATCGGATCGTTGCGGTGATAGATCGCCTTGATTGTCAGCTGCGGCTCCGGACGGACGTCCGAACCGTAATAACCGGTCCATTCGCCGAACGGTCCTTCGAGCTTCTTGTTGTCGGGCTCGATGAAGCCTTCGACCACGATCTCGGCATTGGCCGGGAACGGCAGGCCGGTGTGCTTGCCTTCGATGCACTCGATCGCATGGCCGCGATAGCCGCCAAGAATGTCGAGTTCGTTCGTGTTCGGCGGCATTTCCGTGCAGCCCATCAGGAACGCCATCGGATCGCCGCCGAGAACGATCAGCGCCGGCATGGCCTCGCCCTTCGCCTCGTACTTGTCGCGATGGATCCGACCGTGCTTGCCGGGCGAAATGTAGAACCCGACATGGTTCTTGTCCTGGATCATCACGCGGTAGGTACCGATATTGATCCAGCCGGTTTCCGGGTCGCGCGTGACGTTATAGGAACCGGTGCCGATATAACGGCCGCCGTCCTTGTCGTGCCACATCGGAGCGGGGAACTTCTCGATGTCGATGTCGTCGCCTTCGAGAACATTCTCGAGGATCGGGCCGTCCTTGACGATCTTGTGCGGGATCGGCTCAACCGATTTCATGTGGGCGTGAACGCCGTCGGTCAGCTCAAGCTTGTTGAACTCCGGCGGGAAGCCCATCGTCATGCATTTCCGCTTGCCGGCAAAGAAATTGATCAGCATGCGGAAGCCGGGCGGGCATCCGGGCACATCGTCGAACACGATGCAGGGCGCGTTTTCGTCGTGCTGCACGACTTCGGACGCGAGACCGATATCCTTTTCCCAGCTGGCGCCCTTGACGACGCGCAGTTCGCCGAGCTTTTCAGCCTCGACGATCCATTCGCGCATGTCCTCATAGGTCATGTTGGCGCCGACATTGCTGCCTGCAGCTGCAGGCGCTGTATTGTCTGCCATGTAGATACTCCCTGATTTAGAGATTCCGGCCGAATGCCGGTTCGCTACGACCCTTTTGCCGCAGCGTGACAGGACATTACGAGGAGTCCCGAATCCCGGCAAATACCGTGTTGCTATTGTCGATATACCTAAACGAGATAATATAGAGCCAAACAGGGGCTAATTCATTCAGATCAGGGCATTTTTCTGGCATGGACTTTCGCCAATTGAGATACTTCGCGGCAATCGCCGATTACGGCAGCTTCAGCGAAGCCGCCGAAAGACTGCATGTGGCGCAATCCGCCCTGAGCCGTCATGCCAAGGCGCTTGAGGAAGAACTCGGGGTAAAGCTGTTCGAACGCAAGTCGCGGGGCGTATCCGTTACCCCGTCCGGCGCCGTCCTGCTGGAGCGGGCTCATCACATCTTAAATGAGCTGGAACGCGCCCGGGCGGATGTCATGGCGCAGGCGACATCGCCGAGCGGCGAGGCTGTGATCGGTACCACCTCCACGACCAGCCGGATTCTGTACGGGCCGCTCGCAGAACGATTCAGCCGTGAATACCCCAACGTTAATTTGCGCTTCGTCGAAGGGGTGCCGTATTTGCTGCTGGAAGGGATCGACACGGGCTCCATCGATCTTGCCGTAATGGTGGATCCCGAACCACGCGCCAGCCTGGTTTTAAAGCCACTGGTGACGGAACAGGAATATCTGGTCGGCGCAAAAGACGACGGGGCGATGCCTCGGGAATCGTGCGGCATCGCCGATCTGGCGCCCCTGCCCCTGATCCTGCTGCCCAGACCGGCGGGAAGCCGGATCAAACTCGACCGGATGGCGGCCGAAGCACAGATCGGCTTCATCGTCCGGCACGAGGTCGCCAATATCGATGTCGTCCAGGATTTCGTCGAGCGCGGTCTGGGATACGGCGTTCTTCCCTACTCTTCCATCGCAGCAGGACTGCTGGAGAACCGATATCGCGCCGTTCCAATCGAAGGGCTGACGATCACCCGCACGCTGGTGCGCCGGGCCGACCGCGCTCCAACGCCGGCGATGACGGAGCTCGAACGGCTGATCGACGACGAAATCGGCAGAATGATCAAGGCCGGCGGGTTCGGGGAAAACTGACCGTCAGCAGGCCGTCTCGTATCGCTCGATACAGACCCGGACGAGTTCGTCCGGGTCCATCTGCCACAGATCGCTGTTCATGATTTCGACCTCGTGGAAACCGTCATAACCGGCGGCCTCAACCGCTTTCCGCAGGCGCGGCAGGTCGATTATGCCGTCGCCCATCATGCCGCGCTGGTTTCTTGTGCTATCCGTTGGCGACAGCCAGTCGTTGAGATGGAACATGCGGATACGGCCTTTCGACCGGGCAATCTCTTCGTCCAGCCGATGCTCCCACCACACATGGTATACGTCGATCACGACCCCAACCGTATCGCCGCCACGGTCGCCGAGCGCATCGCACATGTCGTTGGCAAGCGCGAGGCCTGACAGGCATCCGCGATCCGCTGCAGACATCGGGTGCTGCGGCTCGATCCCGAGCGCGACCCCGGCCGACCGGGCATCGTCGAGAATTTCGGCAACCCCCTCCTGAAACCGGGCCCGTGCGCCCTTGATATCCTTCGAGCCGGGAGGCAAGCCGCCGCCGATCAGCACAAGGCATTGCGCGCGTATCGCCTGCGCTTCCTCAATAGCGCGGCGATTGTCGTCGAGACAGTCCTTCCAGGTGACCTCTGTCGCCGCGGCGAAGCGACCTCCGGCACACAGGCTTGCGACCCGAAGCCCGGAATCCCTGATCAGGGAAACCGCCCGGTCCAGCCCACATTCCTCCAGCATATCGCGAAAAATCCCGATCGCCGGGACGTTGTGCCGCGCGTACCCTTCTATAGCTTCCGACAGGGACCATTGTCCTTGCGTGGTGACCTGGTTGATCGAAAGGCGGGAGAGATCAGCCATGGTCGCCTTCGCCCTGCTCCGCCGAACCGTCTTCGATGCTGGGATCAGGCAACAGCTGAACCACAACGTTGAGATCGCCCGGCGGCCCGCCGCCAAAGCCCTCGATCCCGAACCCCTCAATCGTCACGACCTGCCCGTTGCAGGCTCCCGGCGGTACGTCCACCGCAACCGTCAATCCGGTAAAGGTCGTTACAAGCTTGCAGATGCCGTCACGCGCTTCCGACTCCGTGATCTTCAGATCAGCGGCGACATCCTGTCCCTTCATCGTCATTGACGTCGCGGCAACACCCGATACCCGACCGAGCCGTCGTCCCGCCACGTCTCCATAAAGATCGATGATCCGTTCGCCGGTGGTTTCGTCGATTTCGAAATCGAACCAGGCTCCGCCTTTTTCCCAGTCCTGCGGTGCGGCGTTAGGGTCTCGCCGGCTTTCCGTCCGGTCGTACTCGACCCGCTTCTTCGCATCCGCCAGCAGGTTATAAGCTGCGGTGATCGCCTTGAATCTCTCTGCAGCCTGCGCGTCGCCCGAATTCACGTCGGGATGGAGATCCTTCGCAAGCTGCCGGTAGGCGCGCTTGATCTCCTCGAGCGTCGCCTTGCGTCCGATACCGAGCAGTTCATACGCGTTCATTCGACCGCCATCAGGTGAGGCACCACCAGCGTGATCGCGGGGAAAGCGATGAGGATCGCCACGCGCACCGCATCGGACAAAAAGAACGGAACCACGCCCTTGAAGGTCTCAATCATCGGCACGTCTTTCGCCAGCGAGTTGATAACGAACACGTTAAGCCCGACAGGCGGCGTGATCAGCCCTACTTCAACGACGATCAGTGTGATGATCCCGAACCAGAGCTTCAGATCGTCCGGATCCATGCCGAAATCGAGCGCGCCGATGATCGGCCAGAAGATCGGCACGGTCAGCAGGATCATCGACAGCGAGTCCATCACGAAACCGAGCAGAATGAACAGCAGCACCATCGTCAGCAGGACGATCATGGGTGGAAAGCCGGATTCCTTGAAGAACTCCGCTGCGGCAAGGGGCAGGTTCGAAAAGCCGAGAAACGCGTTGAAGATCGCCGCGCCCAGCAGGATCAGAAAGATCAGTCCCGAAGTATTGGCTGCACCGATCAGCGCATCGCAGAAACCGTCCCAGCGCATGCCGCCGCGCGTGACTGCGATCAGGAACGTGCCGACGACCCCGACCGCTGCCCCCTCGGTCGGCGTGAAAAAGCCGATATAGATGCCGCCCATGACGAGCCCGAAGATGACAATGACGGGCCAGATATCGAGCAAGGCCGCCCACCTCTCCGCGCCCGACGTCCGCTCTCCGGCTGGCCCCGCCTCGGGATTAATGCGGACGACGATGGCGATGGCGATGACATAGCCTATGGCAGCGAAGATTCCCGGCAGGAAAGCGGCCTGGAACAGGGTGACGATATTCGCCTCGACGATAATGGCGTAGATGATCAGAACCACCGACGGCGGAATGAGGATACCGAGCGTGCCGCCGGCGGCCAGCGCTCCGGTCGCAAGCGCGCCCGAATAGTTGTAGCGCCGTAGTTCCGGCATGGCGACCTGTCCCATGGTCGCCGCCGTCGCCAGCGACGATCCCGCGATTGCGCCGAAGCCGGCGCAACCGCCGATCGCCGCCATGGCGATCCCGCCGCGAAAATGTCCCAACCATACATTTGCGGCCCGGAACAGCGCCTGGCTCAAACCCGCCTTGGCGGCGAAATGCCCCATCAGCACAAATAGCGGCACGACCGATAGCTCGAACGTCGTATAGCGCCAGAACATCTCTGTCTTGAGATAGGATAGCAGCGGATCGATGCCGGCAATGATGGTATAGCCGACCATGCCGACCGCCAGCATCGCGACACCGATGGGAATTCTCAGCGCCAGCAGAACCAGCAGGACCGCAAAGCCGAGGCCGCCTATGGCAAGACTGTCCATCGCCGATACCGCCTAAAGGGTCCTGCCCAGACGCGCTTCGTTATAGCTGCGCACCGTCGTGTAAACGCAGACGACAAGAAGCACGAAAAGACACAGCAACGCGTACGGAAAGGTCGACCATTGCGGGATGCCGAGCATGAATGTCGACTGTTTCATCTCGTAGAGCTCATACCCGCCGATAGGCAATCGCCAGGTCATCAGGGTGATAATGATCGCGTAGGTCAGATTGCCGACGATATCGAATGACGCCTGGAACCGCTTCGATGTTCCGCTCAGAAAGAAATCGACGATGACGTTCTCCCGCATGAGCTGGCAGTGCGGCAAAAACGAGAAGATCGCGATCCCGGTACCGAGCGCGATCAATTCGAAGTCCCCAAAAACCGGGGAGTCAAAAAAATACCGTCCCGTGACGCTGACGGTCGTGAGTACGCCCATCAGGCAGAGGACGACGCCCCCGAGAAGCGCGAGCGGGCGGGTTATATTATAGAGAAACCGGCCCACCCTGTCGGTGGGCCGGTTCTCCCTTCCGGAACTCTCGGACACGTTTCGAAACTTGACGGATCGAGACGACTACTTGCTGTGCCTGACGATCATCGCCCGCGCATCGGCAAGAAGCGCCGCGCCGTCGATTCCTCGGCCCTTCATCTCCTTGAGCCAGCGGTCGATCACCGGGCCCGCGGCCTTCTGCATTTTGGCGACTTCCCCGGCGGGGATGGTATGGAACTTGTTCTTCTTCTTCGACGCCATGATTTTGCGCGACGGCACTTCGATATCGGCCCAGGTCTGACCGACCCATTTGGCGATGTTGTCACCGGAATTATTATCGATGACCTTCTTCAGGTCGGCGGGCAGCTTGGCATAGCTGTTCTTGTTCATCAGGAAGCTGAAGGTCGAGGTGTTCATGCGAGGCTGGCTGCCTTCAAGCTGGCTGAAATTGGACACCAGGTCCTGCATCTTGATCGCCGGGGCGATTTCGAAAGGCAGCATGGCGCCGCTGATCACGCCTTTCGACAGCATCTGCGGAATTGCCGGAAGCGGAGCCCCGACGGGAACCGCGCCGAGCTGCGCCAGATACCAGCCGCCGACCCGGGTCGCGGTGCGGATCTTCTGGCCGCGCAGATCGCTCACCTTACGGATCGCCTTCTTTGTCTGGAACATTGAACCCGCATGGCAATGCAGCAGCAGCACGTGATAGTCCTTGAACTCCCCCTCCAGCAGATGCTTTTTCGCGTATTCCTGAATGGCCAGCGTGGTCGCCAGCGGTCCGGTATGCACCAGCGGCAGCTCGAAGACTTCGAGCTTGGGGAAACGCCCGGCGGTATAACCGGGCAGCGTCCAGACAATATCCACGACGCCGTCCTTGACCTGGTCGACAAGCTGCGGCGGCTTTCCGCCAAGCTGCATGGAAGGATAGATCTGAATTTTGAGCTTGCCGCCGGATTCCTTCGCGACCTTATCGGCCCATGGCTTCACAAACGTCTTGATGGGGTTGGAGGGCGGCGGCAAGAAAGTATGAAGCCGGAGCGTAACGTCCTGCGCGACCGTCGGACCGGCGAGAAGCGGTAAGGCAAGCGCCGCAACGGCGATTTTCGATATCATGTTCATGAATCAGATCTCCCCTGGATATCGCTAAGCTGGCAGAAGTTTTGCATTTGCGCGACTCCCGATCAACGACACTATGCCTGACGGTCAAGTGCCAAGCGTTGCCGCAGCGAAGAGCTCTTCCGGTTTGTACTTGTCTTTTACGATGTGCTGATCGACGGCAAACCGCGTCAGCGCATCGATCGCTTTCTCATTGGCTTTCACGCCGTTGGGAAACGGGTCCCCGCCAAGCCCGTCGCGCAGCGCGATATTGAGCTCATCTAGCGGGGTCGGGTCCTTAATCGAATCCAGGGAATCCACGTAGGCCTGTTTCGACTCGTCAAAGGCCCGGTAGACATCCATTGCGATTTCAGGATCCCGTTCCAGCACCGAATTCAGGATTACCACGGTATGGTTGACCGGATAGATACCAGTCTTCCTGTAGTACTCGAAACCCGCTTCGCGCGCGTTCGGTATCAGCGGCCGGATATCGTCTGAGTCGGACTTGATGTCGCCGATAGCTCCCGCGATCAGACCTGCCTCGAACAGATCGACCATAGTCCTGCCGCGATACTCGTAGTCGCAGTTGGGAGGCAGAACGAACTCCGCGACATGCTCATCATCTGTCGCGGCCCAGCGGACCTTTTCAAGATCAACACCGTACTGGGTCTCCAGCATGCCGCGCGCCCAGAGCCCGGTCGTCACGGTGTAACCGCGATTGACGCCGACCGTCTTGCCCTCGAAATCCTTGGGGCTCTCGATCCCGGCCTTTTTCGAACACCACAGCGCCCAGTGATGAAAATTGCGGGTCACGAAAATCGGGATCGCGGTAAACGGTTTTCCGAAGGATTTCGCCGTCAGATAGGTCGTGATCGGCATTTCGCAGATTTCGAACGGCGCGTTGTCGAAATCCGGCGTCCGGCACAACCGGCGGACATAGGTGAGGATCGGTTCGCCCTCGACATACTCGACCGTGATCCGGTCCGAGAGCCTGTTGCGGGTCTTGAGCTGTTTCGTCGTACCGTAATTCCCGGTGGCGAGCTTGAGATTCTCCATCGGCCTGTCTCCCTGAATTCTGAATAGGCCATCATGCCGTCTGGAGGCGAATTCGCAAAGACAGCGGCGCAGCCCAAAAAAAGGGCGCCGCTCTCGCGGCGCCCATAGGGTTCTTTATTACTAACTGAGGATCAGGAAGCTTTCTTCTTGGCATAGATTCCCTGCAACCCCTTGACCACGTCAGGCGTAGCCGCCTTGAAGCCGTTATCGATCAGCTTCTCGATCTGCTGCCAGCGGACCGGCGAATATTCGACGCGACGCTTCTCGATTTCATCCTGAAACGCCTTGTCGTCGAGCATCTTGTTGAACGCGACGCGATAGTCATCAATGACGCCCTTCGGCGTTCCCGGCGGGACGTAAAAGGCCTGCCCGACTTCGAGGTTCATACCGAGCACATCATACAGCTTGCGCTCGTAAGTGCCTTCCTTCAGCAGGTCGGCGAAATGTGGAACGTCCTTTAGCCCAGGGTGGCGCGGGCCGACGGCAAGCACCGGAATGATCTTCTTCTCGGGGATCCAGGTCGGACGAACGCCGGTAAATCCGGAGCGGAAATTCCAACGGCCGAACGTCTCACCCCTCTCGATCGAGACATTCATCGCACCACCGCCCTTGTAGCCGTAAATCAGCTTGAGCTTGGTGCCGAGCAGTTGGTTGGCGAGACGCGGGAAAACCGATCCCGCGGACGAGAAACCGCTTGTTGCGATCGTGTATTCCTTTTCCTGAATCTGTTTGAGGCTGGATACGCCTGTCGTGTGCCAAAGCCAGACGGCGGAGGACCTCGCCGCCGGTGCGCCGAGCCAGTTGAACTTCCGAGCGTCGAACTTGACCTTGCGGACCAGCGGGGTCGTGATCGTGCCGGGCGCGATCATCGAAAGGAAGGTGCCGTCCTTGGGAGCGACATTGGCCATATACGCCGCCGACTTGGCGCCGCCGCCGCCAGGAAGATTCTGGATTAAGGTCTTGGGATTGCCGGGAATGAACTTCCCGATATTGCGCTGCACCAGCTGGCAATAGACGTGGTAGGTGCCGCCGGACCCGGACGGGACCTGGACCGTGATTGTCTTGCCGGCGTAATTCCCCGCGGCCACAGGAAGCGCAAAGGCGCTTACCCCGACCGCCAGCGCGGCCAATTTAAGTGTCTTGTACATTCAGGAAACCTCCTCGTTTCGAATTATTCGCCCCACCGATGCGTGGAGTCACGGCATTGTCACGGCGCTGGTTCGATTGTCAATGCGCCATTGGCAGGTCACAATATTAACAACGCGCGATCAAGCTGGAGGGAACGCCATGACAGATATCGCCACGCAACCGATCGACAACGCCGCCAACTGGAAAGGGCCGGATCTGGTCAACACCGAGGACTGGATGTACCGGCTGACCGATGCCGACATCGCGGAGATCGATGCCGCGCTCGCCCATGTGAAGTCCAAAGGACTGTCGATCCCGAGTATTGGTCGGGAAGATTTTCCGCTGCCGAACCTTTCGAAAAAACTCAGTGAAATCCTGGAAGAACTGGAAACCGGTCGGGGCTTCTTCCTGATCCGCGGCATCCCGGTCGAACGGCTAGGCAGCGACGACGCGATTACTGTCTACTGGGGCCTCGGCGCCTATCTCGGCGAGGTCGTCGCCCAGAACATGATGGGCGAACTGCTCGGGCATGTTCAGGCTATCCCTGGCGACTGGAACGACAATCCGAACATTCGCGGGTACCAGACCACGGTTCATCTGCCGTTTCACTGCGACAAGTCGGATGTGGTCGGCCTCCTTTGCCTGCAGACTTCGAAATCCGGCGGGACCAGTAGCTTCACCAGCACTGTCGCCATCCATAATGAAATCATGCGCACCCGGCCCGACCTGCTGAAGGTGCTGTACGAACCGTTCTGCATCGACCATCGCGGCGAAGAGTTCGACGACATAGAGCCCTATTACGAAGCGCCGGTCTTCGCGTTGCACAAGGGACGGCTGTTCTCACGCTACGGCTCGAAATACGTCGAAAGCGCCCAGCGGTTTCCGCAGGTGCCTCGCCTGACCCAGAACCAGAAAGATGCCCTGGACCTGTGCCAAGATCTCGCGTTGAACGAAGAATTCCGTCTCGACATGCAGTTCGAGCGCGGCGATATCCAGCTTCTCAACAATCACGTCACGGTCCATAGCCGGACTGATTACGAGGACTGGCCGGAACCGGAGCGCCGCCGTCACCTGGTCAGGATGCTGTTGTTTACGCCGGGTCTCAAGGACGTGCCGGCCCATACCCAGTGGCTCAACGCCTTCATCAAGCGCTGGGGCGACGAACCGCGCCAGTCGGTGCTGGAATCGAGCGCCGCAGAATAAGGAGACCCCGACCATGCCTGACATCGAAATCGTACCGTTATCCGACGCCATCGGCGCGGAAATTCGCGGCGTGGATCTGAGCAATCCGCTTTCCGAAGATGTCCGCAAGGCAGTCGAACGGGCATGGTACGACAACGTGATCCTGCTGTTCCGCGATCAGAACCTTTCGCACGAGGAACAGACCGCCTTCGGCGCGCAGTTCGGCGACGTAGCTGTCCGCGGCGGCGATACGGCGACCAGCACCGAAAAATCCGTGGGGGAAAGCGTCATGCTGGTCAGCAATATCCGCGAAAACGGAAAGCCCATCGGTACGCTGCCCGACGGCGAGATGATGTTCCATTCGGACACGCCCTATACCGAGGAGCCCCGCAAATCGACCATCCTGTATGCTATCGAGGTCCCGTCGCACGGCGGGGAAACCCTGTTTTCCAACAGCTACAAGGTCGCCGAGGCCCTGCCGGAGGATGTGAAGCGGCGGCTCGAAGGGCGGAGGGCCCTGCATATATACGATTACGGCGCGACATTCGTACCGGACGGCAGCTACGACCGCTCCAACAACCCGCACTTCTGGCATCCGGTTTTTCGCAAACATCCGGAGACGGGACGTACGTCTCTGTTTGTCAGCGAACTGATGACGGTCGAGATCGAGGGACTGCCGGCGAACGAAAGCCGGGAACTGCTGGAGACCCTCTTCGAATTTCAGCGCCGCCCGGAATTCGTCTATGCCCACCCATGGCGGCCCGGCGACATACTGATGTGGGACAACCGATGCAGCGTCCATGCGCGGAACGACTTCCCGAGCGACGAGCACCGCCTGCTGCGCCGGATCACACTGGCCGACGAGCACCCTGTGATGATGGGCGCCCCGCCCTACCGCGAAAGAGCAGCAGCTTCGGGCTGAAAGCCTTATGTTTTTCCACGTCCAGCTTATCGACGACCCCGATCATCCTGAACGGCGGGCCGTCAGCCGTGAAGACCACTGGGCCTATTTCGACCAGCATCGCGACCATTTCGCGGCGCGGGGTGCGACCACCACCGATGACGGCGAGCGCACACTCTCAAGCGTCCTCTTCGTCGAGTTCGACGGATGGGAAGAGGTTCGGCAGTTCGTCGATAACGAGCCGCATAACCGGAACAACGTCTACCATGACATCCGAATCCGTCGCTGGCACAACGCACTGGGCAGGACGCAGCGCGACTTTCCCCGGCGCGAGGGACAGGTCTGCTGGTATATCCGCGGCTTCGGTAGGCCCGGCGCGAATGACCGGCGAAACGAACTGCTGGACGCCCACCGCGCCTATTTCGCGGATTACGACGACGAGCATTTCATCGTACGGGGCGCGGTGGTGTCCGACGACGGCGAACTCTGGAATGGCAGCGCCAACCTGATCGCGCTCCCATCGCGCGCCGATGTCGATGAATTCCTCTCGACGGAACCGTTTTACGTGAACCGTCTGTTCGATGAGGTTCTTGTCGAACGTTACAAGTTCGGCGGCAGGCCAGGCCAGATCGTCTGATCGATTTTTCGTGATTTATATCACAGATAGACCACCAGTTTCTCATAACTTTTAGGTAACGTGATGATGCGAAAATGCGCATCGCTTTGGTAATTTCCATGCCAGCAGAATCGCCCGGAAGCCCCCGGAAGCCGCCCGGAAGCCCCCGGAAGCCATGGTCCCGAAGCCAAGACAGAAGTCGAATCCATATGGCCCTTCACGGCACTGAAACCTTATCGGGATCGTTTCCCAAGCCTGACAATAACGCCGGGCCGGTCGTTCTCGAACCAGGTACAGGCGGAAATCTCGACGTTCCCGGCGGCGATTTCATCGTCAGCGCGGATTACAGCCGGGCGGGTGACCACCTCGTCCTGACAGGAACCGATGGCTCGGTCGTAGTCGTAACCGGCTGGTTCAGTATTTCCGATCCCCCCACCCTCGTGTCCGAAACAGGTGCGCATATTTCTCCCGACCTGGTTGCCAGACTGGTCGGTCCGCTCGCCCCCGGCCAGTATGCGCAGACCGGCGCGCCAGTGCAGGGCTCTCCCATCGGACGGGTCGAACTTGTGGAGGGGGGAGCGACCGCGACCCGGACAGACGGCACGGTCGTCACGCTTAACCAGAACACACCGATCTTCCAGGGGGACGTCGTCCAGACCACGCCCGGCAGCAAGCTGGGTATCGTGCTTTCCGACAAGACTACCTTCGCGCTGGGCGAGAACGCGCGGATGGTAATGAACGAGATGGTGTACGACCCGAACGCCGCAGCTCAAGGGTCTTTCGCCGCTTCGCTTCTGCAGGGCGCCTTTGTGTTCGTCACAGGTGAAATTGCCGCTGCACAGCCGCAGAACTTTGTCGTCGAAACGCCCTTTTCGACCATCGGCGTGCGGGGCACCAAGGTCGCGGTGGAAGTCGAGACGGCCACTATCCAGTGCAGCCAGGGTGCAATCAGCGTTATCCAGACCGGAACCGGGCTGTCCTACAATGTGAACGCGGGATTCGGTCTCACCCTGCCGCCCATCAGCCCTGCGCAGGTCGTTCAGATGCAAATCGGCACAATGGGCACCGCAATTCAGGATCTGAACAACACGGTTTCCCAGCCGCTCAACCCGTTTACACGTAATCCGGATGCAAACGATACGGGGAACCAGGGCGGAGAGCAGAACGGCCCCGGAGATACGCCGGACGATGCGACGCCGACAGACGCGCAGCCGGGAGAGTCGACGGACGGTGCACAGAACAGCTCGCCGAGCCTGACAAAGGAGTCAGTATTTACAGTGGTGTTCGCCAAGGAATCCGTCGGCGACGTCGTGCCTGCGAAGGATCCACCGGACGAAGCGCTCCCGCCCCTTGGCACCAATCCGGATGGCTTCGGCGATCCGCTGGATCAACCGCTGGATACAAAGCCCAAGGAGCCTGAAGACCCGGTAGACAACGACCCTTTGCCGCCGGAAGAAAACAACGAAACCCCGGGCCTCACCATCAACGGGACTTCAGGCAACGATACCCTCGACGGAGGCGCAGGCAACGACACGCTCAATGGCGGTCTGGGCGACGATATCGCGTTCGGCGGCGCGGGAAACGATACCTATATCTATAAGACGGGCGACGGCAGCGACACGATCAAGGACGATAGCGGGTTCGACGTTATCCAGTTCACCGAAACCTCCAGAACCGAAGTCCATGATTTCCGGCGGGTCAATACAGAGAACGACCTTTTGATAACGTTCGCCAACGGTGACCAGATCACCATTCAGGATCAGTTCAACGGCAAGCCGGTCGAACGGATCGATGTAAACGCGCTTAACGATGCAGACGATCAGAGCATCAATATTCAGACCGGGCTAAACGGCTCCGCCGGCGACGATTTACTTATTGGGACCGGAGGCGTCGATACGATCAATGGCGGCGGCGGAAAGGACGCCATCAGCGGAGGAAGTGGTGACGATTTCCTCAATGGCGGTAGCGGCAATGACGACTTTCTCTATTTCAGGGGTGACGGTAACGACACAATCGACGGCGGTACCGACTCGGACGAAGTCCAGCTGGTCGGAGATTCGACGATCAACAACAGCTGGAATTTCACCGGCGCTACGGTCGTTCAGCAGGTCGAAACAACACAATCCGTTTCGCTTAGTAATGTGGAACGAGTGGAATTCACCGGAGGCGCGAATATCGACAGTTTCAACGCAAGCGCAACAACGCTTGAGGTCATATTCGACGGCGGAGCGGGCGCGGACAGCTTCACCGGCAATGCCGCTGCGAGTCACGCCGTCACTTACGAAAATGACGCCGCCTCCGGCGGCACTGCTGGCGTGACAGTCGATTTGAGCGCCGGTACGGGGATCGACGGTTTCGGAAATACCGACACGTTCAGCGGCATCAGGACCGTCCGCGGCACCGCCCAGGCGGACAATATTACCGGCAATACGACGGACGATTTCCTTGAGGGTTTCGGCGGCAACGACACCATCAACGGCGGCGGCGGCAACGACACCATCCTGGGCGCCGCCGGCACCGACAACCTGACCGGCGGCACCGGCAACGACACGTTCGACTTCGGGACCCGTTCCGACGGAACCGCAGCCACCTCTAACGGAACGATTTCAGCGCTAGGCCTCGACAGCAGCATCGATATCGTCACCGATTTCCAGACAGGCGCCGACAAGGTGCGATTGACCACCAGCGAATACGATCTCGGCGCCACCTCGATCCTGACCGGCACCAATTTCGAAATTATCGGCGCATCGTATGACGGCACCAACGCGACCAGTACGCGCTTCGCCAACGGCCAGAGAACGCTGATCCTCGATAGCGACGGCAGGCTGATTTCCGATACGAATGGCAGCGCTGCCGGCTACACCGTGATCGCAGAATTTCAGACCACGATACCAGCGGCCGGCGACTTCACCATCACCTGACCAATATTGTCAGATAGCGTTTTGCCAGCCGGCCGGAAGGACGCTCTGATCGAAGGCGCGGCCGGTATAGTATTTCCAGAGCTTCTCGGCATGGTTGGGGCGGTCGAACCGTTCCTCGAAGATATCGAGTTCCTCGTCCGACATGGAAATTGCCGGTCCCAGCCGCTCGGCTTCAAGCTGCGCCCGCGCGTTGCGGTCGAACTGGATGCCGTCGATCAGCAACTCGGGGATACCTTCGGATACCAGGACGATCCCGTGCGCGCGCAGCAATACAGCATTGCAGTCGCCCATCGTGTCGACCATCGCCCTGCCGATTGCCGGCGTATTGATATGAGCCGTATCCGGATGGGTCGGCACACCGGTGCGCCAGCGGTAACCATGGTTGATGACCATCTTGAGCTGCGCGCCCTCGGCGATGGTGAACAGAATCGGCACCATCGGATGGGAATGCACGACGGCGTTGACGTCGGGGCGCGCCTTGTAGATTTCAGAATGAATATGATACTCGGCCGCCGGTCGCGTTCCTTCAGGCCCCGATAGGATCTCTCCATCGAAAGTCATCACGAACAGATCGTCGGGCTCGAGCAGCGCCCGGCTCGCATGGATACCCTGGATCAGGAAGCCGCCATCGCCCGGCAGGCGCGCCGTGACGTGACCGCTGTGATCCATGATGCCGAGATCGTTAAACAGGCGCGTGCAGGCCGCAACGCTGTGGCGCAACGCGTCGATGGATGGGGAGATCGTATCAGGCATTGCCGCGGGCTCCTTTGAAATAATCGGCATGATCGCGCTTCCAGAGTTCAGCCAGCGCGACACGGTCGAGCTTGCCGCGCGGGTTCTTGGGCAGCGTGTCGAGAAAGACGATTGCTTTGGGCATCTTGGCATCCGGCAGCGATTTCCGGCAATGAACAAGCAGTTCGTCTTCGATGGCGGTCTCCGACGGAAGGCACGCGACGAACGCCACCACCTCTTCACCGTAGATCGGGTGCGGGGCGCCCACCGCGCCGGCTTCCGCCACGGCCGGGTGACTGACCAGGGCCGCGTCGATCTCGAGCGGCGCGATATTCACCCCGCCCCTTATGATCAGCTCTTTCACACGGCCGGTGATATGCAGGTTGCCATGGGCATCGATAAAGCCGAGATCCCCCCTGTGGTGACCGTCTTCCGGCAGGCGCTCGATGGAACCGTCTGGCATCAGATAGCCATATGCCTGCTGTTTGCCGCCACCGAAAATGATTTCGCCGGTCTCGCCCTCGGGCAGGCGATTGCCGTCCGCATCGATCACGAAGATATCCTGGTACT